>Ga0233372_1001016_pt1 | contig 11243 bp, 12 predicted proteins | sample ElkDunMinimDraft_4_FD_191538 | JGI IMG/M metagenome (GOLD analysis project Ga0233372, IMG submission 191538) | Fecal eukaryotic communites from dung pellets of Tule Elk in California, USA - Elk Dung D8 | ecosystem: Host-associated > Mammals > Digestive system > Large intestine > Fecal | place... | reverse complement strand
ATTAGAATTTTTAATTGAATATCAGGGTATTCAACATTACTCTCCAAAGAGTAAATTTGGAGGATATTCAGGATTGCGCAAACAACAATATAATGATATGCAAAAACGTGAGTATTGCAAAAAACATAATATCATCTTGTTAGCAATTCCATATACAGATGAAGGCCGCATAAATTATGATTATATCATGAATATGTATTATGCGCATGGCGGATTCTAATTTATATTCTTATTAAAAGTTGACAATAGTGAAATTTTATGATATACTAAATAAGAGAAGAAAGGTGAGGTGTCTGTCTTTGATAAATAGAAGAGAAGAAATAAAGAAAAAAGGCTTTAAGATAGAATTAGCCAACGATCATGACACCCAAAGTCAAATACCTTTTGAAGCAACAGATTTTTCAAAGATAAGAGTTGGTGTAAAAACATTAGACGATGCTGTCGTAGAATGGGGAGATCTTAAAAAACTTGACAAGAGATTAGCTAATAAAGAGACTATCTTAAGAGCTATTCATACTGGAAATTTTGAGGATATGAGAGAAATTTCTAATTTCTTTTATAAAACTAGTGGTATCTATTCAAGATTATGTCGTTATATGGCATATTTATATAGATATGATTGGATGATAACTCCATATATCAACGAAGAAACAGAAAATGCAAAAGTCGACAATAAAGTTTTACAAAGTTTCTATAAAGTATTAAATTACTTAGATAACTTTGAAGTTAAAAGATTTTTTGGAGAAGTTGCTCTAAAAGTTGTTAGAAATGGATGTTATTATGGATATTTAATTCCTCAAAAAGAAAGAATGACTATCCAAGAATTACCACCTAATTTCTGTCGTTCAAGATTTACAGTTAATGGACGCCCTGCAGTAGAATTTAATATGAAGTTCTTTGATGTAGTATTTAAAGATACAACTCAAAAAATTAAAATGTTAAACTTGTTCCCTGCAGAATTTAAAAAAGGATATATCTTATATAAAGAAGGAAAATTACTTCCTCAATTTAATGGAGACACTCAAGGGTGGTATTTATTAGAACCTAAGAACGTTATTAAATTTAATATCAACGGTGAAGATTTTCCAGCATTTGTATCAGTTATTCCTGCTATTGTAGATTTAGATGAAGCTAAGGAATTAGATCGTAAAAAAATGGCTCAAAAGCTATTAAAAATTATAATTCAAAAAATGCCACTTGATAAAAATGGCGATTTAGTGTTTGACGTAGATGAAGCACAACAATTACATAATAATGCAGTTAAGATGTTATCAAAAGCAATCGGTATTGATGTTTTAACAACTTTTGCAGATGTAGATGTTGCGGATATGGGAGATAACAGTAATTCAACAAATATGGATGAATTAGAGAAAGTTGAGAGGGCTATTTACAATGAAGCTGGTGTTTCTCAAATGCAATTTAATACAGATGGAAATATAGCTTTAGAAAAATCAATATTAAACGATGAAGCATCTATGTATAATTTATTACTTCAATTTGAATCATTCTTAAATGATATTATATCTATGAAATATAACACAAACCCTAAGAAGTACTATTATAGAGTTCAAATTTTAACTACTACTATTTATAATTACAAAGAGATGGCAAAACTTTATAAAGAACAAACTCAATTAGGTTATTCAAAAATGTTACCTCAAATTGCACTTGGTCAATCTCAAAGTTCAATTTTGGCAAATGCATATTTTGAAAATGACTTATTAGATTTAGTTCACGTATTTGTACCTCCATTAATGTCTTCTACTATGAATGCGGAAGCAATTGCTCAAACCGCAAGTGGCGGAAGTGCTACTAAGACAGCAGAGGAAAATGGTAAAGAAGGCGGAAGGCCAGAAAAACCAGATGATGAAAAATCAGAAAAAACAATTATGAATGAAGAGAGTAAAGGTTAATTAAGGACAAGATATAATAATTTAATTATGGCTTTATTCAAAATTAAATAATGAAGAAAGGAAAGATACTATGATGCATAAATCACTTGCAACAATAGAATCTCCTGAATTTATCAACTTACAACCTTTAGAAATTAATCCTTTAATGAGTAGTTGTGAAATTAAGGTTTTATACTTAGGTGAAAATCGAAATCACAGCTACATCACTAAAGAGGTTGCAACTGATATGGCAAAAACTTTAAGGGGAGCACCTATTGTTGGATATTTCAAAGAAGAAAAGGGCGACTTTAGAGATCATGGTGACAGAGTTATTATGGATGATGAAGGCATTAAATTTGAATGCATGACTAAACCTTATGGATTTGTTGCTCCAGATGCTAAAGTATGGTTCCAAAAATTTGAAGATACAGATGAATTTGGAAATGTTGAGACTAGAGAGTATTTAATGACTACTGGATATTTATGGACAGGTCAATTTGAAGAAGCAAAATTAGCTATCGAAGAAGGAAGACCACAATCTATGGAATTAGATCCAGAAACTTTAGATGGTCATTGGTCAACAAACAATAAAACAGGTATGGATTTTTTCATAATAAATGATGCGATATTTTCAAAATTATGCATTTTAGGAGAAGATGTAGAGCCTTGTTTTGAAGGAGCTTCAGTTACCGCACCTGAAGTAAGTACATCATTTACTAAAATTGATGATAATTTTAAAAATACATTGTACACTATGATGCAAGATTTAAAATTTGCATTAGAAGGAGGAAAAAACATGGACATGGAACAAAACGTAGTTACTGAAGAAGTAGTTGAAGAAACTGCTGTTGAAAGTAATGAAGAAGTTGTTGAGTCTGTTGAAACTGAAGCTCCTACTACAGAATTTGATAGTCTATCTAGAGATGAAGAACCTGTTGTAGAAGAAACTTCTGTTGAAGAAGAAGTAGAAGAAGAAATTTCTGAAGAAGAATCTAATACAGAAGAAGAACTTGAAGTTGAAACAGAAGAAGAGTCTGAAGAAGTAGTAGAAGAAGAAATCGTTGAAGAAGTTTCTGAAGAAGAAAATTTAGAAAACGATGACAATTCTGAACAATCTATTTTAACAGAAAATGAAGAATGTATAGAAGCTACTCTGTCTAGTCAAGAAAATTTTGCTAAGTCTGATGACGAAGAAAAAGATGAAGATAAAGAAGATGCAAATGAAGAGTCTAATGATGAAGATACTGATGCAGATGATAAAAATGACGATGATGAAGATGAAGATAAAAAATATTCTTTATTAGAAGAAAACTACAATAACCTTCAAGCTGAATTCGCTGAATTAAGTTCTAAATATGAAGCTCTTGTAGAATTCAAAAATCAAGTAGATAATGAAAAGAAAGAAGCTTTAATTAATAGTTTCTATATGCTATCTGATGAAGATAAAGCAGAAGTTATCGAAAATAAAGCAAATTATTCATTAGATGATATCGAAGCAAAATTATCTGTAATTTGTGTAAGAAAAAAGGTTAATTTTGATTTAGACGATACTTCAAAAAATGATAATACAGTAGAAGAGGAAAAAGATGTTATGACTTATAACTTAAGTGGTAACGATATGGCTTCTACACCAGCGTGGATTACTGCGCTAAAAAACACTAGGGACAATAGAAAATAATTGTAAGGAGGAAAAGTTATAATGGCTAAAATTACAAGAATTGGTTATGGACAAGTTGAACCTAATCATTTATCAGCTCAAAGAACTGCTCAAATCTATGCACAATTACCTGCAAACAAAGATATTAAAGTGTTAGAAAACGGTATGTTCGCTAAATATGACTATGCTAAAAATGAAGTTAACTTCACTGGTGAAGGAGAATTCATGTTAGTATTAAACGAAGTTAAATTATATGATGATTTAAGACAATCATACAAAGATTTCGCTATGAAAAAAGAAGATTATTTAAATGGAGAAATGGTTCCAAGATTATTCAAAACTAACATTGGAGACATTTTCACAACTAACTGTATCGCAGGATCTGAAACTGAAGAAGGTATCGAAATCGTATTAAACGATTATTTAAATGTTAACGGAGAAGGATACTTAGAAAAAGGATCTAAAGATGCAGAAATCGTATGGAAAGTAGTAAAAGTATACACTATGGCAGATGGTCAACCTGCTGTAAAGGTACAAAGAATTAAGTAAGAGGAGGAAAATAACTATGGCATTAAATAAAAATGATTTAATCACTTTAGCAAAAACAGTTGCTAACGCTAATCCTTCTTCACAAGTAGCTTATTCTTTCGGAGAAGAAAAATTCAGTTATTCAGACTTAAACGAAACTTTAAGAAGTGAATTAAAGGAATTAGCAGGAACTTATCAATTATATAGAGAAAATAAAAACGTAGTGTTCTCATTAATCGAAGAAACTATTAATGATGTATTACCAGTAAGAGTATTAGAACAATACGGACAATTCGCAGAAATCAAAACTTTCGCTCAAGGAGACAAACCAGTATTCAGACAAAGAGTTACTGAAGCTTCTAGAAGAAGAGCAAAACAATTTATCACTAAAGTTGGATTAGCTGGTGTTTATGAAGTATTCAAATTAGATGGAAAAGAATATGAAATCCAAACAACAGCATTCGGTGGAGCTGCTCAAATCTCAATCGAAGAATTCTTAGATGGTAGAGTTGATTTCGCTGACTTAATCGAAATCGTTATGGAAGGATTAGATGAAAGAATCTATTTAGAAATCGAAGCTGCATTAATCGGAGCTGCTGACAGCTTAAAATCAAACAACAAATATGCAGGTGCTGGATTCAACGAAACAGCTATGGATAAATTAATTGCAATCGCAGATTCTTATGGAAAATCTACAATTTATTGTACATATGAATTCGCTGCAACTATGATTCCAGCTGATGGAGCATGGGTTTCAGATGAAATGAGAAATCAAAAATGGAACAATGGTTACTTAGCTAACTACAAAGGACATAACGTAATCGTATTAAATCAATCATACACTGATGAATCAAACAGTGAAAAAGTTATCAACCCAGGATATGCATGGATTATCCCAACTGGAAACAGTGAAAAACCAGTTAAAATTGCTTTCGAAGGAACTACATTAGTAGACGAAAGAGCAAACGCTGATTGGTCAAGAGAAATCCAAGTATACAAAAAATTAGGTGTTGGTGCATTAATCACTAATAATATTTGTGTATATCACAATGAAAGCTTAACTAAAAACGCATAATAAGTAAGCTAGATCTTTAAAAACGTAGGGGAAGGTGGTAACACTCGTAAGAGTGTCATTTTCCCCGTTTTTTTATTTATATAAAATTGGAGAGAAAAGGAGTTAAAAATTATGTTAGATAAAAGTGCATTAGTAAAAATTACTAATAGATATGATGGAAGAGCAGGATATTCAATTCCAGAAATGGGCGGATTACAAAGAGAGTTCGCGCCAGGAGAAACAAAAGAAGTAACTATGGAAGAATTAAGAAAATTAAGTTATATTCCTGGTGGACAAGCAATGTTAGAAAAATACTTTGTTTTAGATAGTAAAGAAGCTATTAATGAATTAATTGGTGGAGTTGAACCTGAATATTATTATACTGATGAAGATGTAAAAAATTTATTATTATCAGGAAGCCTTGATGAATTAAAAGATTGTTTAGATTTTGCTCCAAATGGAGTTATAGAATTAGTTAAAAAATATGCAGTAGATTTAAAAATAAATGATATTTCTAAAAGAAAAGCTATTAAAGATGCAACAGGTTTTAATATCGATATGGCTGTATATGTAAATGAGGAAACTTCAGAAGAGCGAGTTGAGGAAAAGAAAGAAAGAAGAACTGCAGTAAGAAAAACTGAAACAACTTCAACAGGAAGAAGAACAGCTGCTCCAACATCAAAATATAAAATAACATCAATTAAAGAATAGATAATTAGGAGGTGTAAAATAATATGAATCAAATGAATACACCTTTTTCTTATATATATGATAGCTTTTTATCAAAAATAACTGATGATATGTATATGGAATTCAATGAGTTAGACACATTCCGCATGTTAGAGGAGTTATTAATGTCTGCAATACATAAATTTGAATTTCCGCGTTTTGACATTACAGATTTTGAAATGGCTTATGTAGATGATGTAGGAACATATGAAGGGGAAGAATCTAATGGTGTAGAGGTGCCAGCTATTATTTATGGTGGGGGCCACTTCAATGTTGTACTAACACATGAAGAAATCAATATCTTATCTACTTATATGATTGTTGAGTGGATGGGTCAACAATTAGCAAGTGTTGAAAATACAAGAATGAAATATAGTGGTTCTGATTTCAAATTTACTTCACAAGCTAATCATATGGCAAAAATACTTACAATTAAGCAAGATTATGAAAGAGAAGGTTTCCATTTACAAAGATTATATAAAAGAAGAAGAAAAAATACAAACGGTATCATGGAATCTACATTTGATACTATTATGAGCGGGAGCGTGGAATAATGTTATTAAAATATAATATTGAAATAGACGCCGCTACAATAAGTTCAAATATAAAAAGATTAACTAATCAAATATATAAATTACTTCCTAATAGAGAAGAAGAAACAGATTGGCAAACACCTTTAACAACTATTATAGAAGAAATTTCGGGTATGAGCAGACTTTTAACTGATCATCATGAAATTCTTTTTATGCTGTTGTGTAAATTAGAGGGTTTATTTATACTAACTGGTGAGAATGACTTTTTCTCTTATCGTAGAACAATTTTTGAATGTTTAAATTTGATGTCAACATTAAAAGGGGAGATTGAAATATGCCAGGATTAGAAAATTTAAGCACTAGATTAAATTATCGAGGAGGATTTAAACAACAAGAAAGATTAATAGAAGGAAAGTTAAGATCTTTAAAGAAAGCTTTATTAAATTCTTACCAAGCTGCAACCGCAATTTTAGAAGATGGTAGAGAATTTAGATGTTTAATTAATCCAGATAAATTAAAAATAGATTATGAAGATAAGATTATCTCAATTCCTTTTGAAGATATTTGTTTAAATGCAAAAAAGGTAGGTAAAACATCAGAGGGTATCCAAACAGTAGGGATGAAGGTAGGAGACACTTTCACATGGAAAGAAAATGACACTAAGTGGCTAGTATATATGCAAATGTTAGAAGAAAAAGCATATTTTAGAGCAGAAATTAGAAAATGTGATTACTATATTGATATAAACGGAAAAAGATATTGGTTTTTTCTTAGAAGATATGATCAATCAGATGCGTTATGGCACACAAGTAAAAACATTTCTTGGAACGAATTAAATTATACTTTAGAAATGTACATAACTAAAGATGAGTTCACAGAAAAGCATTTTAAAAGATTTCAAATTTTTGAATTTGGAGGTCAACCTTGGGAAGTCCAAGATATAGACATATATTCAACAGATGGCTTTGTAGTTGTGTTATTAAAAGAATATTATAATAATGAAATTCAAGATCAAATTCTAGAGGAACAAAAATCTGAAGAAAATAATAATACAGATATTAGTTTGCCGCATATTAATGGTAATAAAATAGTATATCCTTATGATGAGAATATAGAATATACAATCAATAATGCTGAAGGCGGTAAATGGGCTGTTGATAGTTCAAAAGTTGAAATAGCATCACAAGACTCTAATAAAGTGTTAATTAATATTTTAACAAGTAAAAGTGGTTCATTTAATCTTATTTACAAAAGAGAAAATGAAAATGATATTGTATTAAACGTTATAATTGAGTCTTTATAATAAGATAAAAGGAGTGAAAATAAATGAAGCGAGATACAATACTTACAAGTAGTCAATTTTCATCTTCTTTTTTATCTTATGAAAAAGATATTGAAGAAATATTAAGAAAATTATTTATTACTAGTAAACCATATAGTGATAAATTGAAAAGATTACTTGTAATTAATACAAAAGACTGTCTAGATAATGAAGATAGTGAAGTTATTAAAAATAAGTTAAAAGAAATGAATTTAGCAAAGTTAAGACAGGAAGGGTACATAAAATTAGAACCTAAAATTAGAATGCATGAACATGATGAAGTAAGAGCTTATATTATCATTGGATGTGATAATTTTACTACAGTTGCATCAAATCCTTATTTTAGAGATTGTACTATTACTTTTGATATTATTTGCCATACAGACTATTGGGATTTAGGAAATTACAGAATTAGACCTTTAAAAATAGCTGGATATATTGATGGAATTTTAAACAAGGCAAGATTATCAGGAATAGGAACTTTAGAATTTATGGGATGCAGTCAAATAGTATTAGATGAACAATTGTCTGGCTATACATTAGTATATAGAGCTGTTCATGGAAATGATGATAGGTTAGAGTCCGAGGCTTAAAATGATAAACAATCTATTATTATTGTCTGGTAATGATATACCATTTATAGGTGGTCAAGGATCAATCCATCAACCGACTATTAGAGAGATCGCTTATCTAGGAGAAGAAACATTTTTTACTGGATGCGAAATTTTAAATTTTTCTAAAAATCTTTTAAGCGAAGAGGACAAAATGAATTTAGAAGACCAGACGAATTTTGATATATTAATAGCAATACTAAGAGAGCAAAATGCGGTAATGCAAAAAAATAGGAATTGCGTAGAGATGACTCTAGCATTACTTTTTCCTAGTTATTTAATAACTATAAAAGAGCAAGAAATTGTTATGGAAAAAGAAGAGCATAAAATCATTATTAATAATGAAAATTTTGAAGAATTTAAATCAATAATTAGTAGTATGTCTAGTTATAAGCAAGGCGCTGAATCATCAGAACTCAACCCTAGTGGAGTAATGGCAAAGCGTATTGCAGAGAAATTAAAAAAGAGACATCAAAAATTAGCAGAAAATAAGCCAGAACAAAAAATTGATATTCTTAGCAGGTATATATCAATTTTGGCGGTTGGAGAAGCTAAAGATATGAATGCTTTATTTAATTATACAATGTACCAATTATTTGATGAATTTAAAAGATATGAATTGAAAATGCATAATGATACTTATGTTCAAGCTTGCTTGGCTGGAGCAAAGGATTTAAAGGAAGTAGAAGATTGAATGCAAGACATTCATTCTTAATATTATAATATTAAAAGGAGGATAAACAAATATGAAATTTGGTGTAAGAGAAATTTGTGACGTAGTTTTCAAAGCTAAAGCAGACACAATCATTGGAACTAGCACATTCAAAAAAGGTCAACCTGTATTATACATCGATTCAGCAAAAACTTCTACAATTGAAGGAGCTGCTACATCTGTATATGCTCAAGGTGGTAGAGGAAATACTAGATTAATCGCTTGGGAAGGAGAAAAAACTTTAACATTCACAGTTGAAGATGCTTTATTATCACCAATTGGATTCTCAGTATTATCTGGAGCTGGATTATTTAAAGGAGCAAACGAAGAAGTTCACGTTCACAACACAGCTAACGCTTATGTTGATGCTAACGGAAATATCGATTTAACTGACGTATTAGGAACAGAAGAAAAAATCGATGGAACTGCACCTGTATTCGTTATGGTTTCTGAAGATGATGGATCAATCACTGGAGACTTAATTTCAGGATTATCTGTTGATACAACTGGAAAAATCTTATCAGGAGCTGACAAAGAAAAATATGCTAACAAATCAGTATTCGTAGATTTCTATATCGTAAAAGCTTCTGCTAACGTTTCTGAATTACAAATCGATGCTGCTCACTTCGGAGGATATTACTACGTTGAAGCATCTACATTATTCAGAAGACAATCTGATGGTGTTGATATGCCAGCTGAAATCACATTACCAAACGTTAAAATCCAATCTAACTTCACATTCTCTATGGCTTCTACAGGAGATCCTTCAACATTCTCATTCACAATGGATGCTTTCCCTGGATATACTATGTTTGATAGAACTAAACAAGTATTATGTGTAATGCAAATCGTTGAAGACGCTAAATCAGGTTCAGAAGTTAATAAGAGTGTTATGAGCCACGAAACTGGATTCGACATGGACGAAGCTAAAGCTGACTCTACTGAAGATTACGGTGAAGCTGTTGACGCTGAAAGCGGAGAATAATTTAAAAATAAAATTATTATATAACGTATGAAAGGGGACATTTAGTCCCCTCTTTTTTTGTTATATGGAAGGAGTTGAAATAAATGTACTACAATGGAAAATATGATGGAAAACATGTAGCATCTTTTTTAGGTATTGTACATAAACGAATGGTAGAAAAATATAGTGGTAAAAATGCAGAAAATAAAGCAAATGCACAAATTTTACAACAATTTTTCCAAGAATTAAAACTGGCTGCTGCAGGCCATAAAACAAATGATTTTGTTAATGCCGCAATTCTTGATCAAATTTTAATTAATATACAGGCTCATTCTCCTGGACGATTTAAAATTCAAAATCTCTTTAGAGGAACTGGTGGCTCTTATCGACAAGGAAAACGTTTTGAAGATGAGCTAACGAGAGTTGTGTTAGCAGTATTAGAAAATATAAGTTTAGATTCTGCCATTTCAAAAGAGCAAATTAATATTGGCGGTAAATCTGGAGCTCCCGCAGAAGTATTTAATGCAATAGATAAAATGGGAAAAGAAGTTACTTGGTCGATAGGAGAAGCAGTTACTAAAGAATTAGAACGAGAAGTCCAAGAAAGTTCAGACAATTTTTATACGAAAAGAGTTCAAGGAAAGATCGATGTCCGTGGATATAATGTTCAAGTAAAAGCAAATGCCAATGAAAGACTATTATTAATTTATGACTTGTTAAAAGATGCAACTTTTTCTGCAAAAAGCTATGCAAGTATGACATGAGATGAAAAAGTTAGCTCTATAACTTCTTTAAATTTAGGAAAAGCTCATTATTATAGGGCATTTTCTGGACCGCTATTAGGTCTTGGCTATGATAAAAAAACTACAGATTCCGCAATTTTTGCAGGAAGAAATGCTCTTGACAATGATGCTTCTGTTGCACAACACTTTTATCATTTAAGATATATCTATGAATTAACTGGAAGTGGTATTGTGTATAATAACGGACAATTCTTAGGGGAGGTAAAATATTTAATATATAATGACCCCGCGACAGATAATATCTATGTAAAAAGTACATCTGAAATATTAGAAGATGTATTAAATGGTAATCCTGAATTTACAGGAGATCCTTTCAATACTACAATTCATATTTCAAAAATGAAATTCTTATCTTAAAAAATATTTGACAAATTTAAAAATTTATAGTATAATATTAATATAGAAAAGGAGAGATTGTAATGGCAAAAGTAAGTTATGC
>Ga0233372_1001015_pt1 | contig 11267 bp, 7 predicted proteins | sample ElkDunMinimDraft_4_FD_191538 | JGI IMG/M metagenome (GOLD analysis project Ga0233372, IMG submission 191538) | Fecal eukaryotic communites from dung pellets of Tule Elk in California, USA - Elk Dung D8 | ecosystem: Host-associated > Mammals > Digestive system > Large intestine > Fecal | place... | reverse complement strand
ATGGCGGTGGCGCGGGGCAGCGGCTTCGTCCGCGTCGTGTTCGTCGTGGTCGTCTTCGCGCTCATCTGCAAGCTCGGGTACGACGTCGTGACGGGGGCCTGAGCCCTGGGGGTCCGCTCCGGGCCGTCAGGACCGGGGCGTGGTGCGATCGCGCAGGTGCTGGGGCCGGACCGGCGTGCCTGCCGCGGCGGCCTCGTAGAAGGCCACCGCGACCGAGAGGTTCTCCCAGGCGTCCTCGACCGTGGCGAGCGCGCCGCCCCCGGTCGCGGCGGCGACGATCTCGTCGATCCCCGCGGTATAGGCGCTGGGCGACGTGAAGTGCTGCCAGCCAGGGATCGGGCTGCCCTTCTCGACCACGGAGACGAGCCCGGTCGCCGTGTCGACCGCGATCGCCCCGTGGGTGCCGATGATGCTCGTCGTGATCCGGCCGGCTCCCTCGGGCCCGCTCCAGGTGTCCTCGATGGTCGCGACGGAGCCGCCGTCGAACCGCAGGATCGAGTGGCCGAAGTCCTCGACGGCCAGCTCGGGGTGCACGAGGTTGGCGACCTGACCGCTGGCCTCGACGACCTCCTCGCCGAGCACCCACCGCATGCGGTCGATCTGGTAGAGGCTGTGGTCGATCCACGCCCCGCCCGGAACGCGGCCCGGGTCGGTCCACCAGCCCGGGTCCGTGGCCCCCGGCCACGCTTCCGGCAGACGCCCTACCAGCGCGAACGACGCCGACACGACCTCTCCGATCCGGCCCGAGGTCACCCACGAGTGCAGGAGCCGGTTCTGGTCGGAGCTGCGCGAGCGCGACTCGCTCGGCGTGAAGGTCACACCGGACGCGTTGACGGCCGCGACGATCCGGTCCGCCTCCGCGAGCGTCCGGGCGAGCGGCTTGACCGAGACGATGTGCTTGCCGGCAGCCGCCGCCGCGACGCACACGTCGGGGTTCTCGTCGGCGCTCACGAAGCTCGCGACGACGTCGATCGAGTCGTCCGTGAGCACCTCGTCGAACGAGGTGGTCGCCCGGCCGCCGGCCCGCGCGACGACCTCCGCGGCACGGTCGATCGAGTGGTCGGCGATCGCGACGACCTCGGTGCGGCTGTCGGCGGCGGCGGCCTCGGCGAGCGGGATCGCCGAGTACCAGTGGTCGAGCCCGACGAAGCCGATACGCAGGGGAGCGGACATGGGTCTCCTAGTCGTCGGCCGAGGGATCGTCGCCGCCTGAAGAGTACTCAACTTTGGGCCGGAGATGCGATCTGGTCTAGACCCAAGTGTGGTGTCTGTGGACAACCATCGCCGACGCGTGATCCTCGGCGTGCCCGTATTTGCAGCGTTTAGGCGTTCTTGAACCCTCGATATGCGGGCTGCTGGGACGTTCTTGACAGATTGGTATACACCTGTGATGCTCCAGGCGTGAAAGCCGCAGACGCTTTCCAGACAGCACGAACAAGGAGGTACGTATGTCTAGCCGGAAGCTGGCGACAGCGATCGTCAGCGTTGCTGCGGGGTTGTCGATCGCGGGGTGTGGCCTCTCCGGGTCCCAGGGTGCGGGCGGGTCGGACTCGAGCCCGAGCGCCGAGGGCGAGGTCACGGGCGATGTGACCCTGCAGACGTGGGCGCTCAAGGCGGGGTTCTCCGAGTACATCGAGGGCGTCATCGCCGGCTTCGAGGAGACCTACCCGGGCACGAAGGTCACGTGGATCGACCAGCCGGGTGACGGGTACGCCGACAAGCTGCTTGCCCAGGCTGCGGCAGGCGAGCTCCCCGACGTCATCAACACGACGCCGGCGTTCGGCTACCAGCTCGCGAACGAGGACCTGCTCCAGGACATCGCGAAGGTCGACGACACGCTCGACGCGACCTACGTCCCCGGCGCGCTCGAGGGCTTCCAGTTCGCAGGCATCGAGGGCACGTACGGGTACCCGTGGTACCTGTCCTCCGAGCTCAACTACTGGAACACGGACATCCTCTCCAAGGCCGACGTCGACCCGGCGAGCCCGCCGGCGACCATCGACGAGCTGATCACCGCGTCGCGCGCGCTCAAGGAGGCGACCGACGGCCAGGAGTACCTGATCAGCAAGAAGCCCACCATCGGCGACTTCGCCTCGGCAGGCATCCCGGTCATCAACGACGAGGGCACCGAGTTCGTCTTCAACTCCGACGAGGCCGTCGCCCTGCTCGAGAAGTACCGCGAGGCGTACGCGGACGACCTCATGCCCGCCGACGTGCTGACCGACAAGTTCCTCGGTGGCACCGAGCTCTTCAAGAAGGGGACCGTCGGCTGGACCGCGACCGGCGGCAACTACATCGGGACGGCCGTCAAGGACAACCCGTCGCTCGAGGGCAAGTTCGCGGTGTCGCCGCACTTCGGCACGGCGCCCATCGCCGTCCAGGGCGTCTCGATCCCGAAGACGACCAAGAACCTGCCCACGGCGATCGCCCTGGCGCAGTACCTCACCAACGCCGAGAACCAGGAAGAGTTCGCCGAGCTCGTCCCGGGCATCTTCCCGTCGACGTCGGCCTCGCAGTCGGCGGACCTCGCGAAGTCGGACGGGACGCCCGCCGGTGACGCCAAGGCGATCGCGTTCGAGTCGCTGAGCACCGCCAAGGTGATGGAGCCCGTGCAGATCACCACGGCCATGTCGACGGCGATCAACCAGGAGATCACGGCCGCACTGACGGGTCAGGTGACCTCCAAGGAGGCGCTCGACAACGCCGTCGAGAAGTGCAACCAGCTTCTCGCGGAGTGATCGCCGCGGGCGGGGCGGGCCTCGCCGGCCCACCCCGCCCGTCCGGGCACGTTCCATCGGAGTGAAGGAGAGCAGATGAGCGTCATCGCCGACGCGACGAAAGGCACCTTAGGCACCGTGGGCCGCGAGCCCGTGGCGGCTCCCCGGGGTGCGAGGTCGCCGATCCGTAGTCACGGCCGGTTCTCGCCGTGGTTGCTCTGCCTGCCGGCGATGTTCTTCCTCATCGTGTTCAACGTCGTGCCGGCCGTGAACACGGTCGTGCTGTCGTTCTCGAACGCCAAGATGCTGTCGGGCGGCACGCTCGTCGGGCTCGACAACTACGTGCGCATGCTCCAGGACCCGCAGGTGGGGACGGCGCTGGTCAACGTGCTGATCTACCTCGTGGTGTGCCTGCCGTTCCTGCTCTTCCTCCCGCTCGCCCTCGCGATCCTCGTCGAGAAGAAGATCCCCGCGATCGGGTTCTTCCGGACGATGTTCTACACGCCCGTCGTCGCCTCTGCCGTCGTCGTCGGCCTGATCTGGACGTGGATGCTCGACAGTCGCGGCGCCATCAACGGGCTCGCACGCAGCCTCGGCTTCATCACGGAGTCGATCCCGTTCCTCACCGACCGGTGGCTGCTGCTGTTCAGCGCGATGAGCCTGACCATCTGGAAGGGCCTCGGCTACTACATGGTCATCTACCTGTCGGCGCTGGGCAGCGTGTCGCGCGAGCTCCACGAGGCCGCGGCCGTCGACGGCGCCAGCGCCTGGCGGCGGTTCTGGACCGTGACCGTGCCGGGCGTGCGCGGGACGATGTTCCTCGTCGGCATGCTCATCGTCATCGGAGCGCTGCGCGTGTTCTCCGAGCTGTACATCCTGACCAACGGCCAGGGCGGCGTGGGCGGCAAGAACGTCTCGCCCGTCATGCTCATCGAGATGCACGCCACCGGGTTCAACGGGAACCTCGGCTACGCGTCTGCGCTGTCCGTGATGCTCTTCTTCGTCACCCTGGTCCCGCTCCTCGTCATGGCTCGCATCCAGCGGAAGGCCGACTGATGGCTGCCGTCACCGCCCCCGCCGACCGCAAGCTCCGCCGCGGGTTCTCGTCCATCCGGCCGCGCGAGCTCGTGGTCCGCTACGTCCTGCTGATCCTGGTCCTCTTCCTGACGGTCGGCCCGTTCGTCTGGCAGCTCTCGACGTCGCTCAAGGGCCCGGGCGACGACGTCTACAGCGCGACGCCGCAGCTCATCCCTCAGGACCCGACCTTCGCGAACTTCGTGGAGGCGGCGACGAAGATCCCGATCATGCAGTTCGCCCTCAACTCGCTGCTGGTCGCCGTGCTCGTGGTCGGTGGCAACGTCATCGGCGCCACGCTGGCGGGCTACGCCCTCGCCCGCCTGCCCTTCCGGGGCCGGGGCATCGTCCTGGGCGCGATCCTCGCGACCATGCTCCTGCCGTCGGAGGCCACGCTCGTGGCGCAGTACCTGACCGTCCGGTCGATGGGCCTGTCGGACACCCTGCTCGGCGTCGCCCTGCCCGGGATGGTCGGCATGATCAACATCCTGCTCATGCGCGCCGCATTCATGGCGGTCCCGAAGGAGCTCGACGAGGCCGCCGTGGTCGACGGCGCCAACGTGTGGCAGCGGTTCTGGCGCATCGGCGTGCCGAACGTGCGCGGCATGATCGCGGTCGTCTCGGTCTTCGCGTTCATCGCCGCCTGGGACGACTTCCTCTGGCCGCTCATCGTGCTCACGACGCCCGAGCGGTTCACGCTCACGGTCGGCCTGCAGTACCTGTCCGGTGCCTTCTCCTCGAACCCGAGGATCGTGGCGGCCGGGACGATGATCGCGTTCATCCCGATCGTCATCTTCTTCATGGTCCTTCAGAAGCAGTTCTTCAAGGGCGTGGACGCCGGCGCGATCAAGGGGTAGCACCCCGCCGGAACGGACCCGCACGCCCACCCGACGTCACGCGGAGCTCCATGGTTCGCGTGCGCCCACCGCACCAACAGTCACAGTCGACGAGAGGGAACGGTTCTGCAGATGAGACAACGACACACCGCCAGAGACACGCCGAGGAGGGTCCGCGGCCGAGTCACCTCGGTGCTCGCCGCCCTGGCGCTCGCGGCGACCGGGGTCGGCGTGGCCGGGACGCCCGCGTCGGCGCAGGAGCACGGTCCGGTCGACCGGACCACCGTGGTCGCCGAGGACGGCACCTCGTGGGCCATCGACGCCGTCAACACCGGCCGCGGTCCGGGGATGCTCGTCCAGTACACGCCCGACTACGGGTTCAGCACCTTCACCAACCGCTGGGGCGCCGAGGCGGTGCTCGAGGCCACGGGCGAGCCGAACACCTACCGAGTCACCAAGGTCGTGACCTCCGGCGTCGACGGTGCGGCCGCGGGCAACCAGAAGATCCCCGCGGACGGCTTCGTGCTGAGCGCCGGCCCGGACGGCGACCCCGACGTGGTCGCCTGGGTCACGGACCACCTCGACGTCAGCGACGAGGTCACCATCCTCCGCCCGACGTCGCTCGAGGGCTCGTTCCCGCTCGCGTCGACCGACCCGACGCCGGAGTCCAACCCCGACGGTGCCGCCTTCCCTGGGAACCGCGGGCCGGACCAGCTCGTCCAGTACACGCCCGAGTTCGGTGAGAACACCGGCACCAACGAGTGGGGCTTCGAGGCCGTCGTCCAGGACGGCGTCATCACCGCCCTCGGTGCCGCCTCCACCACCATCCCGCAGAACGGGTACGTGCTGAGCGGCAACGGCAGCGCGGACACCTGGCTGCGCGCCAACGTCGTCATCGGCGCGAGCGTCGAGGTCACGGACGGCACCGTCCACATCAGCAGCGACGCCGGGACGTCCATCGACAACGCCGCCCGCCACGTGGCCACGGTGTCCGAGCGGGTCAGCGCGCGCTACGACGCCTTCGAGGACGCCGACTTCGACGGGGCGCAGGCCGCGCTCGACCGGGCGAACGCCTCCATCGAGCAGGCGCACGCCGCCGAGGGCACCGACGACCAGGCGGCCCTCTACTACGCCGACCAGGCCAGGGTCGCCGCCGACACCGCGAGCTACCGGTCCACGCCGTCGCGCGTCGCCGAGGCCCGTGGCGTCTGGTACCGGCCGGAGGAGAAGAGCCCCGAGGCGGTCCGCGCGACCGTCGAGGCGATGGCCGGCATGGGCGTCAACGAGGTCTACCTCCAGGTTCTCTCCGGTGGCTACACCATCTACCCGAGCGACGTGGCCGTCGAGTACGGCCTGCCCGCGGTACGGCCCGACCTCGCCGGGTACGACGCGATGGCCGCCTGGAAGGCCGCCACCGACGACAACGGCATCGAGCTGCACGCCTGGATCGACGGCCTGCAGATCGGCAACGAGCTCGGCGACGGCGTCGGGCCGATCGTCCACCAGTACCCCGAGTGGCTCGCCGTGGACCGCGCGAACGCCGGCACCACCACCGCCACGCCGTCGTACAACGGCTTCTACTGGCTCGACGTCACCGACCCGGTGGCCCGGCAGTACATGATCGACGTGACCACCGAGATGGTCGCCACGTACGACCTCGCGGGCCTCAACCACGACTACATGCGCTACTGGGACCACGGGGACCCGGAGAACTCGTACAACTTCTCCGACGACTCCCGTGCCGCGTACGAGGCCGAGACCGGGATCGACCCCGTGACGCTCTCGCCCGACGACGAGGCCGCGTGGGCGCGGTGGACGGAGTTCGTCAACTCCGAGGAGGACCGTCTGGTCGCGGACATGTACAGCAGCGTCAAGGCGGCTGCCCCGACGGCGCTCGTGTCCAACGCTCCCGAGTACGGGATGGAGAACGCGAAGATCGGCCGGTGGAGCGACGACCTCGACGTCGTCATCCCGCAGGCCTACACGACGAACCTCGAGTCGATCCACCAGCGGGTCCAGTGGGTCCACGACAACATGACCGGCGGCCAGCTCGTCTACACGGGCCTGAGCGGCATGTACGAGCGCATCGGCTCCGTCCGGACGGTCGAGCAGACCCAGGCGGCACGTGACCTCGACGCGGGCACCGCGATCTTCTCCTGGGGACAGGCGGGTCCGGCGCACATCTCCGCGCTCGCCAACGGCCCGTGGCGCGACCCGGCGATCTCGCCCGGCGTCCACCCGATCGACGCGACGCACGCGCTGATCGACGACACGGCGACGAAGATCGCGGACCTGTACCTCCCCCGTGGCGGTATGGACGCGGCCAGCGCCAAGCAGGTCCGCCAGCAGCTGTCCTCGATCGGTGCGGCCCTGAGCAACGGCCCGACCAAGGGCCAGCTCAACGGCGCGCTGCGACAGCTCGCGTCGGTCGAGGCCAAGGTGGAGCGTGAGCGCGCCGCCGGCAACATCGAGGACGAGGTGGCCGCCCGCCTGGGCGAGGCCTTCGGCTCCGCCACCGCGTTCCTCACCTACGCCTCCGCGCGAGGCATGCGGTGATGACGGGGACCGACGGCGTCGTGCACCTGCGCGCGGGCGGAGTCTCGCTCGTCGTCGAGACGGGCGCCGGGCTGCCGCGGGTCGTGCACTGGGGCGAGGACCTCGGTGACCTCGACCCGGCCGCGGTGCAGGCGGTCGCGGCGTCGTCGGTCCCCCCTGTCGTCTCCGGTCCGGTGGACGAGGTCGTCCCGCTCGCGGTGCTGCCGGAGGCGCACCGCGGGTGGCTCGGCACGCCGGGCCTGTCGGGCCACCGCGGTGGCCGACACTTCGCGCCGGCGTTCGTCACCGACACCGTCGAGGTCGAGGTGGCGGACGACGGCGCGCAACGCCTCGTGGTGCGCGCGCGCGACGACGACGCGGCCCTGTCGCTCACCGTGATGATCGGGCTCGCGCCGTCGGGCCTCGTGTCCCTCGACGCGGCCCTGTCCAACGACGACGCCGCGGAGACGTACCAGCTCGACGCACTGCTGCTGGCGCTCCCCGTGCCGTCCCTCGCCACCGAGATCCTCGACTTCACGGGGCGCCACCTGCGGGAACGCGCGCCGCAGCGGCACCGGTTCACCCAGGGCACCCACCTGCGGGAGGGCCGCCGAGGGCGGACGGGGGCCGACGCGACGACGCTGCTCCTCGCCGGGACGCCGTCCTTCGCGTTCGAGTCCGGCGAGGTGTGGGGCGTCCACGTCGCGTGGAGCGGCAACCACCGCACCCTGGCCGAGCGCAGCGCCGAGGGCCAAGGCATCCTGGCCGGCGGCGAGCTGCTGCTCCCGGGCGAGCTCGAGCTCGCGCCCGGCGAGACCTACACGTCGCCCACGGTGCACGGCTCGTGGGGTCGCGGTCTCAACGAGCTCTCGTGGCGCTTCCACGAGTACCTGCGCGCACGTCCCGGGCACCCGAGGGCACGCCGGCCGGTGCTCCTCAACACGTGGGAGGCCGTCTACTTCCAGCAGGACGTCGACGCACTCACGGAGCTCGCGGACGCCGCCGCCGACCTCGGCATCGAGCGGTTCGTGCTCGACGACGGCTGGTTCCGCGGGCGCCGCGACGACACCGCCGGCCTGGGCGACTGGTACGTCGACACCGACATCTGGCCGCAGGGCCTCCATCCGCTCGTCGAGCGGGTGCGGGCCCGCGGGATGCAGTTCGGGCTCTGGTTCGAGCCCGAGATGGTCAACCCCGACTCCGACCTCGCGCGGGCGCACCCGGAATGGATCCTGGGCCCCGGCCCGAGCCTGCCGCCCGAGGCGCGGCACCAGCAGGTGCTCGACCTGGCCGACCCCGGCGCGTTCGAGTACGTGCTCGACCGGGTCGACGCCGTCATCGGCGAGTACGACGTCGACTTCGTCAAGTGGGACCACAACCGCGACCTCGTCGCGCCGGGGCGCGGCCCCCGCCGCACCGCCGGTGTCCACGCGCAGACGCTCGCGGTCTACCGCTTGATCGACACGCTGCGCGAGCGGCATCCCCGGCTCGAGATCGAGTCGTGCTCGTCGGGCGGCGCACGCGTCGACCTGGGCATCCTGCAGCGCACCGACCGCGTCTGGGCCAGCGACTCGATCGACGCGCTGGAACGCCAGCACATCGAACGCTGGACGCGGCTGCTGCTGCCGCCCGAGCTCGTCGGGTCGCACATCGGCTCGGCGTGGGCGGCCGCGACCGGCCGCACGCACGAGCTCGAGATGCGCGCCGGCACGGCGTTCTTCGGCAGCCTCGGCGTCGAGCGCGACCTGCGCGAGGCCGACGCCGAGGAGCGTGCCGCGCTCAAGGCCTGGATCGCCCTGTACCAGCAGCACCAGAAGCTGCTGCACACCGGGCGGTTCCACACGGTGGACCACGGCGACCCGTCGCTGCACGTCCACGGAGTCGTCGCGCAGGACCAGGCGGAGGCGATCTTCTCCTTCGTGGCCCTCACTACCTCCGAGTACGCCCGGCCCGGCCTGGTCCGGCTGCCCGGGCTCGACCCCGACGCGCTGTACGACGTGCGGCCCGTGCCGCTCGCCGCGCGCGTCGAGAAGTTCATGGGCTTCACCACGCCCCCCTGGTGGGCTGACGGGATCACCCTTCCCGGCAGCGTCCTGTCCCGGCGCGGGGTGCAGATCCCCGCGCTCTTCCCCGAGAGGTTGACGATGGTGCACGTTGAGCGGACGACGGCGGTCACGCGATGACGACGATCGAGACGAAGGCGACCACGCCGGACGAGGCCTGGTGGCGGCAGGCCGTCGTCTACCAGGTCTATCCCCGCAGCTTCGCGGACGGCAACGGTGACGGCATCGGCGACCTCGCCGGGATCCTGTCCCGCATCGACCACATCGTCTCCCTCGGGGTCGACGCCGTCTGGCTCAGCCCGTTCTACCCGTCGGCACTGGTGGACGGCGGGTACGACGTCGACGACTACATGGACGTCGACCCGCGCATCGGCACGCTCGAGGAGATCGACCGCCTCGTGGCGACGCTGCACGCGCACGGCATCCGCGTGATGGTCGACCTGGTGCCCAACCACTCGTCGAACCTGCACGAGAGCTTCCGTGCCGCCGTCGCGGCCGGACCGGGCTCGCCCGAGCGCGACCTGTTCGTCTTCCGTGACGGGCGCGGCGAGCACGGCGAGCTGCCGCCTGCCGAGTGGAGCTCCCTCATGGGCGACCCCGCGTGGACCCGGGTGCCGGACGGCCAGTGGTACCTGCACCTGTTCACCAAGGAGCAGCCCGACTGGAACTGGGCCAACCCGGCGGTCCACGAGTATTTCCTCAAGGTGCTGCGGTTCTGGGGCGACCGCGGTGTCGACGGGTTCCGCGTCGACGTCGCCAACGCGCTGACCAAGCGGCTCGACGACGAGCTGCCCACGCAGGAGGAGCTCGACACCCCCGGCGCCTTCCCTGTGGGCGACCACCCGCTGTTCGACCGCGACGACGTCCAGGACGTGTACCGCGAGTGGCGGCAGGTCTTCGACGAGTACGACCCCCCGCTCATGGCCGTCGCGGAGGCCTGGGTGACGCCCGAGCGGCGGCTGCGCTACACGGCGTCGGGAGGCCTCGACCAGGCGTTCGGCTTCGACCTGCTCCGCGCCACCTGGGACCCGGCGTCGTTCCGCCGCATCATCGAGGAGAGCTACGCCCTCGCCGAGCGCGCCGACGTGCCGGCCACGTGGGTGTTCTCGAACCACGACGTCGTGCGGCACGCCACCCGGTACGGGCTCGTGGGCGGCGGGGACGAGAACGACTGGCTCCTGAGCCGGGGCGCGCACCCTGCCGAGGACCGCGACCTCGGGCTGCGGCGGGCCCGGGCGGTGACGATGCTCGCGCTCGCGCTGCCGGGGTCGGCCTACCTGTACCAGGGCGAGGAGCTCGGCCTGCCGGAGGTCATGGTGCCCGACGAGCAGAGGCAGGACCCGGTGTTCTGGCGCAAGGGCGGCAAGGAGATCGGCAGGGACGGCTGCCGCGTGCCCCTGCCGTGGACCAAGGACGGGTCGTCGTTTGGCTTCGGCACCGGCGGTGCGCACCTGCCGCAGCCCGAGTGGTTCGCGCAGTACGCCGCCGAGCTCCAGGAGCAGGACCCGGCCTCGACGCTGCACCTGTACCGGCGTGCGCTGGGGCTGCGCCGGCGGCTGCAGTCGGCTGCCCGCATGGAATGGCTCGAGCTCGGCGAGGACGTGGTGGCCTTCCAGAGGCCCGGCGGCTGGTGCTCGGTGACGAACTTCGGTTCCCGCCCCGCGACCCTGCCGCGGGGGACGGTGCTGCTGGCCAGCGACGAACGCGGGATCCAGGACGGCTCGCTCCTCCCGGACACGACCGTCTGGCTCGACCTGCGGCCCGCCGCCACGACGCAGAGCGCGTGAGAGAAGGGGCGACGATGCAGATCGCGCTGCTCCCGCTCGACGAGCGTCCCGTGAACGTGCGGCTCCCCGCCGACGTCGCCGCGATCGCGGGAGCCACGGTCGTGGTGCCGCCGGCGTCGGCGCTGCCGGACCGGCGCCGGCCGGGCGACCTCGACGCGCTCGGTGGCTGGCTGGCCGAGCAGTGTCACGACGCCTGCACCGACGCCGCCGTCGTGTCGGTGGACATGCTGCTGCACGGGGGCCTGATCGCGTCCC
>Ga0233372_1001013_pt1 | contig 11286 bp, 9 predicted proteins | sample ElkDunMinimDraft_4_FD_191538 | JGI IMG/M metagenome (GOLD analysis project Ga0233372, IMG submission 191538) | Fecal eukaryotic communites from dung pellets of Tule Elk in California, USA - Elk Dung D8 | ecosystem: Host-associated > Mammals > Digestive system > Large intestine > Fecal | place... | reverse complement strand
CCCGAACGACACCGCTGCGAAGGCGTCGTCGACAGTGATTGCCGCTGTGCGGCCTGGGCCCCCTGACTCGGCGCTGGTCAGCGCGACCTTGACGTAGAAGTCGAAGCAGTCGGCATCCTGGACGAGGTCGATCGCTCGCCGGCCGGCGAACCGGTCCGCGCGGAAGCGACGCATGTCGTTGAACGCATCAGTGATCTCGGCCGGATCGGTGAGCTCGCGGAAACCGATCACGCCCTTGGGGCGCAGCTTCTTCCGGCGACTGACGAGGTGACGCGCGAAGGCGGGATCGCGTGATGCCGTCCAGTCGTCGAACGTCGACGGCTCAAGCGGGATCGGCCACCGGCGGTAGCGGTGGCGCCGTGGCTTGCGGCTCCCGAGGAGCGCGTGCACCTCGTTGGGGCGGAACGCGATCTTGTCGATCCGCAGCAAGTCGTACCGGCCGAGCGCACGTCGGATCTCGCGCGGGACGCCGGACTTGACCAGGTCACCGAGGTCGAGAGAGCCGTCCAGCACAGGGCTTGCGTAGTCGCTGACGCCGAGGTCGGCGAACTCGATCCTGCGGAACGGGCCGGTGCGCCGCCGCACCAGGGGAAGGACGAGCAGCAGCCGGCCAGTCGCCGTGTCGCGGCCTGTCACGACCACGGGCTCGGCGTGACGGCGCGGTGCGAGGTCCGTATAGAGGTGGTGCAGCCACACGGGGTGCTGGAACGCTGTGGCCTCCGCCGCGTCGTAGAGGCGTTGGTACTCCTCCGACCGGAAGTCGAAGGGTGTCTCGATCTGGATGTCCAGCATGGGTCAGGTCCTTTCGGCGGCGGGCCGTCGGCGGATCCGCGGCGACCGTGCGGAGCCGTCGATGCACTCCAGTCGTCCTGCGCGGTTGAGGGTGTGCAGGCGAGACCCTCCCCAGGTCCCGCCAGGAGCGATCGAGGCGACGTGGCGCTGCTCGAAGGCCGTGTTGTCGAGTCGGGTGATCTCCGCGAGCGCGATCGCGGCGCCGTACCCCGAGCGCCCATCCTGTACGGGGCGCAGGAGTTGACCGTCACGCGCCACCACGCGCCCTGCGGGGCGGGCGGCGGCGATGTCGACGAGGACGGGGTTGGCGGAGTGCGGTGTCCACGGCCCGCGCAGCCGCTCGGCGTACCAAAGGTGGAGAGTGTCGGAGAAGGAGCCTCCGTGGCGTACGGTCGCCGTCATCCACCACCGCCCGTCGTGACGGAACGGGGTGGCGTCGCTGATCTCGGCTCCCTGGAGGAGCGTCGCCGCGTGCTCCCACCGGTCGGGGTAGGCGACGGCACGGTAGAGCTCGAGTGTCCCGGCCGCCGAGGACTCGGGGACCATCCACAGCTCTCCCTCGTCCTCGCCGACCCACGGGTACGAGAGGTGGTAAGGGCGCTCCAGGACCGGGCGCGGCGTCCCTGCCGGGCCGTCTGGCGTCATCTCCACGACCGACACCACGCCGCGCCCGACGCGGTGGTCGAAGTCCTCCACGAACAGATGGTGACGCCCTTCGCGGAGCACAGGGAAGGGGTCCGCGTAGAAGTGGTAGCCGTCGTCGGGAAGCCGGCGCCACGGTGTCGTCGTCACCGAGCCGAGGCCCAGGACGTCGTCGGCACCGTCGTCGAGGAAGCGCCAGCCGACCCGCCAGTGGGGGGCACGGTAGAGGCGCCGGTAGAGCGCGTGGACGCCCGCGTGAGCCGCGGTCGTGGCGACACGGCGCGGCCACGACCTCACGGCGCCGTACGCGGTAGCGCTGTCGAACTCGTCGTCCACACGCACGTCGCGATCGGCCACCGCCGCGACGACGATCGTGACGACGCCGGCAAGGACGTCGTCGAGGGCCCGGGGAAGTAGACCGGGCAGCTCGCTGCCGGGGCGTCCGCTCGCGACCGTACGCCCGTCGGTACGGTCGACGACGGCGACGACGGGGAGGCGGCCCGCGAGAAGGGCATTGAGGAGCGCGTCCTCACCAGGGCGGCCGTCGAAGGTGAGCCCGAGCGGACGCGCTCCGTCGTGCCTCCCGGTGCCGGCGAGATCGAGCGTGACGTCGTGGACTGCATCGCCGTCGGTGCTCCAGGCGTCGAGGAGAGCGGGTGGGATGCAGGCCCAGCGTCCCGCCGGCAGGCGGTGCAGAGCGCGGTCGATGCGCAGCAGCCGCTCCAGACGTGGATCGGGGTCTGGCGAGCCCGCCACCCAGGCGACGGTCACCTCATCGACCTCGGGACGCGCGTCGAGCGCGGCCACGAGGTCGTGGTGCCAGCGCCGGAGCTGGTCGCGGCGCAGCAGGATCTGAAGGTGCACGGTCCCCCGTCCGGAACGTCTACAGGGCATGCCGAGAACACCGACCGACGGGCCCCTCCTGTCGCAACGGAATGCTATCCGGGGTGGGCATCCCGGCGTGGCGTTTTCGCCGAGTCTGGCAGTGTGACGTACGACTTGACGACCTTCGAGACAGCGGACTGGCAGGTCACTATGCTAAAGAGGCTCGGGACATGGTGTCGCCGGGCAGCGTGAATGAGCCGGAGGTGACGCGTGACCTTCTCGGAGTACGCTGCCATCCTCCAACGGCGGTGGCGCGTGTGGGTGTCCTTCCTCATCGTCGGGATCCTCGCGGCCGTCGCCTACAACGCGACCGCGACCGTCAGTTACACCGCGACTGCGACGGCGTTCGTGAACGTCTCGGACGGCAGCCGCGGCCAGCAGTCGCAAAACTTCCAGAACTCCCAGTTCGCGGTGCAACGGGTGAAGTCGTACACCTCGCTCGTCGACAGCCCGCGCGTCCTCGAACCTGTCATCCGCGACCTCGGGCTCGATATGACGGTCCGTGAGCTCGCCAAGAAGACCTCGATGACCAGTCCGCCTGACACCGTGATCATGGAGGTGTCGGTCGTCGACGCGAACCCCGAAGAGGCCGCGAGACTCGCCAACGAGGTGACGGAATCGCTCGGGGAGGTGATCGAGGACATCGAGAGCAACGGGACTATCTCCCGTACCGGGGAGCCCGTGACCAACGTTCGGGTGTCCGTCACTGCGCCCGCGACGGCACCGGTCTCGCCGTCGTCGCCCCGCACGCTGATCAATCTCGTCCTGGGGGCGCTCCTCGGGCTGTCGCTCGGTATGGTCGCGGCCGTGGTCCGCAACCACTACGACCGCAGGATCAAGAGCGCCGACGACGTTCGAGAGGTCACCGGCATCTCACCGCTCGGGACGACGTCGCACCAGCCGCAATCCCAGCGCATGCCGTTGGTCGCCCTCGACTGGCGGTCCGAGGCGGCCGAGCGTTATCGCACCATCCGCACGGCCCTGCGGTTCGCCTCGATCGACCACGAGGTGCGCCACTTCGTCGTCACGTCGCCGCTGTCGGGTGAGGGCAAGAGCACTGCGGCATGCAACCTCGCGATCAGTCTCGCGCAGGGTGGGGCGTCCGTCTGTCTCGTCGAGGCCGATCTGCGTCGCCCTCGAGCCGCCGGCTATCTGGGGGTCGAGGGCAACCTCGGCCTGTCGGATGTGCTGGTCGGCGAGGCGACGCTCGACGAGGTCCTCGTCAGCTGGAACCACGCCCTGCTCCAGATCTTGCCCGCTGGCTCACTTCCGCCCGACCCGGTGGCGCTTCTCGAGTCGGCGGCGATGGGCAACCTCGTCGACGCCTTGTCGGAGCGGTTCGACGTGGTCGTCTACGACGCCCCGCCGATGCTGCCGGTCACCGACGCGACCGTGCTCGGTGAGAAGGTCGACGGTCTGCTCATCGTCGTCCGCTCGGGCAAGACGCTCAAGGACGACCTCAGCCGCTCACTCGACAAGGCCGACGCCGCGCGGGTCAAGGTGCTCGGCACGGTCGTCGTGGGCGTCCGTCGGGAGGGACGCTCGGGTGAGCACGCCTATGCCGCCGAGGTCACCTCTGCGCGCACGGAGCTCACGCCGACGACCAACGAGCCCCCTGTGCGCGGCGACAGTGTCGTACAGGGGGACGAGGCGGGCAACGAGAGTGGGTGGCAGCCGCCGCTGGCTGCCACGACGGCGGTCCTCCCGGCGATCACCGACGACATGCTCGATGACGACCGCGACGGTGACGACCTCGAGGGTGGCGGCATGGACGACCGCGACGGGCCCGACCACGGGGCTGAAGCAGCCGAGGACTCCCCGGGCGCCGTGTCCGGTGGCGCTCAGCCGAGGGCGTAGCGAGGACGACCTGGGCCCGTCCCGTCGGTGGCGTCACTGACGACGTCCCTGAGTGCGGAGGCGACGATCGCGGCGTTCTCAGCGATCAGCCGCGTGACGAGCGAGTGGGGGACCGCGTCGACCGTCTTGTGGGCATCCGGCACGTCGTTGCCGTGCACCTGGATCCGGCGCCAGGGTTTGCGGGCAACCCGGTGGCGTGACGGCCGTGGCATCTCGACGGTCCCCCGCAGGTCCGACATCTCGGTCACAAGTGCGAGCAGGGCGTCGACCGGGTCGTCGTAGGAGGCGCGTTCCACGCTGACGGCGTGGGCAGAGAGCACGGCGGCCTCGCGCAGGGTGAACGAGCGGGCGTGGGATGTCGGCTGAAGACGGACGACAGCGGCCCTCGACGGACGATCGGCGGCGAGAACGAGGTCGGCGCTCTCGACGGCGCTCATGGTCAGTCCCTGCGACCGGTGGGTGCCGAGCTCGGGACCGGGCTCGAGGTGGCCGTCGGCGACGACTGCGCACGCATCGTGGCCGTTCGAGGCGTTCTCGCCGGCGCTGGTGACCACGAACGGTGCCTCGGCCCCGGCCAGTGAGCGGCGAAGCAGGGCTTGGGCGAACGGGGACCGGCAGACGTTGGCTGAGCACACGGTGAGGATGCGGAACGTCATGCCATCTGCCTTCGCTTGGGGTGGGCGTAGATCGCCAGCGTGGTCGTGAAGAACACGATAAAGCTGACGGATGTGTCGAAGAGGCCGCTTTCCAAGATGCTCACGAGGGCGAGCATCACGATCACAGCGACGAAGAACGCGCGCGCGGCACGCGTGCAGCGGCGGCTGGCGACGAGGGTGGTCACGATCGCGGCGACGAGCGCGAGCGTGCCGAGCAGGCCGACCTGGAGGTAGGCCGACACCCAGGTGCTGTCGAGGATCTGCGTATCGCGGTACATCGCCGAGACCGGGATCTGGCGGAGGGCGAGGCCTCCGCCGATCAGGCGTTCGAGCAGGTTGTCCGGATAGTCGATCGCCGCGGACCACGCGACCGTGCGGGAGTTGAGCGTGAGCAGGCTGGCGGTGTCACCACGGCCGACGAACTCCTCCATCACGGAGGTCAGTCCCACGACCGCGGCCACGGCGGGGACGCTGAGCACGGCGGCGGTGAAGACCGGGACGGAGATCCGCGGCGCGATCAACACCATGATCGCCATAGCGAGCACGAGCGCGGCGAGACCGGTCCGGGAGCCTGTCGCCCACACGAGCCCGAGGAGCAGGGGGAGGGCGAGGACGTCGAGGGCGGTCGCGGATCGGAAGATGCACCGGTGCGCTACCGCGAGCGCGGGAAGGCTGAACATCAGGCAGATCTGGTTGGGGCCGACCGGTGGGATGCCTCCTTCGAGCCTGCCGCTGGCGAGCGTGCCGATGCCGGTGATCGATGCGAAGGCGCCGACGACGAGCATGGCGACGAGCATCGCGTTGACGACCTCGACCCAAGGGCGAGCGCGTGCCACCAGGACGAGGGCGGCAGCGAGCATGACAAGTCGGATGACCAGAATCATCGACGCGACGGTCTCGTCGCTGATGAGCAGCGCACTGATCACGGCGATCGCGAGGTAGCCGAGCATGCCGAGGACCGGTGTGACCTCGACCTGGCTCCAGCGGCGGTCGGGTCTCGGTAGCGTGAAGGCGAGCCCGAGGGCGACGACCGTGAGCATCGCTTTGGCGACGACCACCACGTCAGCACCACCGGAGTAGTAGACGCCGCGCCGCCACGAGATCGCCGAGACGATCAGCAGGATCATGATGAGCTGGAGCCGGGTGAACCGGATCCGGAGGCTGAACGGGCTCCCGGTGTCGGAGGACTCCGCCGCTGAGTGCTTCTCGACCACCTCGGCGCTGCTCACCGGACCACCGCCCGCGGTGTCTCTGGCTCAACACGCTCGCGACGGACCACCGGGACGATGAGCAGCTGGCGGCAGAGGATGCCCCCGGCGAACGAGCCGAACGAGATCCACAGCGGCGCCCACTGCGTGGAGGTCCCGAGCTGGAGCGCGACGACGAGCAGCCCGATCGACAGGACGGAGTCGGTGACGCGGATCCCGAAGACGCGCCCGGGGCGGCCGCGTACGGCGGCCAGGCTTCCGTACGGCAGGACTGCGGCGCAGGAGCCGGCATAGAAGGCCCACCCGATGACCGCCACCACGTCCAGATCGAACGATCCGCCGGTGATCATCGGGCCGAGGAGCGGCAGGGCGAGGACGGAGAGAAGGCTCGCTCCGAGCGTCGCTCCGAGCATGATCGCTGCGGCGCGGTCGGCGCGCGCGAGCAGGGAGCGGATGGTGTGGTCGCTGCTCGCCGCGTACGAAGACAGCAGGTACGACCCGAACCCCTGGACGACGAGCATTGCCGGTGCCACGTACACGCGCGCCGCCTCCAGCTCTCCGACGGCGGCCGCCCCCGCAACCGCGAGTACGGTCCAGCGCACGACGTTGAGCATCGTGGGACGGACGAACTGCTGGGCAGCGCGCCAGCTCCCGAAGCGGAGCACGCGCGCGAGGTCGGGGCGCGCCCATGGGCGTATCGCGCGCTCGTGACGAGGAACCAGAATCCAGCCGGTGACGCCAGAGGCCGCCTGCCCGGCGGCGAGTGCGAGGAGGAACCCCGTGATCGAGGCTCCTGACCCGAGGATCATGGCGACGACCACGCCTGCCGTCACGACGAGCGAGACCAGGTCGCCTGCGAGGAGCCGCCAGAAGTGCATCGTCGCCATGAGTAGCCGGCGGACGAGGTCGGCGGCGACGAAGGTGCCCGTCGCGGCAGCGAACGCGAGGCAGCCTGCGGGGGAGAGCGACGTCCAGACCACGGCGCCCGCATACGACAGCACGGTCGACGCCCCGACGCTCGCAGCAGCGAGCAGGGCCAGCGCCGTACGGATCTGGTCGCTGCGGCGGTCGAGCACGGTGAGGGTGTCACCGACGAGGCCGGTGGTCAGCGCTGTCGTCATGACTACGGCGCCGAACAAGAGCGCGTACACGCCGAAGCCGTCTGCGCCCAGCGCTCGCGCGGCGGCCACCTGGAGGAGGAAGCTCACCCCCGTCTGGGTGGCCTGTGCGAGCAGAGCAACGACCGCGGGTGGGATCCGAGGCCGGCGGTGGCGCGTGATCTCGTCAGTCGGCTCGATCACGGCGACGCCCCGATGCCGCGCCGCGGGTGGAGTACCCGTCGACCAGCCGTACGAGCAGTTCTGCGTAGGCGTCCGCGACGTCGTCCCAGCGGTAGCGCTGCGCCGCCCGATCCTGGAGCAGCCGTCCGGCCGCGCGTGTCCCGTCGGGATCACCCTCCGCCTTCTCGACGAGGCGGGCGAGGTCGTCGGGGGTCGCAAAGCGCGGGGCGGAGTCGCCGAGCACCTCGCGGTTGAACACGACGTCGTACGCGATGACGGGCGCGCCAGCCCCCATGGCCCGCAACAGGGAGGGGTTCGTCCCACCGACGGAGTGGCCGTGGAGGTAGGTGGTCGCGTGCGCGTACAGCTGGTCGAGCTGCTCCTGGTCCCAGACACCGCCGACAAGGCGGACGCGGGAGTCGCCCGCGGCGAGCGTCTCGATCTCGGCGGTATAGGTGTCGGCGTACGGCGCCGAACCGACGACGACGAGCGGGTGCTCGGCACGCGAGGCGCGGTAGCCGGCGACGATCTCGCGGACGTGGTTCTCGGGTTCGAAGCGGGCCACGACGAGGTGATATCGCCCGGGCTCCACGTCGAGCGCGGCGAGCTTCTCTGATGCCGGAGAGTCGAGGATCGGGGCGCCGTACGGGACGAACGTGGTCGCGACGCCGAACTCCTCCTCGTAGTAGTCGGCGATCCCGACGGCATCGGCGATCAGCGCGTCGGCCCACCGGACCGAAGCGGACTCGGCCGTCCGGTAGTACCGCCGCCCCGCACCAGTCCACTTGGCACGCCGCCACTCGAGCCCATCGACGTGCACGGCTACCGGGATACGGCGCAGCCGCAGTCCGGGGACGAACGGGGCGTTGGCGGCGTTGAAGACGACCGCCGCATCGAAGCGCTGGCGGCGGGTCACCGCGTGTGCGACCGACAGCGCCGTGTGCGAGAGCGTCTCGAGCGTCTTGCGGCGTACCGCGGGCAGGTGGACGAGACGCATCCCGAGGTACGACGCGGGGCGCGGCTCGCCGTCGACGGGTCGGCAGTAGACGGTCACGTCGTGGCCGGAAGCCACCAGGCGCCGCCCGATCTCCTCGACGGCGGTCTCGAAGCCGCCGTACCGGGCCGGAACCCCGCGGGTGCCGATCAGTGCCACTCTCATCGGTCCCGTCCTCATCGGTCCATCGCCTTCAGCTCGCGCCACCACTTGCGCAGGACGACCGCGAGGACAACCGCGTTGATGGCGAACAGCGCGGTGTAGCCGGCGAAGTACAGCGCCGGCCAGCCCATGAGGACGAACACCCAGCAGAAGATGCCGTAGTCGGTCGGCAGGATCGCCCACGTACGCAGGGGGTTCTCCAGGGGCGGGTCCGCGCTCGGCGCGGAGGCGTCCACGCCTTGGCGCAGCAACGGCATCATGATCAGCCCGAAGAACGTCACCATGTCGACGATCTGGAACCCGACCGGGACGAGCAGCGCCCAGTCGGACTCGACCGGCGGGAAGCGGAAGAACGAGATCAGCACCGCGAGGTGGAAGCTGCAGGTCTTGAAGCAGTCCACCGTGTGGTCGAGCCACTCGCCGCTGCGCGAGCCGGTGCCTGTGAGCCGCGCGATCTGGCCGTCGACGGAGTCCATGACGTAGCCGGCCGCGAGCAGCGCGGACACGCCGACGCCGACGCCGAGGCCGGGCTCGGCCAGGCACAGCAGCAGCAGTCCGGAGAACGAGAGCGTGGCGCTCACGGCGGTCGCCTGGTTGGGCGTCACACCGAACGCTGCAGCCACCGCTGCTACACGTCGCCCGAGGGGGCGGTTCACGTATCGCGAGTACGCTGCCGTGCCACGCGACGGCTTCTGGGCTGCCGACAGAGCTGCCGCGTTGGTGCGGATGCGCGACATGCGCGAGGTCTCGATGACTGACATAGGGACTCTCGGTCGAAAGGGCTGGTGAGGTCTCCGGGACATTCTCCCATCCGCATGGGGGCGTCGATGCCGGAACGCGCTGATTGGGTGAACCGTGCACCAAAGCCCGATTATGGACATTCGGCGACGAGACGCCTCCTGCTCGTTCTAGTCTCGTCCTGCTGGAACTCTCGGAGAAGGTGATCCCATGAGCGACATCGTCGGGTACGCGCCCGGGGTGTACGACCTGTTTCACGTCGGCCATCTCAATGTGCTCAAGCAGGCCAAGCAACGCTGCGACTACCTCATCGCAGGCGTGGTCTCCGACGAGATGTGCGTCTACGCGAAGGGCTTCGAGCCGTTCGTGCCGATCGCCGAGCGCGTAGAGATCGTCCGCCACATCAGCGTCGTCGACGATGTCCACGTCGAGGTCGTGCCTGACAAGCTCGCGACGTGGGAGGTGCTGCGCTTCGACCGCATCTTCAAGGGCGACGACTGGCGCGGCACTCCGCGCGGCCAGAAGCTCGAGGTCGACTTTGCGTCGGTCGGCGTCGAGGTCGTCTACTTTCCCTATACGGTGCACACCTCGAGCACCCAGCTGCGGCGTGCGCTCGGCAGGGTCGGGGCGGCCTCTCCGGCGCTGGCGGCCGAGGCCTGAGTCAGCGGCCGGCCGCCGACGCGATGACGTCCTGCATCGCCTCGGCGTAGCGGCGCGGCGAGAACAGGGTGGCCGCGCGCGTCCTCCCGCCGGCGACGAGACGGGCATAGAGGGCCGGATCGTCGAGGATCCGCCCTACCTGGATGGCCATCGCCTCGGCGTCATCGACCGGGGCGAGCAGGCCCGAGTCCTCGTCGACGATCGATTCCAGGTGTCCTTGCACCGCAGTCGCAACGACCGGGCGTCCTGCCAGCTGAGCCTCGATCACCGCGTTGCCGAGCGACTCGCCGCGTGACGGCGCCAGCAGCACATGGGCGCGGGCGAGCGCGGGCCAGACCGGCGCGACGTGGCCGGCGAAGTGCACTCGCCCCGCCAGCAGCGGACGTGAAGCACGCGCGCGCAGCTCCGCCTCGTACACCGCCTGGTCTGCGAGCGCGCTCCCGCACAGCTCGAGCTCTACGTCGCGGCCTTGCGCGAGGAGTCTCTCGAGCACGTCCAGGGCGACGTGCGGCGCCTTGCGCGGCGAGAGACGGCCGACCACCACCAGGCGGCGCACACCCCACGGCGTGGGCGAGGTCGTGGCGTCGGGGCCGCGGACGCCGTTGTGGACAAGGCGCACGCGCGAGCCGAGTCCGGGATTGACGTCGGCGAGCTCGGCGACCGTGGCCTCGCTGTTGGCAACGACCGTCGTCGCCAACGCGAGCGGGCGGGCGAGCGCGACCCGCAACGGCCTCGGGTCGGACTGCTCCGCCTCATGGACGTGGCAGACGACGGGGATACGGGAGGCCCGCGCGAGGGCCGTCCACCACGGGAGGGTGAGCGTGTTGACGAGCACGACGTCGGGGCGAGCCTGCCGCAGCGCTCGCCGTGCAAGGGGCGCGGCACCGGCGAGGTCGCGTGCCAGACGCACCAGCCCGACCGGCGAGGCGTACGAACGCCGCAGCGCGGGGAATCCGATCGCCGAGACCTCGGCGCCCTCCTCGCGCAGCATCGCCACCAGTGGACCGTCGCTGCCCGTCGCTACGCGGACCCGCCACCCGGCGGTCAGCAGCGCGCGCACGGTCTCCCTCAGCTGGAGGTCGGATCCGTAGACATCGGCTGACGGCGTCGCCACCAGCACAGTGCCGCGAGGCGTCGCGATCGAGGGCATGCGGTGGGGTCCTTCCGAGGTCGGCCCCGTCAGGGTATCTGGCGCTGTGCACGCTGCGCCGGGACGACGCCCACGCTCCGGCGCCCGTTGTCGCCCGCAACAATGGGCCCATGACGTCGACGAACGACCACGAGCTCGCCGTGTGGCTGGCCGAGCAGTCCGGCGCCGAGCTGCTGAAGGTCCGCGAGAGCGGACTCGAGGGCAAGGCGCTCAAGGATGCCGGAGACCAGGCGAGCCAGGCCGTCCTGGCAAGGCTCCTCGC
>Ga0233372_1001011_pt1 | contig 11296 bp, 11 predicted proteins | sample ElkDunMinimDraft_4_FD_191538 | JGI IMG/M metagenome (GOLD analysis project Ga0233372, IMG submission 191538) | Fecal eukaryotic communites from dung pellets of Tule Elk in California, USA - Elk Dung D8 | ecosystem: Host-associated > Mammals > Digestive system > Large intestine > Fecal | place... | reverse complement strand
CCGATGCTCCCGACGGGCGAACGGTCCGGCTCGCCGCCCTGTGCGTCCTCGAGGTGCTCGCGGGCCTGGCCCGCCGGGAGGGCTAGGGCCTGCCCGCCAGCCCGTCGATCAGCGCGTCGAGCGACAGGTCGAAGACGCTCCGGGGCTCGCGCGACGGCGCCTGGCTCACGGCCTCCTGCAGGAGCGGCAGGCCGTCCAGGTCCGCCTCGTCGAGCCTCTGCAGCCGCTCGGCGACGCTCGTGTCGCCCGCTGCGACCTCGACGCTGAGCTGGCCCAGCACGAGCCCGACCACCGCGTAGACCATCTCCAGACCGCGCACGGGCGCGAAGCCCGCGGGGCTCAGGGCCTCGAGGGCGAGCTCGAGGGTGCGCAGCGTCGACGGCGTGACCGCCGGCCGGGTCGCGACCACGGGGACCAGGTGCGGGTGGGCGAGCAGCTGCGCCCGCAGACCCAGCGCGAGCGCCCGCAGGGAGTCCTGCCAGGTGCCGTCGTCGGGCAGCTCGGGGACGGCGGCCTCCAGAAGGCGCTCCACGAGCCCGTCGAGAAGCTCGTCCTTGGTGCCGACGTGGTGATAGAGCGTCATGGCCTGGACGCCCAGCTCCGCGGCGAGCCGACGCATCGAGAGCCGCGCGAGCCCTTCACGGTCGACGAGCTCCATCGCCGTGTCGAGCAGGACGGTCCGGGTCAGTCCCGCGTGCTGCCCCTGCGCGCGGCGCGGAACCGCTTGACGTGTCATACGCCGTAAGTCTAGCGTCGAAGGCGTCTCTTACGGTGTAAGACAGAAGGAGCCCTGATGACCGACCAGACCGCACGACGCCGCGCCGTCCTCCCGACCCTGTGGCTCGGGGCAGGACTCACCCTGCTCTCGGGGGCCGCGCCGCTCGTCGACCTCGCGCTGACCGGGACCATCGCGGCGCACGTGCGCGACGCCTACCCCGGCTGGGACGCCGCCACCGTCTCGATGGACACCACCGCGATCGCCGCCTGGCTGGTGGGCACGGCCGTGCTCGGCCTGGTCGGCTGGGCCGTGGCGATCCGCGCGACCGCCACGGGCCGACGCTGGGCGCGACCGCTCAGCGCCTCCCTTCTGGCCGCGGGGGTCGTCGTCGCGGCCATGAACCTCGGGCTCGGCGGCGACGCCTACGACGTCATCGTGCCGACCGGGTTCGGCCTGCTGTCGCTGCTGCCGACGGTCGCGGGCGCCGTGGCCGTGGTCCGCATGGGCCCGGCCGCTGCGCGGTCCGCTGTCGGCGCGGAGGCCTGAGACGCCGGTCAGTGCGGCAGGACCGGGTGCCCGCCCTGCCAGACCTGGTGCACGAGCGGGACGCCCGGCCGGTACGCCAGGTGCACCCGGCTCGGCGCGTCGAGCACCACGACGTCGGCGCGCACGCCGGGCGCCAGGTGGCCGACGTCGGACCGGCGCAGCGCGAGCGCGCCGCCCGCCGTCGCGGCCCACAGCGCCTCGCCGACCGTCATGCCCAGCTCGCGGACCGCGAGCGCCACCATGAGCGGCATCGACGACGTGTACGACGACCCGGGGTTGCAGTCGCTCGCGAGCGCGACGACGACGCCCGCGTCGAGCAGCCGCCGCGCGTCCGGGTAGGGCTGGCGCGTGGAGAACTCGACGCCGGGCAGGAGCGTGGCGACCGTCCCCGTGGCGCCGTCCGCCCAGGAGGCCGCGAGGTCCGCGACGTCGTCGTCGGACAGGTACGTGCAGTGGTCCACGGACGCCGCGCCGAGCTCGACCGCGAGCCGCACGCCTTCGCCCGGGCCGAGCTGGTTCGCGTGGACCCGCACGCCGAGCCCGGCGGCGGCCCCGGCCTCGAGCACCCGGCGTGCCTGGGCCGGGGTGAACGCGCCGGTCTCGCAGAAGACGTCGACCCAGCGCGCGTGCGGAGCGCACGCGGCGAGCATCTCGCCGCAGACGTGGTCCACGTAGTCGTCCGCCCGCCCGTCGAACTCGGCGGGCACCACGTGCGCGCCGAGGAACGTCACCTCGTCCGTGACCTCGCGAGCGATGCGGACCGCTCGCTCCTCGTCGGCCGGCGTCAGCCCGTAGCCGCTCTTGACCTCGATGGTCGTGGTCCCCTGGCCGAGCGCCTCGCGGGTGAGCCTGCCGAGGTTACGGCGCAGCACCTCGTCGGAGGCCGCGCGCGTGGCCGCGACCGTCGTCCGGATCCCGCCCGCCTCGTACCGGCGCCCGGCCATGCGGGCCTCGAACTCCGCGGCCCGGTCGCCCGCGAAGACGAGGTGCGTGTGGCTGTCGACGAAGCCCGGCACGGCGGCACGGCCGCCCGCGTCGACCGTGCGGTCCGGAGCCCGGCCCAGGGCCTGCTCGACGCCGTCCGCGGCGTCGCGCTCGGTGCCCGCCCACGCGACGCGGTCGCCGTCGAGCAGCAGCGCGGCGTCGTGCACGACGCCGGTCGGGTCGTCGGCGGCGCTCCCGGGGATGCCCGGCACGTTGGTCGTCAGCTCGCCGATGCCGAGGATCAGCGTCGCGCCGTGCTCGCCGCCCGGGTGCTGCACCTCGCGCACCTCAGCCCTCCCGGATCGGGACGCGCAGCCCGCCACGCTCGGCGGCGGCGACGGCGTCGTCATACCCCGCGTCGACGTGCCGCAGGACGCCGGTCGCGGGGTCGTTGGCGAGCACGCGCGCGAGCTTGGCGGCGGCGAGCGGCGTGCCGTCCGCGACCGACACCTGGCCCGCGTGGATCGACCGGCCCATCCCCACGCCGCCGCCGTGGTGGATCGAGACCCAGGTGGCGCCCGACGACGCCGAGACGAGCGCGTTGAGCAGCGGCCAGTCCGCGATCGCGTCCGACCCGTCGGCCATCGCCTCGGTCTCGCGGTACGGGGACGCGACCGAGCCCGCGTCGAGGTGGTCGCGCCCGATGACGATCGGCGCGCTCACCTCGCCCGACGCCACGAGCTCGTTGAAGCGCAGGCCCGCGCGGTCGCGCTCGCCGTGCCCGAGCCAGCAGATCCGGGCAGGCAGGCCCTGGAACGCGACGCGGTCCTGAGCGGCGCGGATCCAGCGGCCCAGGTGGTCGTCGTCGCCGAAGAGGTCGAGGACCGCGGCGTCGGTCGCGGCGATGTCACGCGGGTCGCCCGAGAGCGCGGCCCACCGGAACGGGCCCTTGCCCTGCGCGAACAGCGGCCGGATGTAGGCGGGCACGAAGCCCGGGAAGTCGAAGGCGCGCGCGAAGCCGCCGCGGCGGGCCTCGTCTCGGATCGAGTTTCCGTAGTCGAACACCTCGGCGCCCGCGTCCTGGAACCCGACCATGCCCTCGACGTGGCGGGCCATGGACTCCCGGGCCCGCTCGGTGAACTCCTCGGGCTTGGCCGCCGCGTAGTCGGCCCACTCCTCGAGGTCGACGCCGAGGGGGAGGTAGGCGAGCGGGTCGTGCGCGGAGGTCTGGTCGGTCACGACGTCGACGGCCACGCCCCGGCGCAGCAGCTCCGGGACCACGTGCGCGCTGTTGCCGACCACGCCGACCGACAGGGCCCGGCGCCCGGCCCGCGCGTCCTCGGCCCGTCGCACGGCGTCGTCCAGGTCGTCCGCGACCTCGTCGAGGTAGCGCTCGCGCACGCGACGTTCGAGCCGTGACCGGTCGACGTCGACCACGAGGCACACGCCGCCGTTGAGCGTGACCGCGAGCGGCTGCGCGCCACCCATGCCGCCGCACCCCCCGGTGAGCGTCAGCGTCCCGGCGAGGGTCCCGCCGAACCGCTTCGCGGCGACCGCCGCGAGCGTCTCGTACGTGCCCTGGAGGATGCCCTGCGCACCGATGTAGATCCACGACCCGGCCGTCATCTGCCCGTACATCGTCAGGCCCAGCGACTCGAGACGGCGGAACTCGGGCCACGTCGCCCAGTCGCCCACGAGGTTGCTGTTCGCGAGGAGGACGCGCGGCGCCCACTCGTGCGTGCGCAGCACCCCGACGGGCTTGCCCGACTGCACGAGCAGCGTCTCGTCGTCGTCGAGCGTGGTGAGCGTGCGGACGATCGCGTGGTAGCTCGGCCAGTCGCGCACGGCGCGGCCGGTGCCGCCGTAGACGACGAGGTCGTCCGGACGCTCGGCGACCTCGGGGTCGAGGTTGTTCATGAGCATGCGCAGCGGCGCCTCGGTCTGCCAGCTGCGCGCGGTCAGGGCGGTGCCGCGCGGCGCGCGGACCGGGACGGGCGTCCCGCGGTCGTGGGTCATCGTTCTCCTCCTCTTGTCCGGCCCCGGACCACCTCGCGGTGGGCCCGCGCCCGGCACGTGGTCAGCTCAGGTGCCCGACGGCCGACCGGGCCGCGGCGACGACCTCGCCGTCGTGCAGCAACCGGTGGACGGCGTCGATCTCGGGGGCGAGGTAGCGGTCGGGGCCGGGGCCCGGGACGGCCGTGCGCAGCAGGTCGCGGACCGCTCCGGTGCCGCGCGCGGGTCGCAGCCCGGCCGGCAGCGCGCAGCGGAGGTCGAGCGCGCGCGCCGCCGTGAGCAGCTCGACCGCGAGGACGCGGCCCAGCCCGTCGACCGACCGCCGCAGCTTGCGCGCGGCCGCCCAGCCCATCGACACGTGGTCCTCCTGCATCGCGGACGACGGGATCGAGTCGACGCTCGCCGGCACCGCGAGCCGCTTGAGCTCGGAGACGATCCCCGCCGCCGTGTACTGCGCGATCATGTGGCCCGAGTCCACGCCCGGCTCGTGCGCGAGGAACGGTGGCAGGCCCTCGTTGCGCGCGACGTCGAGGAACCGGTCCGTGCGGCGCTCGCTCATGCTCGCGACGTCGGCCACCGCGATCGCGAGGAAGTCCAGCACGTAGGCCACGGGGGCGCCGTGGAAGTTGCCGTTCGACTCGACGCGGCCGTCGACGGTGACGACCGGGTTGTCGATCGCCGCGGCGAGCTCGCGCGCCGCGACCGACTCGGCGTGCGCGAGCGTGTCGCGCACGGCACCGTGCACCTGCGGCGCGCAGCGCAGCGAGTACGCGTCCTGCACGCGGGTGCACTCCGGGTTGCCGGCGGCGTCGAACGCCCGGTGGCTCGCGACGATCGGCGACCCGGCGAGCAGCGTCCGCAGGTTCTGGGCCGACGCCGCCTGCCCGGGGTGCGGCCGCAGCGCCACGAGGTCCTCGGCGAACGGCGCGTCGGATCCCAGCAGCGCCTCGACGCTCGACGCCGCCGCGACGTCGGCCGCGGTCAGGAGGCCACGGAGGTCGTCGATGGCGAGGCAGAGCATGCCCAGCATCCCGTCCGTGCCGTTGATGAGGGCCAGCCCCTCCTTCTCCGCCAGCACCACCGGCTCGATCCCGGCGGCAGCGAGCGCCTCGCGGGCAGGGCGCAGCCGGCCCTCGGCGTCGCGCACCTCGCCCTCGCCGATGGCCGCGAGCGCGACATGGGCCAGCGGCGCGAGGTCGCCCGAGCAGCCGAGCGAGCCGTACTCGCGGACGACGGGCGTGATGCCCGCGTCGAGCATGGCCGCGTAGACGCGGGCCGTGCCGGGCCGCACGCCGGTGCGTCCCGTGGCCAGCGTCGCGAGCCGCAGGAGCTGGAGCGCCCGGACCACCTCGGCCTCGACCTCGGCGCCCGAGCCCGCCGCGTGCGACCGGATGAGGCTGAGCTGCAGCTGGGCGCGGCGCTCGGCGGGGATGTGGGTGCGGGCGAGCGCACCGAAGCCCGTGGAGATGCCGTAGTGCGGCCGCGGGTCGGCGGCGAGCGAGTCGACGACGGCGCGGCTCGTGGCCATCGCGTCGAGCGCGCGGTCCGTGAGCCGGACCCGGGCACCGTGCCGCGCGACGGCGACCACGTCGTCGACGGTCAGCGGCGCACCCGTGAGCTCGACGACCGCGTCGCCGGGTCGGCCGCCCTGGGCGCGCGTCGTGAGGCCGGGCTGCGTCGTCGGGCCGGGCTGCGTCGTCGGTGCCATGCCGCCAGCACACACCCGCCGGCCGCGTGTCGACAGGCCGTGGCCGGAGGTTCAGTCTGGTATCCCAGACTGTCGGTCCCTCGAGGAGATGCATGGGCATCAGCAGCGACGTCCCCGCGGCCCGCAACGCCGTGCGCGTGCTGGCGTTCCTCGCGGCGCAGCCCGGCCCCGCGCCCGCGACGGCGGTCGCGCACGGCCTCGGCCTGCCGCGCTCGAGCGTCTACCACCTGCTCTCGGTGCTGGCCGAGGAGGGGTTCGTAGCGCACCTGCCCGAGGAGCGTCGCTACGGCCTGGGCACCGCGGCGCTGGGACTGGGCTCGGCGTACGCGCGCCAGGCGCCGCTCGCGCGGCTCGCCCGCCCGGTGGTCGCCCGGCTCGTCGAGACGACGGGCGAGAGCGCGCACCTCGCGATCCTCAACGGCCGGGAGGTGCTCTACCTGGTCGAGCAGCGCGCACCCCGCAGGCCCACGCTCGTGACCGACGTCGACGTCCGCCTGCCGAGCCACCTCACGGCGAGCGGGCGCGCCATCCTGGCCGGCCTCCCCGCCGCCCAGGTCCGCGCGCTGTTCCCCAGCGCGTCGGCCTTCGCCGACCGGACGGGCACGGGCCCGCAGTCCCTGCGGGAGCTGCGCGAGGTGCTGCGGGCGACCCGGCGCCGCGGCTGGGCGACCGAGGAGGGCGAGGTCACCCCCGGGCTGTCGTCGGTCGCCCGCGCCGCGGTCGACCACACCGGCTTCCCGGTGGCCGGGGTCGCGCTGACGTTCCGGTCCGACGACGTCGACGGCGACCGGCACACCGACCGGGCCGAGGCCGTGGGCCGCGCCGCGGCGGAGATCTCCCGGCGGCTGGGCGCGCGCCCTTAAGCGGTAGCCACAGGCACGGCCGCACGCCTAGGGTCGCCGCCGTGGACGTCAGACGCAGCTGACCGAGCCCGACGTGCGACAGCACCTCGGGCCTCTTGTCATGTCTCCGACGTCTCCCGAAAGCAGATCCCCACGTGCCTGCTCGTCCTCATGCCGGCGAGGGTGGAGCGCTCACCCTCGCACTGTCCTCCGCCTCGATCGCCGGAGGGCTCTTCCTTCCCCTGTCGCTCGTCTACTTCACCGTCCTGACCGACATCTCCCTCACCTCGCTCGGCGCGCTCGTCACCGCGGCCGGGCTGGTCGCCGTCCCTCTCCCCGTGCTGGCGGGATGGCTGGTCGACCGCCTCGGCGCGCGACCGCTGGTCGTGGCGGCACTCGTCGTCCAGGCCGCGGGCTACCTCGGCTTCGTCGTGGCGCGCGAACCCGTCGCGGTCTTCGCGGCATCCGCGTGCCTCGCCGTGGGGGGCCGGCTGTTCTGGTCCTCGATCTTCGCGCTGGTCGCCGAGCACGCCGAGGCGCACCCGGGTACGCCCGTGGAGGCCTGGTTCGCACGCATCAACACCGTCCGGACCGTGGGGATCGTCGCCGGCGGACTGGTCGCCGGGTTCGTCGTCTCCCTGGACAGCCCGCGCGCCTACGTGCTCCTGGCCTGGGCGGCCGCAGCCGGCTACGCCGTCGCCGCGGTCCTCGTGCTGAAGACCCGGACGTCACCGGCACCGCTCGTCGCACCGCCGTCGGCGGCCGTGGGCTACGGTCGCCTGCTCCGCGACCGGGCGTTCCTCACCCTCCTGGCGGCCAACACCGTCTTCGCGCTCTCCACGCTGTTCGCCGGGCTGACCCTCCCGACCCTGATCAGGTCAGGGCTGCACGGGCCGGGGTGGCTCACTGCCGCCCTGCTCGTCACCAACGCCGTGCTGGTCGCCGTCTTCGGCCCCCGCGGCGGGCTGCTGGCCGCGCGGCGCCCAGCCAGGCAGCTGCTGCGTGCCGCGGCGGCCTTGTGGTGCCTCGCCTTCCTGGTCCTGGCCCTGGGCGCCGCCACGCCCCTGCCCGGTGCGGCGGTGCTGCTCCTGCTGTCGATGGCGGCCCTCAGCGGCGCCGAGGTCCTGCATGCCCCGGCGTCGACCTCGCTGGTCAACGCGATGGCCGGACCGCACGGGCGCGGCAGGTACCTGGCGACGCTCCAGTACTCGTTCGTCGCGGCCGAGCTCGTCGGCCCGGTCATGTTCGCGACGCTGTTCGAGCACGCGAGCGCCCTGCCGTACGCGGTGCTGGCCGTCGCCAACGCTGCCGTGCTCCCGTTCCTGCGGCGTACCTCCGAGCGGCGGGTGTGAGGTGCGCGTCCGGTCAGTCCGGGTCGCTCGGGTCGAGCGGCAGGTGGTGGTCGAGGTTGACGGTGCCGCGCCGCCAGTACCCCGAGATCGCCAGCTGGTCGGGCCGTGCGCCCGCCTCGTGACGCAGGTACCGACGCACCGGCACGAGCTCGCCCGCCTCGCCCGCGGCGAACACGAGCTCGTCCTCCGAAGGAGCGCCGAGCGCGCGGACCGCGGCCTCGAGCTGCCCGGGACCGTCCGTGCGGTACAGGATCTCGACGTCGGCGTGCCCGAGCTCCGACTCGACGAGCTCCTCGGGGACGTCGTCGCCGATCTCGACGATCGCGGTGACCGGGACGCCCGGACCGACCGCCCCGACCCAGCGTGCCGCCGCCGGGAGCGCCGTCTCGTCGACGACGACGGTCAGCCGGGCGACGCCGTCAGGTACGCCGAGGCTGCCTCGGGGGCCGGCGAGCACCAGCTCGTCCCCGACGGCGGCCCGGGCCGCCCAGGCCGAGGCCGGACCCTCGTCGCCGTGCAGCACCCAGTCGATGTCGAGCTCGTGGACGCCGTCGACGGTCCGGGTCGCGCGCACCGTGTAGTCGCGCGAGATGGACACGACGCCCGTCGGCCGCTGCAGCCCGCCGTCGGGCGCGAGCCAGGGCGCATGCAGCTCACCGGTGGCCGGGTCGGGCAGGAAGACCTTGACGTGGTCCTCCGGGCCCGGCGCCTGGAGGCCCGCGAGCGTGGCCGGCCCGTCCGCTCCCGCGACGTCGCGGAACGTCGTCCGCCGCAGCGCCGGAGCGAGGTCGTGCACGGCATGCACCCGTACACGGCGGGGAATCAGGTCGAAACGAGTCCTGGACCGGGTGAGCACGAGGCGATTCCATCACGCGCGACCGGTGCGTCCGCCAGCAACTGTGTGCAAGATCTCCACACCTTCTGTGGGGTGCGCCCCGAATCGTCCCCTTCCCAGGCGGCAGAATTGGCGACATGACGTCACCGGCGACTTCTTCGACGATGCGGCTACCCGCCCGCGTCGCTGCCGCGAGCCTGCTCGCGGTCGCGATGATGCTCGGCGCCTGTTCCTCGTCGGGTGAGGTCGAACGGTTCATCGCGGACGCCCAGGTGCGCGCGGACGCCGTCGAGGACGACCTGCGACGTGTCGAGGAACAAGTGAAGGACCAGGTCATGGACCTGCCTCAGCAGGTGCGCGGAGGCGTCACGGACGCCGTCGCCTCCGCCCAGGCGGCCACTGATGAGGCGCGGCTCGCGCTCGAGAAGGCCGCGAACGGCTCGGACGACGCGGTCGTCGCCCTGGCGGACGCCCAGGTGGCGCTCGACGCCGCATCGGCCGAGCTCCAGTACGCCAAGGAGACCGCCGCCCAGGCCGGCAGCGAGGTCGCCGGCTCGCTCGAGCGCCTGCACGACCAGATCGACGCCCTACGCGGCGAGACGAGCCGCGCCGCGACCTGACGCCGCTCGCCCGGAGCGCCGAGTGGCGCTCAGCGGCTCCAGAGGCTCAGCGGCTCACGAGGCTCAGAGGTTCGAGAGCAGCCCGAGCACCCGCTGGGTCGCCAGCGCGGCGGCCTGCTCGTCGTAGTCCGGGGACCCGGGCTCGGCGAACAGGTGGCCCGATCCCGGGTACACGAACAGCTCGCCGCCCGGCACCGAGGCCGTGTACTCCGCCTCCGCCTCCGGCTCCCGCCACGGGTCGCCCGCGCTGACGTGGGCCTGCGACGGGACCCCGGCCGGCCAGGTGGCGTCCCACCACGACGGCGCGACCGCACCGTAGAGGAAGAACGCGCCCTGGGCACCGGGCCGCTGGAGCACCGACTCCGCGGCACGTGCCGCACCCATCGACATGCCGCCGTACACGACGTCGGCGGGGAGCTCGGCGACGAGCTGCGCCGCGCGCCGCGCGAACGTCTCCTCGCCCACGGAGTCTGCGTAGCTGACGCCGGCGTCGACGTCGCTGAACGTCCGGCCCTCGAAGAGGTCGGGCGTGTGCACGGTGTGCCCGGCGTCCCGGAGGGTCCGCGCGAACGCGTGGACCCCCTCGGTGAGCCCACGGGCGTGGTGGAAGAGCACGATCTCAGCCATGGGCCGCACGCTACGCGCGGTACCCGACAACGGTCCTCGCGCCCGCTCGGCCGGCACCCCTCGTCGCGGGCTCACCGCCCCGCGAACGTGTCCCGGGCCGCCAGCAGCCCGCCGACGGCGGGGACGAGGTCGTCGAGCGCCGCACGCGCGAGCTGGTCGGCGCCGTCGACGACGGCGTCGAAGGGTCCGCGGTCGCGCTCGGGCCCGGCCGCGAGCTCCGCGGCGTGCGCCGCGAGCAGCACGGCGTCCCGGTGGGAGCCGAGGACCTTCTGCAGCCGGCTCCCCTGCTCGCCGAGCGCCCGGGCCTTGCCGCCCAGCAGCTCGGCGGGTTCCTCCGTCACGGCCGCCGTCGCGTGCGCGAGGCGACGCGCGGCCTTGCGCGTCTCGTGGGCCTCGGCGAGGCCGTGCGCGGCCGCGGCGCTCCAGGGCGCGGCGAGCCTCCCGACGTCGAGGTCGTCCGTCGCCGTGGCCACCCGGTCCGCCTGCCGGCGCAGCCGCCTGCGCGCCATCCTGGCCGCGGGCTTCTCGGCCTCCGGCGAGAGCGGCGGCTCCGCGGCCCAGCGCATCAGGACGGTGGTCAGCTCCCCGTGGGCGGGCGACAGGCACCAGGCGGTCACCTGCGTGTGGGCGAGCCGGTACCGCTCCTCGAGGTCACGGACCAGCCACTCCACGAGCTCCGTCTCGCTCGCGCGGGTCATCGTGGACCCCAGCAGTGCCGCCTGCTCCGCACGCACCTCCAGGTCGCGTGCGTCCCCGAGCACCGTGCCGAACTCCGCGAGCAGCACGCGCAGCTCGGCCAGTGCCTCGGCGTCGAAGACGTTGCGGTACACCGCGAGCACGTTGCGCAGCCGCCGCACCCCCGTGCGCAGCGCGTGCACGCCGTCCGGCTCGTCGGCGACCGCGGCGGGCGTGCGTTGCTCGATGCGGCGGACGTGGTCGGACACGACCGCCGCGAACACCTCGCCCGCCGTGATCTCCGTGGTGCCCACCGATCGCCTCCCGACTCGCCCGCCCGCCGTCCGTCCGTCCGTCCGTCCGTCCGTCCACCCTGGTGGCGCCCGCGCTCCCTCGCACACGGTGCCCGGGCAATCGGGCTTGCGGCACCTTGCGA
>Ga0233372_1001010_pt1 | contig 11305 bp, 8 predicted proteins | sample ElkDunMinimDraft_4_FD_191538 | JGI IMG/M metagenome (GOLD analysis project Ga0233372, IMG submission 191538) | Fecal eukaryotic communites from dung pellets of Tule Elk in California, USA - Elk Dung D8 | ecosystem: Host-associated > Mammals > Digestive system > Large intestine > Fecal | place... | reverse complement strand
CCAGGAGCCAGTCACGCTCGCGCGGGTCCATCCCTGCCCCTGCCCCGTCGGCCCACGCACGCGGGTCGAGCCGCTCGGCCGGCACCGGCACGCCCCGCACCTGCGCGGCGGCGCGCGCGACGTCGGCGAGGGTCACGAGCGACGGTCCACCGAGCTCGTACGTCGCCCCCACATGACCGTCCTCGGTGAGCACGACTGCCGCGGCCTCGCCCACATCGGCGAGGTCGACCAGTCCGAACGGCCTGTCGACGGAGTACGGGACCCGTACGGCGGGCGCTGCTGCCCGCAGACCGGGCACGACGTTCTGGACGTACGCACACGGCTGGAGGACGGTCCACGCGAGCCCGCTGCGGCGGACGAGGTCCTCGGTCTCCGCCTTGGCCAGGTGGTGCGGCATCGCGGGGGCGTACGGCCAGGCGACGGAGTGGTAGGCGACGCGTCCTACGCCTGCGGCGCGCAACGCCTCCATCCATCCCCCGACGAGCACCGGTTCGTCGGGGTGGAGATTGGGGGCGATCAGGTACGCCGCCGCGCTCCCCTCGAACGCCGCGACCGGGTCGGCGAGCTCGGCGCGACCCAGGCGGCGGACCGGCACCCCACGGAGGGCGAGCGCCTCGGCGACACGCGTCCCGGTCTTGCCCGAGGCACCGACGACGGCGACCGGACGCGCGTTCACCGCACGTCGACGGCCGCGTGCGTCGCACCGCCGGCGAGCCGCGCGTAGCCCGGCCCCCGGTCGAAGAAGACGTCGTCGTCACCTCGCTGCGCGGCGCGTGCCGCCCGAAGGGCTGCGGTCGCGTCGGTGTCGTACCCGAGGTCGTCACCGCTGCCGGTCAGGACCACGGCGTAGTCGTCACGCGCGCCCTCGGGCGACACCTTCGCCCAGCGGACGTCGCGGACGACGGCCTCGGGGTCGCGGTCGAGCGGGTCCCCCCATCCACCACCGCCGGTCGTCCGGATCCGGATCGACTCACCCGCGCGTACCGGCTCGGCGTCGGCGAGCGCGTCGACCACCCGCTCGTTCGGCCCGCCGACGTCGATGACGACCTCGAACGGCCGTCCGGCGAGACCTCCGTTGACGCCCCAGCACGCGAGGATGGAGCGGTCCGCGATCGACATGAAGTGGGCGTCGGCGAGCATCCGCAGCTGCTTCTCGTAGCCGAGACCGCCGCGGAACCGACCGGGACCGCCCGAGTCGGTCGCCACCGAGAGCGACTCCACCACGAACGGGAAGCGCGACTCGGTGAACTCGGTCGGCAGGTTGCGCGAGTCCGGCACGACGTGGATCGTGTCCTCGCCGTCGGCGTAGTAGCGGCCACCGGAGCCCCCGCCGAGCACCTCGCGCATGAGATACGGACGACCGGCGAGGTCCGTGCCGTACACACCCGTGTAGCGGATCGTCTCCTGGTCCGCCGGCATCCGGCCGTCCACCGCCTTCGCGAGGACTCCGGCGAGAACGCCGAGCAGCCGCAGGATCACGAACGTACGGGCGTTGGTCGGCGCCGGGAACTCCGGAGTGAGCAGCGTGCCCTTCGGGGGGAAGCGCATCTCGATCAGCGGCACCACGCCCTCGTTGACGTCGAGCTCGGCCATCCGCTCGGGGGTGTCGGCGAGGTTGCGCAGGATCGGCGCGAGCCACTTCTTGAGGAAGACGCCGTCGGAGTAGTCGCCGCAGTGGTTGATGGGGCCCTTCGCCTGGGGAGACGTGCCGGCGAAGTCGAGGATCACCCGCTCACCGCCTGGGTCGTCCGGCCCGGTCCGCGTCAGCGTGATGCGCTGCGTGTGGAGCTGTGGCTCGTCGACGCCGTCGTGCTCGGCATAGTCCTCCCAGACCCAGGTGCCGACCGGGATCTTGGAGAGGATCTCGCGCCGGTACGTCTGCGTGGTGCGGTCGATGATCGCGTCGAACGACGCCTCGACGACGTCCACGCCGTAGCGGTCGAAGAGCTCTCCGAGCCGTCGCGCCCCCATCAGGCAGGCGGAGCACTCGGCGTCGAGGTCGGCGGCCAGCGACTCCGGCATGCGGGAGTTGCGGGTCATGATCGTGAGTGCCGCCCGGTTGGGGACGCCTTGGTCCCACAGCTTGATCGGGGGGACGGCGAGGCCCTCCTCGTACACGCTCGTCGCGTGGCTCGGCATGGAGCCCGGCACCGCACCGCCGATGTCGTCGTGGTGCCCGAACGCCTGGACGAACGCGACCACGCGCGGGGCATCGTCGACGGTCGCGAAGACCGGGACGGTGACGCACAGGTCCGGGAGGTGGCCGATGCCGCCCTCCGACTCGTAGACGTCGTTGTGGAAGAAGACGTCACCGGGTCGCATGTCCTCGAGCGGGAAGTCGCGGGCGACGGGGTGGACGAGAGCGGAGTACGAGCGGCCGGTGAGCTTGCGGAGCAGACGGTCGTGGATGCCCGCACGGAAGTCGTGCGCGTCGCGGATCATCGGTGAGCGCGAGGTCCGCGCGATCGCGGTCTCGACCTCCTGCTCGATCGAGGCGAGGCTGCCCTGCACGATCTCGACCAGGACCGGGTCCGCGCCGGCACCGGCGTCCTCGGTGAGCGTGCCGAACGGGAACTGGGTCGGCGCCTGGCGGGACTCGCTCACTGGTGGCTGCCTTTCTCGGAGGACTCGTCCGTGACGGACGGCGCTCCCTCACGGGTGACGATGACGTTGTCATATGTGTCGATGCGGGCGACGAAGCCGGGGTGGACCGGGATCGTCGACCCGAACTCCTCGATGACGGCCGGTCCCCTCACCTGCTGGCCGGGGCGCAGGCTCGACCGGTCGAAGATCGCGGTGTCGACATGGCCGTCGCGGGGCGCGAAGCACACCGGACGGCTCGTCCGGGGCTGCGGCGCGGTCGTGCTCGCCTCGGCGGCGCGCTCGCGGATCCGGGGGCGCTGGATCGGGCCGATGCCCGACACGCGCAGGTTCACCCACTCGACCTGCTGGCTGTCGTCACCGGAGAAGTCGTAGCCGTACAGCGCACGGTGCTCAGCGTGGAACGCCTCGGCAACACCGTCGAGCGCCGTGTCGTCCAGCGCGCCGTCCGGCACCGGGACCCGCACCTCGAAGGCCTGGCCGAAGTACCGCAGGTCAGCCGTACGGACGAAGCGCTGCTCGTCCGCTCCGAACCCCTCGGCGTCGAGGGCGGACGCGGCCTGCGCGGCGAGCCCGTCGTACAGCCCCTCGACCTCGGACGCGTCGAGCGCGCTGGCGAGCCGGACCGCGGTCTGGACGTAGTCGTTCTTGACGTCCACCGTCAGCAGGCCGAACGCCGAGACGTTGCCGGGGTTCGGCGGGACCAGGACGGTCGGGATCGACAGGATGTCCATCAGCCGGCACAGCAGCAGCGAGCCGGAGCCGCCGAACGTCGTCAGCGTGAAGTCACGGACGTCGAGCCCACGCTTGACGGTGATCTGGCGAAGGGCGTTGGCCTGGTTCCAGGCGGAGATCTCGAGGACACCCTCGGCCGCCTCCTCCACGCTCAGCCCGAGCCGGCCCGCAAGCCCTTCCAGACCCTTGCGGGCGGCGTCGACGTCGAGCGGGATCTCCCCACCGAGAAGGTGCGGAGGGATGCGGCCGAGCACCACGTGGGCGTCGGTGATCGTGACCTCGTCGCCTCCCTTCGCGTAGCAGAGCGGACCGGGGTCCGCGCCGGCCGACTGCGGGCCGACCTTGAGGGTGCCCTCCGGCGACAGCCAGGCGATCGAGCCGCCGCCCGCACCGACGGTGACCACGTCGATCATCGGGATCTTGCTCGGGTAGACGCCGACCGTCCCCTCCGTCGTCAGCGTCGGCTCGCCGTCCACCACGACCGACACGTCCGTGGAGGTGCCCCCGCCGTCACAGGTCAGGACGCGGTCGAAGCCGGCGACCGAGGCGACGAGCGCGGCACCGAGCGCCCCTGCCGCCGGGCCGGACAGCACCGTCGTGATCGGCTGGTGCACGACCTCCGCGGCGGAGAGGACGCCGCCGTTGGACTTCATGACGTAGAAGGGGACGTTGGTGGTCTCGCCCGCGTCGCCCTCCCGCGCGCCCGTGAACGCCGCCAGGCGGTCGGCGATGCGCCGCACGTACGCCGACACCTTGGGCTTCACCGCCGCGTCCACGAGCGTGGTCATCGACCGCTCGTACTCGCGGTACTCGCGCAGCACCTCCGACGAGATCGACACGACGGCGCCCGGGTGCTCCTCGGAGAGGATCCGGCGCATCTCCTCCTCGTGGGCGGAGTTGGCGTAGCTGTGCAGCAGGCAGACCCCGAGCGTGTCGATGCCCTGGTCGCAGAACCAGCGAGCCACCTCGCGCGCGCCCTCGGCGTCGAAGGGCTGGATCTCCTCACCGGTCCACGTCATGCGGCCGGCGACACCCTTGACGAGGTGCCGGGGGACGATGCGGTCGGGCTTCACCCAGAAGTACGAGTTGCCGTAGCCGTCGGGCACGGACTGGCGCGCGATCTCGAGCACCGCCTCGTACCCGGCGTTGGTGATGAAGCCGAGCCGGTCGACCTTGCCCTCGAGGAGCTGGTTCGTCGCCACCGTCGTGCCGTGCGAGACCGCCGAGATCGCCTCCCCGCTGCCGGGAGGGAGATCCGCCAGCGCGAGGACCTTGTCGATGCCCGCCAAGAACCCCTCGGCGGGGTCGGCCGGCGTGGACGGCGTCTTGGTCGTCAACATCTCACCGGTCGTCTCGTCGAACGCGACGACGTCCGTGAACGTGCCTCCCGTGTCGATCCCGATACGGAACTGCCCAGCTCGACTGGGGCGTGGCGTCATGGTGCTCCTCGACGGTCTTGGGGGTGCCCCTCGATTCCAACGCACCCGCGCAGCGCTCCCCACGGCGAACGTCGCCGGACCACTTCGACGAACCTTGGCACTACCTGCCAGCCCCGCCGACGTATCCGCCATCATGGTCCGGTGCTTCGTACGATCCTGCCCGCGGTGGCAGCCCTCGCCGTGCTGCTCTCCGGCTGTGGCATCGCCACTCAGACCGCCCTTCCCGCCGCCGGCGCGGCGCAGGCAGAGGACGCCCCTGGCGACCACGTGTCGCTCCCTCCCCTGCCACCCGTACGTCACGAGCGGACGCTGCCGACGCTCATGCGGGCACCCGACAACGGGAGCGACCTGCGCCGAGAGCGGGTGCTGGAGACCAACGACGCGTACACGACGTACCGCGTGAGCTACCGCTCCGAGGACCTGCGGGTCTCGGGCGTGCTCCACGTCCCGCACGGGGCGGACCGGTCTCCGGCGGTGGTGATCGCGCGCGGCTACAAGAACCCTCGCTCGTACGTCCCCGGCGGCTCGATGATCACCGGCCGCGACTACCTGGCGCGGGCAGGGTACGTGGTGCTCTACACCGACTACCGCAACCACGGGTACTCCGACGCCGACCCCGACAACGATGCCGAGCTGAGGCTGGGATTCACGGTCGACGTCATCAACGCGGTCGTCGCCCTCCGCCGGTCGGGCCTGCGGGCCGTCGACCCGGACCGCATCGGTCTCGTGGGCCGGTCGATGGGGGGCGGCGTCGCCTACAACGTCCTCGCCACCCGTCCCGGCCTCGTCGCCGCGGCCGTCCTGCTGTCGCCGATCAGCGCGGACGCGGTGGACAACGTGGAGATCCTCACCCGCCCCGGACTGAGGCGCTCGGAGAGGATGGCTGCGCTCGAGAAGACGTACGGCGTGCCCGATCCTGAGTCGCCCGCGTGGCAGGACCTCTCGGCCTCGAGCTTCTTCGACCGGGTCGTCGATCCCGTCATGATCCACCACGGCACCGCGGACAGGACGTGCCCTCCGGAGTGGACCCGTCGCGCCGCCGCAGGACTGCGCGAGGCCGGCGCCGACGTCTCCGTGCGGTGGTACGACGACGCGGGGCACACCGTCGCGGGCACCCAGTGGGACGACATGATGCGGCGCACGGTCAGGTTCCTCGACGCCCGGCTCTGACGGACGCCCTTGTCCCTGAATCCTGATTCAGGTAGCGTCCCGTGACGCCGGTCACGCCGTCCCTCAGGAGGCACCGTGAGCAACGTCGCCGATGCCGTCTTCGCGCACGCGTTCTCCGAGCCCGGCCGTGTCGCGGTCCGTGCCGCAGGCCGCGAGACGAGCTTCGGCGCCCTGCGCGACGCGGCGGCGTCCCTCGCCGCGCGGGCCGTGCAGGCCGGGGTACGCCCGGGTGACCGCGTCCTCCTCGTGGCGCCGTCGATCCCCGAGTTCGTCGCCGCCTACTACGGCCTGCACGCCGCCGGAGCCACCGTCATCACGATGAACGTCATGGCGACGACCCGGGAGGTCGCGTACGTCGTCGAGGACGCGGACGTGCGTCTGGTGGTCGCCTGGCACGAGACCGCGGCCGCCGCAGAGCGGACCGCCGCGGAGCGCGGGCTGCCGTCGTGGACCCTCGGCCCGCTCGACGGGTGGGACGTCTCCGAACGCGTCACGGCGCCGGTCGACCTCCCGGACGACGCGACCGCGCTCATCATCTACACCTCCGGGACCACGGGCCGCCCGAAGGGTGCCGAGCTCACGGTCTCCGCCCTCGCCGCCATCGTCGACGCCGCCGAGCACGCGCTGGAGTTCGACGAGGACGACCGTACGGGCACCGCTCTGCCGTTGTTCCACGTGTTCGGCCAGGTCATGGTCATGCACCTCGCGATCTCGTTCGGCACCTCGGTCTCGCTCCTGCACCCGTTCGACCCGCGCGCGCTCGTCGAGATGATCCGTGACGACGAGCTCACGATCGTCTCCGGCGTGCCGACGATGTGGATCGCGATGCTCCACGCGGCAGCCGATGCCACTCCTGACGACTTCTCGCGTCTGCGCCTGGCCTCGTCGGGAGGTGCGTCGCTGCCGATCGAGGTGATCCGGGCGTTCGAGGAGCGGTTCGGCACGCGCATCCGCGAGGGGTACGGCCTGTCCGAGACCTGCGGATGGGCGACGTTCGCGCCGTTGGACGCCGAGCCCAAGACCGGGGCCGTCGGCCGCGCCGTCCACGGCGTCGAGATCGAGGTCCGTGACCTGGACGGCGCCCCGCTGCCCACGGGTGAGGTGGGCGAGGTGTGGATCCACGGACCGATCGTCATGAAGGGCTACTGGAACCGCCCGGACGCCACGGCCGAGGTCCTCCGCGACGGGTGGCTGCGGACAGGCGACCTCGGCACGCTCGACGAGGACGGCGACCTCCGCATCGTCGACCGGCTCAAGGACCTCATCATCCGCGGCGGCTACAACGTGTACCCGAGCGAGGTGGAAGAGGTGCTGTACGAGCATCCCGACATCGTCGAGGCAGCCGTGGTCGGTGTCGCGGACCCCACCTACGGTGAGGAGGTCTGCGCGGTCGTCGTGCTCCGTCAGGGCGCCGAGCTCGCCCCGGACACGCTGCGCGAGTGGGCGAAGGAGCGACTCAGCGCCTACAAGGTGCCGCGTCTCTTCCACGTCGTCGACGCCCTCCCCAAGGGGCCGTCCGGCAAGATCCTCAAGCGTGCCATCGACCGCGACAGCCTCCTCGGCTCCAGGGCGGGCACCCGATGACCGTCCCCACCACCGAGCGCGGCGCCCGTACCCGCGCAGCCCTGGTCGCGGCCGGCCGGACCGTGTTCGAGCGCGACGGCTTCACCGACTCGCGGATCGCCGACATCACCCGCGAGGCGGGGTGCGCCACCGGCTCGTTCTACACGTGGTTCGCGAGCAAGTCCGAGCTCTTGTCGGTGGTGCTGTACGAGGCGCAGCGCGACGTGGTGGTGCCCCGGCTCGACGCCACGGCCGCCGACCCTTTCGTGACGCTCACCGAGGGCCACCGGCGGTACTTCGAGAACTACCAGCGCAACGCCAGGCTCATGCTCGTCCTCGAGGAGGTCGCTGCGGTCGACCCGGCGTTCCGGGAGCTTCGCCGCCGCCGCGGCGAGGCGCTCGCCCGACGGACGGCGACGACCATCGAGAAGATGCAGGGCGACGGTCTCGCCGACCCTGCGCTCGACCCCTACGCCACGGCTCGTGCGCTCGACGGCATGGTCTCCCACCTCGCCTACTACGCGTTCGTGCTCGGCGACACCTTCGACATCGACGCGCTGGTCGAGACCACTGATCGGATCTGGCGCAACGCGCTGTCGCCCCGCCACCAGACCTGACCCCCAGCCGCCGTGCGGCGCGTTCCACCCCCGGGCGCGCCGCACGGCTCTATCCGTCGTCAGCGCTTCGGTCAGCGCGACATCCGGGGGCCGGCGCCGAACGCGTCCGCACCGAGCTGTGCAAAGTGCCGGATCCCCGGCAGCGCGAGCGTCCAGCCAGCCAGCGCCCACCCGAGATGAACGTGCCCCAACGCCCGGGCGAGCGCCGCCACACCCTGGTCACGCACGCCGTCCGCCTCGTACGTGATCCGCCGCAGCACCTCGGGATGCTCCGCGGCGGGGCGCACGTCGAGCGCGACCGGCCGACGATCGAGGAGCCACCGGCCGAGTCCGGTGCACATCGTGCAGTCGGCAGCGACGAACAGCGACGCGGGAGGACCATCGAGCGGCCGCCAGCGAGGTACCCACACGGGCACCTGCGCCTCGTACGCCGTCCACCGCTCACCGAACGCCTCCTCCATCTGACTCCCTTCGTGCCAGGCGGCCAGCCCCGCCGAGTAGACAACCGTCACCACGGCGCCGAGCAGCAGGAGCGGCTCTGCGAAGGTCACGGCGAGCATCGAGAACACGAGCGCCATCGACGCCTGCATCGGGTTGCGGACATAGGCGTACGGACCCGTGGTCACCAGCCGAGACGGCGGGTCGTACGGCAGCGGGGTGCCGCCGCCGACGCGCGCGAGCTCCCGCATCGCGGCCACCGCCGGCACGCTCACCACCACCGCGACCTGGACGCCCGCTGCCGTCACCTCCGGCCACCATCGCGGCTCGACACCGACGACGAGCAGCGGCACACCCACGAGGAGCGCTCCCGCGCACCACGCCTGCGCCCACGCCCGTACGGTCACGTGCCGCTGGGCGAGAGTCCAGTGCGCCAGCGCGTACGCGGGCACGAGGGCGGCGAGGACCGCGATCGCCTCGCCGACCAGCCACGCGTCACCGAGCCTGACGACCGGCGCGCCCCACGGCATGAAGGCGAGGTCGACCCACACGAGGGCGCCCCCGACGAGCAGCGGCGGCAGCGCCGGCGCGACCAGGGCGGGGACGGCACCCCACAAGAGCGCCCACGCCAGCCACAGGTCGACGGGGATGCCCTGCCAGAGCGCGCCGTCGGCGTCGAACGACCACCAGCCGGCGGCGATCGCGAGGAGGTTCACCGGCAGCAGGGCGACTGCCGCCCAGGCGGTCGCGAGGAGGATCGCTGCAAGCCGTCGCGCACCGGGTCGTCGCCACAGGACGAGGAGGACCACGGCGAGCACGGGGACCGTGAGGCCGAGCGCGCGTACGGTTGCCGGATCTCTCACCGCTCACTCCACCTCGGCCATGCCCGCGAAGGTCTCGGCGAGATAGCCCGCCGCGTCTGCGACCGCGTGGTGCTGGACCGGGCCGAAGTACCACGACGGGTCGAACGTGCGTGCGTACTCCAGGCGCCACGTCATGTCCGTCCCACCGGCAGATGCCGACCAGGTGACGACGGCACGTCGCAAGTCCAGCCAGCGGGCGAGGGTCGAGTCGGCCGTCACGTCGAAGACGACTCGGCCAGCGTCGGCCGTGGACTCGGACTCGACGACACGCAGCTCCATCGACCGAGCGGTGCGCGTGGACCCGAGGCCAAGGCTGCGGCGCGGAGTGAAGGTGATGAGCCGCGCGTCGCCGACGCTCAGGCCGCTCCCCGTCGCGCGCACCGGCTTCGGGAACGGCAGCGCCCGCAGGAAGGGTGCCTCGTACGGGCCGAATGCGGGCGGCGCGGCGAGTGCCGCCTCGACCCGTGCCGGCGCGGCGGCGATGGTCATGGTCGCCCCCGCGGTGTCCTGGCGTGGGATCAGGCTGACCCCGCCGACGCCCTCGAGGACGATCAGCGCCAGCAGGGGTGCCGCGACGAGCGCGCGGTGCCCGCCGCCGCGCGCGGCCTGCGCGAGGAGACCGACGAGCACGGCGACACCGTAGAAGAGCGGCGCCGCGACGAGCAGGCAGACGACACCCTCGTCGAGCAGCGGTCCCGCGAGCGCGAGCCCGACGGTGGTGGTCGCGAGGGCGACACCGACGGCGTTCTTGGGACGGGCGGTGAGGACGACCGTCACCGCGATCAGCGCGGGGATGCCGACGTAGAACAGCGACGTCTCCTCGAGACCGGCGCTGCCGAGCGCTTCAGCGGCGAGCATCGCGGCGAAGAGTGCCAGCGTGATGCCGGCGAGAAGCAGGCGCGCGCGGCTCGACCGGGGTCGCGGGTCATCGTGCGGATCGGCGGAGCTGTCGTGGGGGTTGGGCTTCATCTGCGGTCGCCTCTCGTGGGCCCAGCAAGTTTAATCGAGTGATTAAAGCATATGATGAAGGCCGTCGACGAGGGAAGGGACCCACATGGCGGCCACACGTCAGAACAGCGAGGACACCAGACGGCGACTGCTCGATGCGGCCGACGTGGTGCTGCGCGAGCGCGGGTACGGCGGCACGTCCGCTCGGGTCATCGCGGCGGAGGCGGGGGTCAACTCTGCGCTGGTCTTCTACCACTTCGGCGGAGTCGACCCGCTGCTCCTCGCCGCGCTCGACCGGTCGTCCGAGGCACGCATGGCGATGCACCGTCGCACCGTCGAGGGCGTCCGTACGGTCGAGGAGCTCGTCGCCGCAGCGAAACAGATCTACCTCACCGACCTGGAGCGCGGCTACCTCGCGCAGTTCAGCGAGATCGTCGCGGCGGCAGTCACCAAGCCCGAGCTGCGAGAGGCGATCACCGCCCGCGCGGACCCGTGGGTGCGCTTCGTCGAGGAGAGCTGGGAGCGCGTCGCGGGAGGCACCCCGCTAGGCCGGCTGCTGCCCGCGCGCGAGGTCGCCAACGCTGCGATCACGTTCTATCTCGGGGTGAACCTGTTCTCGGTGATCGACCCCGACCAGTCCCGTACGGAGGGGGTCTTCGCGCTCGCCGGCCGGATCGCACCGCGCGCGAAGCTCCTCACGATGCGCCTGCCGGCCCGGTCGCGGACCTCTCGCAGGGCCTGAGGTGGCCCGTCCCGGGGCCGATCAGAGGGCAGGACGCGGACCACCCACACCGACACCCGCGCCCGCCAGCTCCTCGTACGCCCGCGCGACCGCGAGCAGCCGGTGCTCGGAGCCGGCGGGGCCGACGAGCTGCAGGCCCACCGGGAGCCCGTCGGGGGTGAACCCGGCCGGCACGCTGATCGCCGGGCA
>Ga0233372_1001009_pt1 | contig 11308 bp, 5 predicted proteins | sample ElkDunMinimDraft_4_FD_191538 | JGI IMG/M metagenome (GOLD analysis project Ga0233372, IMG submission 191538) | Fecal eukaryotic communites from dung pellets of Tule Elk in California, USA - Elk Dung D8 | ecosystem: Host-associated > Mammals > Digestive system > Large intestine > Fecal | place... | reverse complement strand
AAAATTATTTTCTTTATAATATGGCCATTTTTTATAAAAACCACGCGCAAAGAGACCAGCATCATGATAACTGTCATTTAAAAAAACTTCATCGATGTCCCAAAAAACTTGAGCCTTATTTGATGCTAATAAACGTTGGAAAATTATTTCTTCAGCCTGATTTAAAGCATTAAATCCAGCAAAAACATAAGATTGATCGGAAATATTTCGGATTTCAGTTTCTAAATTCAGAACAGCTTGTTTATATATTAGACCTTGATACCCTACCTGTTTTTCTAATAAATATTTAGAAAATTCGTGGTAATAAATAGGTAGCTTATTCCAAAAATCAATATTCTCCTTAATCATTTCAGTTGTTTCGTCGGGTTGTAAATTCCAACGTTTTAAAACTTCAATATCGGTTAAATAATTAAAAACCTTTTTAGAATCCAACAAATAACGATCGATTTCGTTAAAATCTTGAATCAATATTTTTCCCCAATTTGCAAATTTTTCGAAAGATTGCAGATTCGTCGATTTTGTTAAGCTGCAATAAACCTTATAGAACTCAAATAATAGTTCTATATTATCAATCGCATTAATTTTTGCTAATTGCTGAACAAACTCTTCAATACTAGAAATTTTGGGAGCAAATATGTTTGTTTGAGCGTGTTTTTTTAATGCCTCGATTAAAAAAACTTTTGCTCTTTGATTCGGTAAAACAATGGTCAGATTTGCAATATTTGTACCCCAAGTATCAAACAATTGCTTAGCTAACTTCTCTAAAAAAAAGTTATCGTTTCTCATAATATAAAAATAAAAAAACGCCCTGATAAATCAGGGCGTTTTAAAATTATATTTTACAATGTTGAAAAATTATTTTACTAATTTAACTTCAACACGTCTGTTTTCTGCTCTACCAGCAGCAGTTTTGTTAGTTGCAATTGGATTGTCTTGACCGAAACCTTCAGAAGTTAAACGATCTTCAGCAATTCCATTACTTTCTAAATATTTCTCAACTGCTCCAGCTCTTTCTTTAGAAAGTTTTAAGTTACCAGCTACAGTTCCTGTTGAGTCAGTATATCCTTCAACAACGAAAGTAGAATTAGGGTATTCTTTTAATATTTCTACCATAGAATCTAAAACTGCATAACTTTGTTTTTGGAAAGTATATTTTCCAGAGTTAAATAAAATTGTTTTACCATATTCATTTAACTTTTTAATATGCTCTTCTTTAACTTCAGGACATCCATGATTAGCTACAGTACCAGGAACATCTGGACATTTGTCATCTTTATCTGGAACACCATCACCGTCTGTATCTGGCCAAGGACAACCGTCATTTTCTACTGGACCTGGAACTTCTGGACATTTATCTAAATTGTCTGGAACACCGTCACCATCTGTATCAGGACAACCGTTGTAGATTGCTAAACCTGGAGTATCAGGACAAGCATCTTCGATATCAATGATTCCGTCACCATCTCTATCTGGACAACCTTGTAATTCTTTAGGACCGAAATCGTTAGGACATTTGTCATCTTTGTCTGGAATTCCATCACCGTCTGTATCAGGACAACCGTTGAATTCTTTTAAACCAGGAACATCTGGACAAGCGTCGTCTTTATCATAAATTCCATCTCCATCAGTATCTTTTCCACCAAATTTAAAAGAAATACCTGCAAAGTGTTGTAAATGTGTAGCCACATCAACATTTGGAGTTCTTGTATCGTCGAAAGAATATTTGTAAGTAGATTGTAATGTTAAACCAACATTTTCTGTAAACCAAAAAGACAATCCAATACCTCCATTAACTGTACCTGCAGAAGCATCACCTAAGAAAGTGTAACCTCCACCAATATGTAAATATGGATCAAACCATTTAGTACCAATCATTTCTAAGAAGCTATATTTAATAACCCCATCGATTCCGTAGTACATTAAATCACCAGGATTAACTACAGTGTAGTCTCCAGGAATTGTAGTTCTAGGATTAACAAATTTATTAATTTTGTTAACAGATCCTGTAATACCAAAAGAGAAGTTATCTCCTAAGTATCTATTAACGTTAATGTAAGAAACTGAAGGAATAGCACTCCAATTATCACTTACATTAAAATAGTTAGAGAATTGATCTCCAAATGGACCTGCAGCGCTAACTCTAGCCCCATCTACTGCGTTGGCTCCAAATGTAATAGCCCAAGGATTGTTGGCGTCCTGAGCCTGAGCAGATGTAACACCTGCTAACATTAATGAAGCAACAAATAATCTGTTTAGATTTTTCATACTTTGTTATATTTAATTACAATACGTTATAATCAAGACAAAAATACATGCTTATACGAAATAAACAAATTTTTTGCTCAAAAAAAAAATTATGTTAATTTATTTTAAAATATTTAGTTTTTCCGCAACTTCTTTAAAAGATTGAATTGCAAGATCTAAATGTTCTTTTGTGTGTGCGGCAGATAGCTGAACCCTAATACGAGCCTTATCTTTTGGTACAACTGGATAGAAAAAACCTATTACATAAATTCCTTTTTCTAATAACTCGTTGGCCATTGTTTGTGCTAATTTTGCATCATAAAGCATTACAGGCACGATTGCTGAATCTCCATCAATAAAGTCTAACCCTGCTTTTTTAATTCCTGCTTTAAAGTAATTAGTATTCCATTCTAACTTATCTCGTAAAGAAGTATCATTAGAAAGTAATTCAAACACTTTTAATGAAGCACCAACTATAGAAGGGGCTAATGAATTAGAGAACAAATAGGGACGAGATCGCTGACGCAATATTTCAATAATTTCTTTTTTAGCAGTTGTATAACCTCCCATGGCACCACCTAAAGCTTTTCCTAAAGTTCCGGTAATAATATCAACACGTCCTAAAACCTTTTTAGCTTCTAAAGTTCCTTTTCCTGTAGCTCCAATAAAACCGGCAGCATGACATTCATCAACCATAACCATGGCATCATATTTATCAGCTAAATCACATATTTTATCTAAAGGAGCTACCAAGCCATCCATAGAAAAAACACCGTCTGTTACAATTAACTTAAAACGTTTCCCTTCGGCTTGTGCTTGTTGCAATTGCTTTTCTAAATCAGCCATGTCATTATTCATGTAACGATAGCGAGCAGCTTTACATAAACGCACACCATCTATAATTGAAGCATGATTTAAACTGTCTGAAATAATACAATCTTCTTCTCCTAATAAAGGTTCAAAAACCCCACCGTTTGCATCAAAAGCAGCTGCGTAAAGAATAGTATCTTCAGTACCATAAAAATCAGCAATTGTTTTTTCTAGCTTTTTATGGATATCTTGTGTTCCACATATAAAACGAACTGATGACATACCAAAACCATGAGAATCCATAGCATCTTTAGCTGCCTGAACAACTTCTGGATGAGACGACAACCCAAGGTAGTTATTAGCACAAAAATTTATTACCGTTTGTCCAGTTGAAATTTTAATTTCAGCTCCTTGTGGAGACGTGATAATACGCTCACTTTTATATAATCCAGCCTCTTTAATTGTATCAATTTCTTTAACTAAATAGTCTTTTATTTTTCCGTACATTCAATGAATCGTTATTAGTTGTTTTCTTACAAATTTACAATTTCTTCGATTTTTTCACTAATATAAACCAAAGTTTTTTTAGTAACTTTATATCCCATTTCAGAGAGAGCCTTTTCATAATCAAGCACTTGATTTATATGCGCCTCTGATTTTTTTCCTGTTTTATAATCTAATAAGGTAGCATTACCATCGTATATCGTAACTCTATCAGGTTTTATTGTGCTAAAATTGATATTAATAATATTTCTCTCGTTAAAAACTAATGCAGACGGATTAAAATGATCTGACAAATCAGGGTGTTTAACGATATTTTTTAAAATATATTTTACCGTTTCATAATTTTTATATTCTAGCCTTCCTTTACGTAAAGCTTGTTCAACTGTAAAATCAAGATCGGTTACATATTCTATCTGAGATAAAAGCTCGTGAAGTAGATTTCCAAACTCTATAGATTCACCACGTTTACTCCCCCACATTAAGGCTTCTTTCTGCGTAATTTTTATTGCGTCAGACTTTAAATTAGCATCTTTAACTGTTTCAATTTTTATATTACTGTTGGTTATTAATTTGCTAATTGAAACTTTTTTAGATTCTCCAAAAGTAAACGGCCCATTTTCTGTAATATCAATTTTTAAATTTTGTAAAAATTCAATAAAAAAAGATGCAACCGAATTAGTTTCATAACCTGTATCACTTGATTTAACTTCTTTTTTTTCGGATATAATATACAATTTTTCACCAGCTCTAGTTAATGCAACATACAAAACATTAATGGTATCAAGCATCATTTTATCGTTTGTAATTTCATATAAATCAGAAACTTGTGAATTATACGCTACAACCTCAGCTTTTTTATCAATTAACGTTTTAGAGAATTTAAAATTACTTGCCTCAGGTATATCAATCCACATTTTATCACCCGTTGATCGGATAATTTTATCATTAACAAATGGAAAAATTACTACCGGGAATTCTAACCCTTTAGATTTATGAACAGTCATTATTTGTACTGCATCAACATTTTCTGGTGACGGAATGCTTAAACTCTCCTTTTTATTATCCCAAAAACTTAAAAACTCATCTAACCCTAATTGTTTAACTTCCTGCTCTAAAACAATATCTAAAAAATATTGTACATAAGCTATGTTAGATTTGTTAAGTAAAAATACTGAAATAATATTTTCGCAAACCTGATATAAATCTTGTTTTCGATTATTTATGAAACTAAATGTAATCGAAGTATTTTGCTGGATATAATATTCTAAATCGGACTCATTTTTTTGTTGTAAACCCAGAAACACGAAGTTGTGAGTATCAACAATTGAAATATAATTGGTTTTAATATAATATAATATATTAAATTTTGCGTCTTTATCATTAAAATTATTTAGGATTCGTAAAACGTTTACTATAAAATTTACATCGTCAGAATTTGATAATAATAAGGTTTCTGACGAGATAATTGGTATTCCGTTTTCAATTAAGAAATTCGCCAATACAACACCTTTATCTCTGCGACGAGTCAAAAGTGCAATATCACCATAATTAAATCCTTGTTCTTTACATTTAGATATAATTTGAATTGTTTTATCTAAATATAATGCATCTTTTTCAACGTTTTCTTCGCCATCTTCCTTTTCGTTATTTATTTTTTTTGGATCTTCAATAAAATCAATAGAAACAAAACCTCCAATTTTATCGTTAATTTTTTGAGAACTTTTATTTAAGTATAAATCAATATAATCAGGTTGAACAAGTTTTGAAGAAATCTGCTTAAAAAAACTATTATTAAACCCAATAACTTCTGAATAGCTTCTATAATTAGTATCTAATTGGTTTAATTTTCGATTAGGATTTGAAAATGGATTAAAACTTTCGTCATTTTTACTTAAATCAATAAATTGTTCAGCTTTACCACCACGCCATCTATAAATAGATTGCTTAGCATCGCCCACTAGCATTAACGACCCAGTTTTTCCTTCATCGTCGTATCCTGACAAAGCATTATCAATTAACGGAATTACATTTTCCCATTGCATATCAGAAGTATCCTGAAATTCGTCAATAAAAAAATGTTTATATCGATCACCCAAGCGTTCATAAATATATGGAGCTGGTTGATTCTGAATTTCGTTATTTATGATTTTATTGAATTCACTAATGGAAAGAATATTTTGCTCTTCTTGAATTAGCTTTACCTCATTGGCAATCGAATTCAGTAACGATAAAGGAGTCACATTTTTAGCAATATTGTCATACATTAAAAAATGGCCAATTGCTTTATTTATTTTTTGAATCTCATCGAAAATATAATCAATATCAGGTTCTACAGCCGAAAGAGATTTTACGTAAATTTTATTTTCAACATTACTACGATCTGGGTAATTAAAAGTTTTTAAAAATGCTGCTGCTTTAAAATTTTTGGCTAATATTTTATTTAATTGACCTGGCAATGTTACTTTAAATGCCCCAATGCCATAAGGTTGATTAGTTATATAGGCTAATAAATTTTGAGCTTTATTTTTTAAATCATCAAGAATTAAATTTCTACTTTCGTAGATATCATTACGAATTTCAATGAAGTTTTCTAAAGAAATGTTTTTAATTTCATTTAACTCCTTATCATGATTTTCATCACCAATTAAACCACCAATCGAGAGTAACTCACGAGTAAAATCCCAGCTGCCATTTTCGTTAACCTTGCCCAAAGCAAAATCAATCAATAAGGCGGTTAACAACTCGTCTGTTCCAGCTTTAGCAATTATGCGGTCAACCGCTTCTTTGATAATACTTTTTTTATCTAAAGATATCTCGAAAGTTACTGGCAAATCTAAATCTATAGCAAAAGTTCTAATCAATCGATGCGTAAACTTATCAATAGTAGAAATGTCAAACGAAGCATAATTATGAATAATATTTTTAATTATTAATTTCGATTTATTCTTAATTTCCTGCTGATCAATTTTAAAACCAATCTCATCAAAATCAGACAAAATCTTTTTTAATAATCCTAAAGCAGATTCTGAAGGGTTGTCTTTAGCAAATTCCATTAAGCTAGAAACTATTCGATGCTTCATCTCATTAACCGCCTTGTTTGTAAAAGTAATTGCCAATATTTTTTTGTAGGCATCATTATTAGATGAAGCCAACAATATTTTCAAATATTCTTTGGTTAATGTAAATGTTTTGCCCGAACCAGCCGATGCATCGTATATTAAAAAATTAGGAGAACTCACACTACGTGGTATTAATTAAAACTTACAAAATAAATATAAACATTTTTTATTACAATTATAAATGTATAAATTTGATATATAATCTTAAAAATAATAATCATGGCTTTTGAATTACCAAAGTTACCTTACGCTTATGATGCGTTAGAACCACATATTGATGCGCAAACAATGGAAATTCACCATTCAAGACATCATAATGCATATACTACTAATCTAAACGCTGCCATTGCTGGTACTGAATTAGAAGGAAAAACAATTGAAGAGATTTTAAAAAACTTAGACATGACTAAAGCTGCTGTTAGAAATAACGGTGGAGGTTTTTACAACCATAATTTATTTTGGGAAGTTATGTCACCAAATGGTGGTGGAGAACCAACAGGAGAATTAGCTGCAGCTATTACAACTACTTTTGGATCTTTCGAAGCATTTAAAGATGCTTTTTCAAAAGCTGGTGCAGGTCAGTTCGGATCTGGTTGGGCTTGGTTATGTGTTAAAGATGGAAAATTAGAAGTTTGTGGTACTCCAAACCAAGATAATCCTTTAATGCCAGGTGTTACTTGTGGAGGTACTCCAATTTTAGGAATGGATGTATGGGAGCATGCGTACTATTTAAAATATCAAAACAAACGTCCTGATTATATTAATGCTTTTTTTAATGTAATTAATTGGAATGAAGTTGCTAAACGTTATTCAGCAGCTAAATAGTTTCAAACTTTAATTATACAAAAACGTCGTTTAAAAAAATTTAAACGACGTTTTTTATTTATAGTAATAACATTTAAATAAAAAAAGGGAGTTTTACCTCCCCTTTTAAGCCCCAAATTCACCATAACTCTAACCTATATCTTTATGGTACAGTAAATGTACTATGTAAAAATAAGATGTCATAAAAAAATCGATTAAATACTAAAATTATCGATTATCAAAAATTTATTTCAAAAAAGTTACGCACAAAAAAAAGGGAGTTAAACCTCCCCTTTTAAACCTCAAATTCATCATAATGCAAACTTATACCTTTATGATAAAGTAAATGTAAGCTGTAAAAATAAGATGTCCAAAAAAAGTCGATTAAATACTGAATTTATCGATTAACAAAATCAGTTTTGAAGTTTCTGTAAAATAAAAAAAGGGAGTTTAAACTCCCTTTTTAAGCCCCAAATTCACCATAAATCTAACCCTTTTATGGTTAAATAAATATACTGTATAAAATTTATTTGTCTTGAAAAAAATCGATTAAACACTAAAATTATCGTTATAATTTCAAAAAAGTATTATCTATTCAATTTTTCTAGTAAAATACTAACCTTATCAGTGGATAAAGAAACATCAAAATTTTTTACTCTTAAAAAACCACCATCTGATTTAATATACTCGGAAATATAGTTAGTATTAACTATAAACGATTTATGACACCTAAAAAAATTAGAATAAGGAACCAATAAATTTTCATAATATTTTAAATTCTTACTGGTTAATATAACTTTGTTACCCTCTAAAAACACATTTGTATAAGCTCCATCTGCTTTAAAAAATAAGATTTCGTCTAAATTTACAAATGCAATAGTATTTGAAGTACTTATTGCTATTTTTTTTGATTGAGAATTCAAATTACTTTTTAAAACTTGTAAGTTTAAAGAAGATACCATTTTTTCAAATAAAGAAACTGCTTTAATTAAATCATCAGATTCAATAGGCTTAAGTAAATAATCTACAGCAGCTAATTTGAAAGCTTGTATCGCATATTGATTGTAGGCTGTTACAAAAATTATAGAAAAATTAATTTCATCACTATTAAAAAAATCAAGCAAATCTAAACCATTATACCCAGGCATTTCAATATCTAAAAAGACTAAATCGGGTTTATGTTTATTAATTGATTTTATTCCAGTTGGTAAATTTTCGCACAATTCCACAACATTAACATTTGGAATATACTCTGAAATCATCCCTTCTAGTAGCTCCCTTGCCATAGGTTCATCATCAATAATTATAGCTTTGTACATAATTACATTAAGTTGTTGGAATTATTAATATCACAGTTGTTCCGGTAGCAATATTTTGATAATATTTATCTACATACCTAACCGTTATTTTATTATTTCTCTCTTTATTCAAAATTTCTAATCGCTTATCAATTGCCTTGGTAGCAAATGATTGATGATTTCTATTCTTCAAGCTATTTAAACTTGCCGATTTAATTCGGCCAATACCATTGTCATCAATACTTACAATTAAATTATTATTTTCCATATCAATAAAAATTTTTAAACGCTTTTCTTTATTAAGATGTAATAATCCATGTTTAATAGCATTTTCAACATAAGGTTGCAACAGCATCGAAGGAAACTCAATTGATTCGATATCCACATTATCTGATACGTTTATTTCATATTCAAAATCATCAGAAAATCTCATTTGTTCCAAATCTAAATACAGTTTTATTGAATCCAACTCATCGGCCAACGAAATAAATTCTTTTTCAGACATTTCTAAAATAATACGCGTTAGTTTAGAGAATTTTGCCAAATAATTATTAGCTTTTAGCTTATCATTTTTAAAAATATAAGCCTGAATTGTATTTAGTGCATTATAAAAAAAATGAGGATTCATTTGCGATTTAATAGTTGATAACATTGAACTTTTTAAATCTTTTTCTAGAGCAATTTTTTCGTTTAATAATTCTATTTGTTTTAACATTAACTTAGACTTCCAACTAAAATAACCATAAGCGATAGAAGCACACAAAATAAAAACAATTGTATAAAACCACCACGTTTTCCAAAATGGTGACGAAATACTAAAATTTATTATTTCTTTCTGAATCTCATCATTAATTTTAAACTCAACTACATAAGTGCCAGAGGCAAGTGAAGGAAAATCTAAATAACTTGTATGTTTACCAAGTTTGGTCCAATGACTTTCATTGATTCTATAATAAACGTTTGGAGTATCAACAACATAATCTAAAAGCGAAAAATTAATGCGGATGTTGTTTTTGTTGTAGGGTAATTTATTCTTTTCAATACCATTAACTAAGGAACCATTAACCTCAATATTATTAATGTGAAAAATATTTTTTACATTATTTTCATTGGGCGATGATTTTAATGAAACAATACCTTTATTTGTTAATACTAGTAAAGCATCTTCGTCTAAATAAGCATCATAAATTTTATGTAGATTATTTGCAAAATTTATTGGTTTTATTTGAGTTCCATCAAACGTGTAAACTGTATCGTTACATACAAATAATAATAGTTTTTCAAACTGTCGAATAAACTGAATGTTATCGATTACTCCATCAAATTCTTGACTAATATTTGTAAACAATCCTTTCTGATTAATCCTAAATAAATTTCCTTTTGTATTAAGCGCATAAATTTCACCGTTTAAACTAACCCATTTTGTAGCAAAAAAACTTTTACCTTGATCTTTTAGCTCTTCTAAATGATTATTCCTAAAAACATAAAGCCCTGTATTTGTTGCAAAATAAATGGACTGATTTGAATTGTTATAAACAACCGATTTTCCTCTAGTATTTTTAAGTACATAAGCTATATCGTTACTTTTTTCACTTTTATTTTTTATAAAAACTGAATCCCAAACAGAATTAGTATCGTAAAAAGTATTTGGAGCTTTAAAAATTCCGCAAAAATTTGAGGCTGCAAACGCATAATATTTATCGTCCAGCTTAACAATATCTTTTAAAGCAATATCATAGTTGATAGCGTTGGTAAAATCATTATTTTGAGCAAAGAAAAAACCTTTATTAGAGAAAAAAGTGTTATGAGCTATGCTGACATAATAAATAAATGAAGTAGGAAGATTCTCCTTAATTTTATGAACTCCCTTTTTATTGATAAAATTATTAGACGTTTTCAACAATTCTCCATTACCTGAACCTAGTAAAAATCCATTATTATACTTTACTAACGTTTTAAGAGCAATAGTAGGCTTGTCTAATAATTTATTTTCTAAACTTTCAACAATTAAAATTCCTTTATTAACAGATGAAAACCATAAATTACCTCTATAATCTTTAATCAATTTAGAAATGCTATAATCAGGAAATAATGATTTTTCAGAAACAAATTTACCCTCGTTTGTATACCCATAACTTCCTTCGGTTGTATGTAGCCAAATTACATTGTCAATAGAATCACTACCTTGTATATAATTAATATTTGGTAGTAAAAATGCGTATTCAAATTTTAAATCGTTATTAAAAAAATAAATTTTATTCGTTTCATTTAATTTTGAAACAACATATAATTGATTGTTATATGGATAAATATATTTAACATGAAGTTTTTTATCTTTAAAATAATCTGTCTGTGAGACATTAAAATCAGAATCTATTTTAAATATTGTATCATCAGAAATTAAATAAAACGAATTACCAAGAACTGTTGTGTGCTCAGCAACATTTATTGACAGATGGATTGTTTTTAATAGCTTTAATGTTTTTAAATCAAAAATATCGACCCCGTTTTTTTGAACCACAAATAAAT
>Ga0233372_1001007_pt1 | contig 11322 bp, 11 predicted proteins | sample ElkDunMinimDraft_4_FD_191538 | JGI IMG/M metagenome (GOLD analysis project Ga0233372, IMG submission 191538) | Fecal eukaryotic communites from dung pellets of Tule Elk in California, USA - Elk Dung D8 | ecosystem: Host-associated > Mammals > Digestive system > Large intestine > Fecal | place... | reverse complement strand
GAAATGCAAAAAATTGCGCAAGAAATTGCTCCAAAATTAAGTGAGTTAGCAAATGATATTACGCTAAACTACAGTTTGTTTGAACGAGTTAAACTAATTTTTGATTCTAAAGAAACTTTAAATTTAAGTACTGAAGAAAATACATTACTAAATAACACTTATAAAAGTTTTGTTAGAAATGGGGCTTTGCTAAATAATGATAAAAAAAACGAATTACGTTTAATAGATGCAGAACTATCGCTAGTTGCATTAAAGTTTGGAGAAAATGTTTTAGCAGAAACAAACTCCTATCAAATGCACATTACTAATGTAGACGATTTAAAAGGTTTACCTGAAGGTGTTTTAGAAGCTGCAAAATTAATTGCTAAAAACGAAAATAAGGAAGGTTGGATTTTTACGCTAGATTACCCAAGCTATTTACCTTTTGTTACTTACGCAGAAAATAGAGAATTAAGAAAACAAATTACAATTGCTGCTGGAAAAAAGGCCTTTCAGGATAATGAGTTTAACAATATAACGAACGTACTTAAAATTGTTGAATTAAGATACAAACGTGCAAATTTATTAGGCTATAAAACTCATGCTGATTTTGTGTTAGAAGAGCGAATGTCTCAAAATCCAGAAAAAGTTACAACTTTTTTGAATGAATTACTCTTGAAAGCTAAGCCTGCTGCTTCCTCTGAATTTGATGAACTAGCTGCATATGCAAATCAAAAAGAAAATATTGAGCAATTACAAAAATGGGATGGACCTTATTTCTCAGAAAAATTAAAACAAGAAAAATTTAATTTAGATGATGAAATTTTAAAACCATATTTTAAGCTAGAAAATGTTCAGCAGGGTGCTTTTGATATAGCTACAAAATTATATGGAATAACTTTTAAAGAAGTTTTTACTATCGATAAATACCATGAAGATGTACAAACCTTCGAAGTATTAGATAGCAATAACAATTTAGTAGCCATATTCTATTCAGACTTTTTTCCTAGAAAAGGGAAGCGTAATGGCGCTTGGATGACATCGTTTAAACCACAATACATTAAAAATGGAGTAAATGAACGTCCGCATATATCTATTGTTTGCAATTTTACCAAACCTACACCTACTAAGCCATCATTGCTAACTTTTAATGAAGTAACTACTTTGTTTCATGAGTTTGGACATGCTTTGCATGGTATGCTTGCAAATACAGTATATCCAACACTTTCTGGAACGTCTGTTTTTTGGGATTTTGTAGAATTACCAAGTCAAATTATGGAAAATTGGTGCTATGAAAAAGAAGCTTTAGAATTATTTGCCAAACATTACGAAACTGGCGAAGTAATTCCGATGGAATTAATAAACAAAATAAAAGAAAGTGCATCATTTCAAGAAGGAATGGCAACGCTACGCCAAATAAGTTTTGGATTGCTCGATATGGCATGGCATGGCCAAGATCCAAGAAACATAAAAGATGTAAAAGAATTTGAAAACGAACAATTCGCTGCAACTCAACTATATCCAGATGTGACAGAAAATGCAATGTCAACGGCTTTTTCACATATTTTTAATGGAGGATATTCGTCAGGATACTATTCATACAAATGGGCAGAAGTATTAGATGCCGATGCCTTTGATTATTTTAAACAAAATGGAATTTTTGATACTGATATTGCTACAAAATTTAAGGACAATATTCTTTCAAAAGGTGGTACAGAACATCCAATGAATTTATATAAAAAATTTAGAGGACAAGAACCTAAACCAGAAGCTTTATTAAAACGAGCTGGGTTACTATAATAAAAAAGCCGAAAACTAAGTTTTCGGCTTTTTTATTTCAACATACCTCTTTGGTACATTACATATAATGCAACTATTGGTAAAAGCATTAGTACTAATAATAAAATATTATTGGTAATTAAACTAAAATCTAAAAAACCTGTAACAACAATTCCTCCAAGTGCACCACCAATATGAGCTTCGTGACCAATGTTACCAATTGATTTTTTAATCCCGAAAACTGAATACGCTAAATATCCAATAGCAAATATGTAGGCAGGTATTTTTATCGGAATAAAAAAGAAATACAATCCCATGTCAGGATATATTAAAATGGCACTATAAATTACTCCCATAACCCCACCAGAAGCCCCGATTGCAGTATAATAATAATTTTTCTTATTGATTTCAAAAGCTAGCAAAGAGCCAAAAGCAACACTAAAAATATAAATCAGTAAAAATTTAATTGAACCAAAATAAGAAATTAAAATAGGTGCAAACATGTACAACGAATACATGTTAAAAGCTAAATGCATTACATCTCCATGCAATAATGCAGACGAAAACATTCTATACTGCTCACCAGCTTTTATTCGTCCAACATTAAACATGAATTTATTAAAAAAATCAGCGTCATTAAATCCTTTCCAGCTAAATAAACAAGTTGCAATAATTAAAACCAATAAAATAGGTTGTTCCATAAGTATTTTTTTTCGAATTTACTAAAGCTTTTCGGTTTGAAAAAACAATTCGACTATATTTGTAAAAATTTTAAAATATGAAATATCTTACATACCTAATTACTTACTCTTTTTTGTGGTGCATATCTATTTTACCATTTCCTATACTATACTTATTTTCAGACTTTGTTTATTTTTTAGTTTATAGAGTTATTGGATATCGCAAAAAAACAGTTCGTAATAATATTAAAATGGCGTTTCCTGAATATTCTGATAAAGAGGTATTAGACGTAGAAAAATCATTTTATAAATATATGTGCGATATGTTTTTAGAAATGATAAAAACAATGTCTATTACTCAAGATGAAATGATTAGACGCTATCAGATCAAAAACTTAGAAGTAATAAAAGGCTACGAGAAAAAACAAAAATCAATAATTTTAATGTGCTCTCATTATGCAAGTTGGGAATGGGTAATTGGTATGGCAAAATATTTAGATACAGACGCCTATGGAATATATAAAAAAATAGCCAATCCATATTTCGATAAATTAGTTCGCGATATTAGATCAAAATTTAATGGGATTTTAGTAGATACAAAACATACAGTAAGCACAATTAAACATAACGAAAGTAAAGGCATTCATGCTACTTATTTTTTAATAAGTGACCAAACACCACGATTAAGTATTAGTAATTATTGGCACCCGTTCATGGGAATAAATACTCCAATACATACAGGTCCTGAAAAATTAGCAAAAGACATGGATATGAATGTTTTATATTTAAAAGTTTCTAGAATTAAACGTGGTTTTTACGAAGCTGAATTTATTGAAATTACTGATAATCCAAGAAGTACGCCCGAACATTATATTACAAACACATTTTTAGATATTGTTGAAAAACAAATTAAGGCAGAACCTAGATATTATTTTTGGACTCATAAACGCTGGAAACACAAAGAACCAAAAGTAAAATAATTACCATATCTCATAAAAAAACTCCTTATTTTAATAAGGAGTTTTTTATTTTATTTATTAAGCATTTTCCAAAGTTTATCTTTTAATTCAACTAAACCTTGATGAGCTAAAGATGAAATAAACATAAAATCTGAACCATTTAAAGCCGCTTTTAATTCTACAGAAATTTCAGCTTTTAATTCATCGTCAAGCATGTCTGATTTAGAAACAACTATTAAACGATCTTTATCTAGCATTTCAGGATTATACTTTCTTAATTCGTTTAATAAGATTTCATATTCTTTTACAATATCATCTGCATCAGCAGGAACTAAAAATAAAAGAGTTGAATTTCTTTCAATATGGCGTAAAAAATAATGCCCTAATCCCTTACCTTCAGCTGCTCCTTCAATAATACCTGGAATATCGGCAATTACAAACGATTGAAAATCGCGATAAGCAACAATACCTAAATTTGGTTTCAAAGTTGTAAACGGATAATCGGCAATTTTAGGTTTTGCAGACGTTAAAACAGATAATAAGGTAGATTTACCAGCGTTTGGAAAACCAACCAAACCAACATCGGCTAAAACTTTAAGTTCTAAAATAACATCAATTTCTTCACCATAAATACCAGGTTGCGCATAACGAGGCGTTTGATTAGTTGAAGTTCTAAAATGCCAGTTACCTAAACCACCCTTTCCTCCTTTAGCTAAAATACGTTGTTCGCCATCTTCCGTAATTTCAAATAACACCTCTTCAGTTTCTTTATCTTTAATTACTGTTCCTAAAGGCACATCTAGATATTTATCTTCTCCGTCTGAACCCGTAGAACGAGCAGATCCTCCGTCTCCACCGTGACCAGCTTTAACGTGCTTGGTGTATTTCAAATGATAAAGTGTCCATAAATTTTTGTTTCCACGCAAAATTACGTGTCCACCACGTCCACCGTCACCACCATCTGGTCCTCCTTTTTCAATAAATTTTTCACGGTGTAAGTGAGATGAACCTTTACCACCTTTTCCCGACGAAACATATATTTTTACGTAATCTACAAAATTTCCTTCTGTCATATTTTTATCTTTTAATAACTGCTTCCAATCACAGCTATTGTATAATTAGTATATTAGCTAGCAAAGTTACAATAAAATTGTGTATGGTTCAATTAATTTAAAATTTCTATCCATAAAAAAAGAGAAGATTACACTTCTCTTAAAATTATATTTTTTTAATTTTAATTTTTTTTATACTTAGACCATTAGCATCAACAACCTCAAAGTCCAGTTTATTCCAAATCAATTTTTCTCCAAGTTTTGGAATGGTCGAAAGCTCCTCCATCATTAATCCACTAACAGTTGTAACTTCATAATCTTTTGAATGTTCTTCGAGATTAAAATGATATAAAAAATCGTGTAAATTATAATGTCCGTCTACTAACCAAGTATTATCTGGTTGCTGCTCTAACTTAAATTCTTCACCAACAAACTCATCTGCATCACCAACTAAGGCTTCTAAAATATCATTCATGGTTATCATACCTAAAAATATTCCAAACTCATCATATATAAAAGCATAATATGTTTTAGAAGATTTAAACGTTTCCAAAGCTTTGTAAGCACTTGTATATTCAATAAAAAATTTAGGCTCCTTAATTATATTTTGAATTTGAAAATCTTCTTTATCAATACATTCAAATAATTTTTTTAGCGAAACGATACCAACAATATCATCCAAATTATTTTTTACAACGGGATAATGTGAATGAAGTGTTGTTCTTACTTTGTTACGAATTTCTTCAACAGAATCAGAAATTTTAATATATTTAATTGCCTTACGATGTGTCATTAAAGAATTTACTTTACGATCACCTACATGAAAAACACGTTGAACAATATCTTGCTCTATATCTTGTAAAGCTCCTCCCTCTGCTCCTTCTTTAATTATAGCTCTTATTTCTTCTTCAGTAACTTTACCATCAGCAGTTGGTCTAACATTTAAAATATTAAGTACAAAATCTGTTGATCGGGTTAATAACCAAATAAAAGGGGTGCAAATTTTTGAAATAAAAATCATAGGTCCTGCAACTCTCTTGGCAATTGCTTCAGGAGTATTTAGCCCAATTCTTTTCGGTATTAATTCGCCTAAAACTAAAGAAAAAAACGTTAGTAATACCACTACAAAACCTGTTCCTAACATTTTTGAGTAAGGAGCAAGAAAAGAGATGTTGGCAAATAAATTTTGTGCATCTGTAGTTATTTTTTCTCCTGAAAAAATACCTGTCAAGATTCCGATTAAAGTAATTCCAATTTGAACGGTTGATAAAAACTCGTTGGGTTCGTTAGCTAAAGCTAAAGCTTTTTTTGCTTTTTTATCTCCTTTATCAGCAAGAGAAGTTAAACGGGATTTTCTCGCTGAAATTAAAGCCATTTCAGACATCGAAAAAATCCCGTTTAATATAATTAAAAAAAGTATTAAAAATACTTCCATAAATATTTTATAATTATAGTTTTTCTATAACAGATCCAAGGCGTTCAGTAACTTCTGTAATTGTACCAATACCATTTACTGCGTAGAATTTATTTTGTTTTTTGTAAAAATCAATCAGCGGAGCAGTTTTTTCATTATACTCAGCATAACGATTTCTAATTTTCACTTCGTCTTGATCATCAGCTCTACCCGATGTTTTACCGCGCTCTAAAATACGTTCTACTAAAACTGTATCATCTGCATCCAAAGCAATTGTTGCTGTAATTTGCCAATCTTTAGTTTTTAAAAAATTATCTAAAGCTATTGCTTGTGCTTCGGTACGAGGAAAACCATCAAATAAAAATCCGCTAGCTTCGGTATTTTTATTTACTTCACTTTCTAACATTTTTATTGTTAAACTATCTGGAACTAAATCTCCACGATTTATATATACTTGTGCCGCTTTACCTAGCTCAGTTTCATTTTTTATATTAAATCTAAAAATATCTCCAGTAGAAATATGTACCAAATTATATTTTTCTTTTAAAAACTCTGCTTGAGTACCTTTACCAGCTCCAGGCTTTCCAAATAATACAATATTAATCATTTTGTTTTTTGTTGTTTTTAGTATAGTTTTTTATTTTAATTGATAAACATCGGGTAAATTGCGTCCTAATTCATCGTAGTCTAAACCATAACCTACAATAAATTTATTCTCGATTTCCAATCCAACATAATCAATAGGAATATTTCCATGATAAGCTTCAGGCTTCATAAATAATGTAGCGTATTTAACTGATTTTGGTTGGTGTGGGCGTAATAATTTTTCAATTACCTCAATAGTGTTTCCTGTATCTACAATATCTTCAACTATAATAATATCTCTATTATAAATTTCAGTTTGTAATCCGATTAATTTTTTAACTTTTTCTGTAGACTCAGTTCCTTGATAGGATGATAATTTAACAAAACTAACTTCGCAATCACCCTGATATTTTTTTAAAATATCAGCCATTACTAATATAGATCCGTTTAAAATCCCTATAAATAGAGGCGTACTATTTCCATAGTCATTTTGTATTTTTGCAACCATGCTAGATACAGCTTCATCTAGCTGATATCTATCAATAAATGGTACAAAAGTTTTATCATGTATTGTTATCTCCATTTGCCTTTATTGTTTAAAAACAAAGATAATAATAGATACGGAGTAAATTACAATTTAACTAAAGATTTATTTATTTAAGAATTAGGACAAAATACTTATGTTGGTGTTAAATTTAATACTTTTCGCACTAAATCAAAAGTTTTTGGTATTTAAATTACAAAAACAAGCAACTTCTTATAAATAATAACCATTTAATCCACTGAATAGTTTAAATAAATAGTTTATAGTAATTATCTTTGCTAAATCAACAACACAACAACATGAATTATTTTTCTTCTGATTTTAAATTAGGAATACTTGGCGGTGGTCAATTAGGTAAAATGCTTTTGACTGAAACACGCAAATTTGACATTCAAACCTATGTTCTAGATCCAAGTAGCGAAGCTCCTTGCCAATTTGGAGCAACTAAATTTTTTCAAGGTTCATTAAACGATTACGACAATGTAATAAACTTAGGAAACTTAGTTGATGTTTTAACCATCGAGATAGAAAATGTAAATTTAGAGGCTTTAGAAACTTTAGAAGCACAAGGTAAAAAAGTTTTTCCTTCTCCAAAAACATTACGCCTAATTTCCAACAAAGGCAATCAAAAAGATTTTTATACACAACATAATATCCCAACAGCGCCATACAAACGTTTTCCAACATTAAAAGCCTTACACATTGAAGTAACTGCCGGGCATATTCCATTTCCTTTTGTTTGGAAAGCTACCGAAGGTGGTTATGATGGTAATGGAGTTAAAGTTATTCGTAAAATAGAAGATTTAGAAAACTTACCAGATACCGAATGTATTGCAGAAACCATGATTGCTTTTAAAAACGAATTAGCAGTTATTGTGGCACGATCAGCATCTGGAGAAATTAAAACCTACCCTGTAGTCGAAATGGAATTTCATCCCGAAGCTAATCAGGTGGAATATGTTATTTGCCCAGCTCGCATCGACGAAAATCTAGCAAATAAAGCTAGAGAAATTGCTTTACAAGTTTCAGAATCCTTTAACCACGTAGGACTATTAGCTGTTGAGATGTTTCAAACACAAAACAATGAAATATTAGTAAATGAAGTTGCACCACGTCCTCATAACTCAGGACATTATTCTATCGAGGCAAGTTACACCTCTCAATTTGAACAACATATTCGTGCAATTTTAGATTTACCGTTAGGAAATACCGATAGTAAAGTGGCAGGTATTATGGTAAATTTGGTAGGCGAAGAAGGTTTTTCGGGACAAGTGGTTTACAAAAATATCGAAAAAATTATGGCGATAAACGGGGTTACTCCACATATATACGGAAAAAAAGAAACACGTCCATTTAGAAAAATGGGACATGTAACCATTACCAATTCAGACATGCAACAAGCTAGAGAAATTGCACAAAAAGTTAAAGAAACAATTCGAGTAATTAGTCAATGAAAACGGGTCTAGTAATATTATTTTGCCTTTTTAACGGAATATTAATGGCTCAAAATAGTACCTATAATGTTTATGAAATAGGAAAAGGAGAAATTTTTAAAAAAGACTACCGTTATCTACTGTCTATAAATGACAAATTCCTAGCTGCAACAATAATAAAAGAAGAAACTGATTATTTATATGCCGATTTAACAGGAATTATTGACTTAAAGGAAAACGTTTTTCTTCCATTTGAATATAGAAATATAGAAAAAATAAGAGATAATTACAACCTCTATAAAAAAGAAAATCCTCTATTAGTTGCTGTATCTAACGGCAAAAGCAGAGCTTTATATAAATTCGAAGATAATACATTTAAAGAGTTAACAGATTTTAAATATTTCAAATTTCGACCATTTTTATTTGACGGTAATTTTTTAACCTGCTCAGACAATCAAATTCTAAATCTTAATAACGGAAAAATTATAAAAACCGCTTTTTTAGAAATTAAACCCCTAACAAATAATTTAGCTGCTACTAAAGATAAAAATTATAAATGGGGAATTATTGACAAAACTGGAACCGTAATTTTAAACAATGATTTTAGTGAGATACGAAATTATGACATTCCACTGATTAGCATCGAAAAAAGAGATTCAGTTGGAGTGGTTAATAATAATGGACAAATAATTATTCCGCCTGTTTTTTACAACATTAAATACACTGAAAATCTTATTTTAGCAGGAACGTTTAATAATGGTGAAAAATTTAAAATAAATAAAAAGCTCAAAGAAAAACTTAGCAATTGGAATACTACTATAACAAAAAACAATAAAAACACACCTAAAATATATTCTCTAAACAACTTAAAATTTAAACAAATTGGTTTATACGGTGCTTTTAGCCAAGACGGAAAACTAATTATTCCTTTCGAATATAACTTATTAGAGAAAGGAATTGATACAGAAGTAATTGTTTACAAAGATAATAAAGTGGGTATATTCTCTGAAAATGGAAAAAAAATAGCAAATATAAAATATGATGCTATTAAAGTTGCGCTTAACACTTTTTACATCGTTGAAGAAAATAACAAGTATGGTATTTTAACTAAAAACGGAAAACAATTACTCGAAACAAAATATAAAAATGTCTTTCCAATCTCAGAAACAGAAATCTTATATTTAGAAAATAATTTTTGGTATAAAATATCCTACAATAAAAAACTTTCTGAATACGAAACTCAAAAAACTGAACTAACTTCAAATTACACCTTTCAATATTTTAGGGAACATTCTAATAATCAAAAAAACTACTACATTGCTAAAAAACATGGGAAATATGGAGTAATTGATAATCAATTGAATTTTTTAATAGCTTGTATTAATCCCGAAGCTAATGGTTATATTAACAACAAATACTTTGATCTGGGTACAATCTATACATCAAAAGGCAAACCTTTACCAAAAAATATTAAAGTAAGTGATTCTTATAACAAGTATCCAATTATATGTATGAAAAATGATAAATTCGGAGCTTATAATGAGAACGGATTTGAAGTTATTCCTTTTATTTATACAGAAGTACAACATATAGATGGTAAAAGATTCATTGTATCCAAACAAGGTAAACCTGTTGATATAAGAAATTTTATTGAAACCATAAAAGAAGTTATTCCAGAAAAAAAATAAACATTTTAAACAACACAACAATAAATGAAAGTAGCAGTAATAATGGGAAGCATATCTGATATGCCGGTAATGCAACAAGCCATTGATGTATTAAAACAATTTGAAATTGAAACATATATTGATATTGTTTCTGCACATCGCACACCAGAAAAACTATTCGATTTTTCTACTAATGCTCATAAAAATGGTATTAATGTTATAATTGCAGGAGCAGGTGGTGCAGCACATTTACCAGGAATGGTAGCTTCTATGAGTCCGCTTCCTGTAATTGGAGTACCGGTTAAATCATCTAATTCTATCGATGGATGGGATTCAGTTTTATCAATTTTACAAATGCCCGGTGGTGTACCAGTAGCAACTGTAGCATTAAACGGATCCAAAAATGCAGGTTTATTAGCTGTACAAATTTTGGCAAGTCAAAATTCGAATTTATTAAATAAAATGATCGTTTATAAAAATGAATTAAAACAAGTTGTACTTACAGCTGCAGAAAATTTAAATAAATAACACACCAAGCAAATCACAACTAAATATGAAAAGCGAATAGCTCACCCGGGCTATTCGCTTTTAGTTTATTACACAATCATTTTAAAAAGATAAGGCTATTATTGCTAAAACAAAAAAAAGTATATTTAAACTACAAATACAATCTAATTTTTAACTTAGATATAAATTTAAAGGACATAACAAGCCAATTCACAAAATAAATATTTAAAGAACTATTTATTTTGATAACTAAGATTAATTAAATCAATATTTAGAAAATTAACTGTAAGATATATATCAGAAACATCAAAGTTAATATGTTGATAATCATGTAATAATTCTTTAATATCAATTATAAGATTACCAGACTTATAAGTTAATCCTTTAATAGATATTCTTTTAAGTATAAAATTAATAATAGAAGGTAAACTTAATTTACAAAAATTAGAAGATATCAATCTAGCATAAACTATTTCATTATTAACTCTTATAAAATTTATACAAATATCAAAATCGAAACTAACTATTTTAGTATAACTTCCAAACAAAATCAGTGTATCTTTAATATCAATTTTTTTTTATTTTAAATGTTTCTTTAATTCAGATTTGTTAATTAAATCTTGTAAAATAAGAGATAAATCATTAGTTGATAGTACAAGTTTTACAGATGAAACTTTAATATTGTCCATATAAATTCTAATTTAAATAAATATAAACCAAATA
>Ga0233372_1001006_pt1 | contig 11328 bp, 4 predicted proteins | sample ElkDunMinimDraft_4_FD_191538 | JGI IMG/M metagenome (GOLD analysis project Ga0233372, IMG submission 191538) | Fecal eukaryotic communites from dung pellets of Tule Elk in California, USA - Elk Dung D8 | ecosystem: Host-associated > Mammals > Digestive system > Large intestine > Fecal | place... | reverse complement strand
CGTCGGGTCTCACAGCATCGGCGGGCAGCGCGCCACCCTCCGGGCTCGCGCTCGCCGCTGCGGCAGGGCGGACGTACTACGTCTCCACCCGAGGAAACGACCGCTCTTCCGGGGCCATCGGCGCACCGATGCGCACCATCTCCGCCGCGGTCGAGCGCGCAGGATCGGGCGACACGGTCGCGATCCGCCGGGGGACCTACCACGAGTCGGTGAAGGTTCCCGACGCCAAGCGCCTGACTCTTCGCGCTCACGCTGGCGAGAAGGTCGTTCTCGACGGGACGCGGCGCGTGACCGGCTGGAGCCGGACCGGGAAGTACGCCGTCGCGCGCTGGACGACACGCTTCGACGCGAGCCCGACGTACACGTGGGGTCGTCCGGACAACGCCGAGGAGGGCTGGCAGTTCGTCAACCGCCGCCACCCGATGGCCGCGCACCCTGATCAGGTGTGGGTCGGTTCGACCCGCCTGCGCCAGGTCGGCTCCGTCGCCGCCCTGCGTCCCGGAACGTTTTACGCCGACTACGCGGGTGGGCGTCTCTATCTCGGTCGGCCGCCCGACGGGCGCGAGGTCCGCGCGAGTGCGCTCTCGAAGGCACTCAGCCTTCGGTCGGCCGGCACGGTGGTCAGCGGGATCGACGTCCGTCGGTATGCGCCGTCGGTACCCCACATGGGCGCTGTCACCGTCACCGGCGCCCGTACCCGGCTCACAGACGTGTCGATCGACCAGAACGCCACGACCGGACTGCACGTCGCCGCACGGCACGTCGTCCTCGACCGGGTGCGCACCCGGGCCAACGGCATGATCGGGGCAACCGCCACCTATGCCGACGGCCTGCGTGTCGCGCGCATGACCAGTCGTGGCAACAACACCGAGCAGTTCAACACCTCGCCCGTTGCGGGCGGGATGAAGGTCGGACGCACCCGCGACGTCGTCGTACGCCGGAGCGTCTTCCGCGGAAACCGCGGGACGGGTCTCTGGCTGGACGAGTCGGTCGAGGGCGCGCGGGTGCTCGACAGCCGGTTCGTGCGCAACGTCCGCCACGGGTTGTCGGCCGAGATCTCGGCGAACGTCCTCGTCGCCGGCAATCTTGTGAAGAACAACCGCGGACATGGGGTCAAGGTGAACAACACCGGTGGCGTCTCGATCTGGAACAACACGATCGTGGGAAACGGCCGTGCGGTGAACGTCGTCCAAGACGCCCGCAGGCCGAGCTCACGCACGACGGCAGGCCGCGATCCCCGCCGCACGTTCCCCGACCGCCGGATGACCTGGCGCATCACGCGGGTGACGATCCGCAACAACATTCTCGCGGTCAATCCCCGACGCGGGAACTGCGTGCTCTGCGTCGAGGACTACACCGGCAGGCGAACAGCCCGGCAGATGGGCATCACAGCCAAGGGCAACGTCTATCGCCGCCCCGGCAAGCGTCCGGCGTGGCTGGTCGTGTGGTCGCGCGGGTCAAGGGACCCGGCCACCTTCCGTACGGTGGCGCAGTTCCGTCGCGCGACCGCCCAGGAGCGGCGCCACCTGCACGTGCGGCGGAAGCGGGTCGCCACGAGCTCGGGGACCGCGACCCGCTTCGTCGCGCGTAAGGCTCGCCGGATCGCGACACCCCTGCCGGCCAGCATCGCCACGGCGACCTCGCGCGCTCGCGGCCTCCGCGTGCTCGGACGCTGGCGTTGAGCCGCGCCCGAGCACACGCAACGGTCACGGCAGCGCGACCGCGTTGACCTCGTCGAAAGACGCGATGATCGGCGCGTTGGTGGCCGAGCCGGACAGGTACGGACTGAAGGCGATGCCGCCCGGCGCCTGCAGCACCGCGGTGCTGTCAGTCGTCGTGACCAGCCACGACGCCGGCTCGTTGGTGCCTGCGCGCCAGACCTTGGCCCTGATCGTCGTCGGCGACGTGCCCGACGCCTGAACGCGGATCCGCCACGTGTCACCTGCGGCATGAGGTCCTGCGACCACGCCGGTGGCCATCGTCGCCTCGGCCCCGCTCACGGTCCGGGTGAGGGCTGCCGAGAGGCTGCCGTCCGCAAGGAACCGTGTCTTCAGACCGTACGAGCCGACTCCGGCGATGCTGCGGGCGCTCGCCGTGATGTAGATGCCACCGCCCGTCGCCACCTTGTCGATGTTCGCGCTCAGCGTCAGGTCGGTACTGGTCGACGCCACGCCGTTGAGGGCGATCGACGGCCCGGCACCGGCGGAGCCCATCCTGATCCTGCCCACGCCGTCGGCCACCGAGAAGTTCGTCGCCGACCCGGTACGGGTCCACGCACCCCCGGTCTCGGCGCTGCCCCACCCGTCCAGGACGGTACGGGCGAAGGTGTCGACGGCGAACGGCACCGGCGCACCTGACACCGTCACAGGGTGGGTCACCGTCCCCGTCGCTCCGTCGTCGTCCGTGACCGTGAGCGTGATGTCGTACGTTCCCGGTGCGGTGTAGGCGTGGGTCGCGGTGGCACCGGTCGCGGTGGCACCGTCACCGAAGCTCCAGGCGTACGACGCGATCGTGCCGTCGGAGTCGCCCGACGTCGCGGCGTCGACGGTCACCAACAGGTCGTTCCTGGCCGTGGTGAACGCGGCCGTCGGCGCCTGGTTGGGCGGCGGCGCGGTGACCGTGATCTCGCGCGTGAGGACGTCGGTCGCGCCGCCGTTGTCGGTGACGGTGAGCGTGACGTCGTACGTGCCGGAGTCGGCGTAGGTGTGCGTCGCGGTCGCGCCGGTCGCGGTCGCACCGTCACCGAAGTCCCAGGCGTGGGAGGCGATCGAGCCGTCCACGTCGAACGAGGTCGCGCCGTTGACCGACACGGTCAAGTCCTGTGTCGACGAGGTCATCGCCGCCTTCGGAGCAGCGTTCTGCCCCTGGCCGGTCTTGCCTGCCTGGTAGTGCGCGGCCACCTCGGCATCGCTCAGAGCCGACTTGTAGATCGCCACCTCGTCGAGGCTGCCCTTGAAGCTTCCGCTCGAGCTCGCGGCGTTCGGCCAGGACGACAGGTTGTCACCGGCGAGACGCCAATAGCCCCAGTAGCCGTTCTGCCCGGTCTTGACCTCGGCCCGCGACGCCACCTTCGCCCCGTCGACGTACAGCTTCATGCCGTCGGGTCCGAGAGACGCCACGACGTGGTGCCACTGTCCGTTGTTGACCTTGCCGGTACTCGAGATGACGGCCGCGGTCCCCGGGAAGACACCGAAGTGGACGCGCCCGGAGGAGTCGAGGTAGAGGTGGCGGTCGAAGTTGGACGACGACCCGGACATCTTGTCGCCGAACCCGAGGAGCTTGCCGCCGCTGCCGGTCGTCGTCTTGACCCACGTCTCGAGCGTGAAGACGTTGGGCGGCGTTTCGGCCACCTGGGTCGAGCCCGTGCCGTTGGCGAAGAGGCTGCCGAACGTCAGCGACTTGTTGGCATCGCCGGAGAGCGCACCCGTGCCACCCCAGCTGTAGGTGCCGTTGAGCTTGATGTTGCCCTGACCGAGGGTGTCAGTACCGCTGGATCCGTTCGATTCGCCGAGTCGCCAGTAGTACTCCGGCTCCGCGGCGTGCACGGCGTTCAGGTAGGCGCTCGGTGTCCCGCTCGCGGAGATCGTCACGTCGACCCAGGGCGAGTTCGCAATGTTGCCGTCAGGATCTGTCACCGCGACGCGGTAGCGGTGGGTCGCCCCAGGTGTGAGTCCACGGTCGGTGAAACCCATCGTCGTGCGGTTCCACCACCGGGCGCGTGCGACGCGCTGATGGACCAGACCCGCGCCGTTCTGCGTGTCGCGGTAGACCTTGTAGGTCAGCGAGTCGTTGTCGTCGTCCTGGTTGGCCTTCCAGTTGATCCGGACAGCGCCGGGTTCGGTAGAGACCACGTTGATCGGGTAGGTGGTGCTGAACAGCTGCGGTCCACGACTCTTGGGAGCAAGGGCACGCTTGGCGTAACGGACGATGCCTTGCTGTCCGGTGTAGTTGACCCGCGTGAACTCTCCGCCCATGAGCACGTAGTCGCCCGAGCCGGTAACGGTCCAGGGGCCCTGACTCTGTCCTGTATAGGTGCCGGCGTTCATGGTCGGGAACCAGGCGAGCAGCTCGGAGCGCGGCTGGCCGGCGAAGTTGGCGTAGCCGTGCGGGTCGGAGGTGACGGTGCCGGTCGCCTGCTTACCGAAGGCGATCGCCCGGTAGAAGCTCCAGTTGGGCTCGGTCTGCGGGAATCCGTCCACGTTGCCGCAATAGTGCGCGTGGCCTGCCGTGTAGACGGCGCCGTCCTGCGGGTGGGCTGCGTAGGTGTCCCCGTGACAGTCGTTGATCCACTGCAGCGCACCGTCGGACCAGCGGGCCGCGAAGGTGCCCTCGACGTTGCCGCCGTTGCCGAACACGTACCCGGTCCCGTAGACGTTCTGGTCGTCCGACGACAACGACGTGATCGAGGCGTCGCTGCCGCCGTTGCGGACCACGCTGTTGGAGAGCCACGGCTTCAGGACGCCCGTGGACGCGTCGACCGCCGCCAGTCCATACCCGGGGTCGGAGGAGCCGTTCATCGTCGTGAAGCTGCCGCCGGCGACGATCGTCGTGCCGTCGGGCGAGAGGACGATCGAGGTCACGAGGCCGCCCGCGGCGACCGGTGCCCAGGCGAGGAGCGCACCGGTCTGAGCGTCGAACGCCGCCAAGTTGCCCCGTGACTGCGTGCCAACCCCGAGGAAGTTGCCGGCGACGTAGACGACGTCGTCGGTCGCGACGATCGAGTGCACGTGGTAGTTCACCGGCGGGGCGAACCCGGCAACCAGCGCGCCGGTGCTCGCGTCGAAGGCAGCGATCCGGTTGCGCGTGGTCCCGTCCACCGAGGTGAAGTCTCCGCCGACGTACACCCGGGACTTGTTCGGTGAGACCGCGACTGTGCGCACCTGCGCGTTGAAGCTCGGCGAGAAGCCCGCGTCCATCACGCCGGTTGCCAGGTCGTAGCGCAGCAGGTTCGCTCGGGGCGTCTCGTCTGTGCCGGCAGCCGCGCCCGCCGGGCGCGCGCTGCTGAAGCTGCCGCCGGCGTAGACGGAGCTGCCGACGATCGTCTGCGACCACACGACACCGTTCACCTGCACGGTCGGGAGAGCGTCGGCGGTCACCGTCGTCGGCGTACGCGGATCGGTCGGGTCCGCTGGTGCGGAGTCCGCCGCAGCCGGACCCCCCGCGGCTGTGACGGCCGCGGCGACCATCAGCCCTGCCATCACCACCCCTGCGAGCCGTCGCGCAAGGCGCCGAGGACGTGCTGTCGACATGACTTCTCCCACCCGAGACGTGTCGGCAGGTGCCGACGTTCTTCTTATGTCGTCCCAAAGACTAGGGGACGTGAAGCACTGCCACGGCAGCTTTCACCAACCTGTGACTCCTCACTCAGAACGGCCGGTGAGGTCGTCGAAGCTCGCCACGACAGGAGCGTTCGTCGCCGAGCTGGACAAGTAGGTCCCCAGGCCCAGCCCACCGGCCGCCTGCAGTGACGCCGAGGAGTCTGTCGTGCTCAGACGCCATGCCGTGGGCTCGGCCGTGCCGGCCTTCCAGACCTTGGCTCGCAACGTCGTCGGGGACGTGCCCGACGCGGCGACGCGTACCTGCAGGGCTTCACCGGCGGCCACCGTGAGGCCGCTGATAGTACCGCTGGCCAGCGAGGTCTCGGCGCCCGCGACCGTTCTGCCGATGTTCAGCGAGACGGTGCCTCCCGCGATCAGCCGCACGTCGGCGAAGTAGTGGTCGCCGTTGGCGACACGCCTCGGGTGGAAGCCGAGGTAGGTGCCACCACCGGTCGCCGCCTTGTCCGCGCTCACCGTCACCGAGAGGTCGGTGCTGGTCGAGGACACAGAGTTCAGCGCGATGCCTGGCCCCGCGCCCGGCGTCCCCATCCGGATCTTGCCGGTGCCGCTCGAGACCGAGAAGTTCGTCGCCGAGCCGGTTCTGGTCCATGCCCCTCCGGTCTCGGCGTTGCCCCAGGCATCGGCGACGGTCCGCGCGAACGTGTCCCGCGCGAACGGTGCTGGTACGCCCGCCACGGTGACGTCCTTCGTGAGCGTCGTCGTCGCACCGTCGTCATCAGTCACCGTCAGCGTCACCGGGTAGGTGCCCGCGGCGGCGTACGAGTGCGACGGGCTCACACCGGTCGCCGTGCCGCCGTCACCGAACGTCCACGCGTAGCCCGTGATCGTTCCGTCGGTGTCCGACGAGCCGCTGCCGTCGGGGTTCACCGTCAGCCCGTCCGTCGGCGTCGTGAATGCGGCCGTCGGCGGCTGGTTGGGCGGCGGTGTCGACACGATCACCTGACGTGAAGTCTGGTGGGTCGCACCGTCGTCGTCGGTCACGGTCAGGGTGATCGTGTACATCCCCGCCGTGGCATACGTGTGGGTCGAGTTCGCGCCGCTGGCCGTCGCGCCGTCACCGAACGTCCACGCGTGGCCCGTGACCGTACCGTCGGAGTCCGACGAGCTCGACCCGTTGACCGTCACCTTCAAGCCGTCGATCGTCGGAGTAGGGAACGACGCCGTCGGCGGCAGGTTCGGGACCGGTGCACCTGTCGCCGCCGCGTAGTGAGCCGCGATCTCGGTGTCGCTGAGCACGGACGAGTACACCGCCGCCTCGTCGATGTCACCGGTGAAGAACGCGGTGGTCGGGACGGACGGCCAGTTGCTCAGGGTGTCCCCGCCGATCCGCCAGAACCCGCGCGAGAGATGCTCTCCCACAGTGACGTCCGCACGGTCGGCGACCTTCGTGCCATCGAGGTAGAGCTTCATGCCGTTCGGGCCGAGCGAGGCGGCGACGTGGTGCCACTGACCGTCGTTGTAGGCGCTCGGGCTCGTCACGACCTTGCGTGTCTGGTCAGGCTTCACGCCGAAGTGGATCTTGCCGCTGTTGTCCATGTAGAGGTGCCGGTCGGCCTTGGACGAGTTGCGGTCGTTGCGGTTGCCCCACCCCAAGATCTTGCCGCCCGTGGTCGACGTGGTCTTGAACCACGTCTCGAGCGTCAGCACGTCGAGCGGGTTGTCCGTCGCAGGCGTGACCGCGTAACTGGTGGTGGTGCCGTTGAACCTCGCGGCCGTGTCGGCGTCGCCACCGACCGCGCCGGTCACGGGGCGCGTGACACCGGCGTTGACGTTGAGCGCCGTGAAGCCGGTGAGATCACCCGCGGTCCCGGCGGACTCGCCGAACCGCCAGTAGTGGTCCGGCTGACTGCGCTGGACCGCCTCGCGGTAGGCGCTCGATGTGTTGGCGGTCGCGACCGTCACACTGACCCATGGCGACTGGGCGACGTTGCCCGCCGGGTCCGTGGCGGTCACCCGGTACTGGCGGGTGGTTCCGGCCGGCTGGCCGGTGTCGGTGAAGCCCTGGACAGGGAGACGCCAGTACGGTGTGCGGACGACACGCGTGTCGATCAGGCCGGCCGCGTTCTGCGTCTGGCGGTAGAGCCGGTACGTGAGGTTCTCGTTGTCGCGGTCGTGGTTCGACCCGTAGGTCACGTGGACCTCGCCCGGCTTCGACGAGACCGCCTTCAGCGGGAAGGCCGCACCGGCGAGACGCGGCCCCTGGGCGTTGGGCGCCGTCCCTCGCAGGGCGTACCGCACGAGACCCTGCTGGGCGGTGCCGTTCACACGGGTGAACTCGCCGCCCATGACGACGTAGCTGCTGTTGCCCGCCAACGACCAGGGGCCCTGGCTCTGACCCGTGGCGGCCCCGGTGTTCAGGTCTGGGTACCAGGCGAGCTGTGACGGGGCGGGCTGACCGAGGTACGAGTAGTAGCGGCCCTGGTCGGGCTCCCACGTCGCCGTCCGGGTCGCCGCCTTGCTCATCGCGGTGCCGCGGTTGTACGGGTAGGAACCCACACCTCCATCACCCTGAGGGAAGCCACCGATGTTCTCGCAGTAGTGGAAGTGACCGGCCTGGTAGACCACGTCACCGACCGGGAGGATGTCGTAGCTGTCGCCGTGGCAGTCGTTCACCCATGTGAGGTCGCCGCCGTCCCAGTCCGCGGCGAAGACGCCCTCGAGCGTCCCGCCCGACTTGCCGTACGTGTAGCCGGCGCCGTACACGTTGTCGCCGTCGGCCCGCAGGGTCAAGATCGCACCGTCTACGGTGCCGTTGCGGATCACCGTGTTGGCACCCATCGGCAGGTTCACGCCGGTGGTCGCGTCCACCATGCCGAGGCCGTAACCGGGGTTCGATGAGCCGTTGAGCGTGGTGAACGAGCCGCCGACCGCAACCTTGGTCCCTGCAGGATTGATCGCGAGGGCCTCGACGGTGCCGCCGGCGGCCACGGGCGCCCAATCGAGCAGCGCGCCGTTCGATGCGCTGAAGGCAGCGACGTTGTAGCGGTCCTGGTTGCCGACGCCGAGGAAGCTGCCTCCGGCGTACACGGTGGTGTTCGTGGCGACGATCGCGTCGACCGAGCCGTTCACTGACGGAGCAAAGCTCGCGACCAGGGCGCCGGTGGCGGCGTCAAAGGCGGCGATGCGGCGTCGGGTCTGCCCGTTCACTGTCGTGAAGTCACCGCCGACGTAGACGCGGGAGCCGTTGGGGGAGACGGCGACCGCACTGACCTGGGCGTTGAGCGTTGGCGCGAAGTTGCTGACCAGCACCCCCGTCTGGACGTCGTACGCGAGCAGATGACTGCGGGCGACGGTGTTGGAGCCGGCCGGTGAACCCGCCGGACGCGCATTGCTGAAGCTGCCTCCGGCGTACACCCGGTTGCCGGCAATCCCCTGTGCCCAGACGACGCCATTGATCTGGACGGTCGGCAAGGCGTCGGCCGTCACCGTCGTCGGCGTCGCGGGGTCGCTCGGGTCGGCGGGTTGTGAGTCCGCCGCGACGGGCGCGACGGGAGCGAGCACCGCCGCCGTCAGCGCTGCCCCGGCGAGAAGTCGCAGTGCACCGCTCCTGCGCGTTCGTCCTCGTCCGGTCCGCGTTGAGGTGTGGTTGAGCATCGCCCTACCGCCGTTCTGCTGACAGGTCCGCCCCTGTGCGGATCCTGTGTCATCGAGAGTGCTTCGGGGCACGGCGCATCATGCTCCGCACCGGGATGTCCGCGAAGGCGGGGTCGACCCGCCGTGCGGACGTCATCGCACCGCTTCCGCGGTCGCATCGCCTTCGAACACCGCAGGCGGCTGCCCAGCGGTGTAGGCGATCGTGATCTGCACGCGCCCTCGTGCTCCCTTGGGAACCCCGAAGACGTACGTCCCCTGGGCCGAGTCCCCGGCCTTCACCGTGGGGGCGAAGGGGGCCGCTCCCGGGCCGCTGAGCTCCACGCCCGGCGTCCGCTTCTTGCCGTACGTCACCTCGACGACCGCGCGACCGAGGTCGATCGGCTCGTCCGACGCATTGTCGACCGCGATCCGTACCTGCAGCGCGGGGCCCGCGATCTCACCAGGTCCGCGCGCCGTTCCCTTGACGGCACGCAAGCCTGTCAGCTTCGCCGTGACCTCTGGGCCAAGCGTCGCCTCCTCGTCCAGTGCGACGGGCTTCGCCGGTTCAACCTGCTCGACGGGCACCGTCTTCAGCGACCCCGGAGTGAACTCGCTCGACGGGTTGTCCGGGAGCGGTTGGCCCGCGGCCCTGGAGTCCTTGCTGTCGCCGCCCCCGTCGGCCGACTGCTGTGCGACCAGGAGGACGACGAGCCCCACGAGGACCAGGCCGACGGCCGCTCCGATCACGCCGGTGAGCCGACGCCGCCCAGAGCCGTTCACGGTGTCCATCAGTGCGCCCCGTCACCCTTGATCACTGCGCGTGCCGTCCTCGCGGCGATCGCGAGGTCGCTGCGGAGCGTCCAGTTGTCGACGTAGTCGATGTCGAGGCGTACCGAGTCCTGCCAGCTGAGGCTGGAACGACCGGAGACCTGCCACAGCCCGGTCATCCCGGGCCTGACCTGGAGCCGGTGACGGATCCAGTCGTCGTACGTGTCGACCTCCTGCGGCAACCCTGGCCGCGGTCCGATCAACGACATCTCGCCGCGGACCACGTTGAAGAGCTGCGGCAACTCGTCGAGCGAGGTCTTGCGGAGGAACCGTCCGACCCGGGTGACCCGGGGGTCGTCGCGCAGCTTGAACAGCGGGCCGGAACCCTCGTTCAGCCTCATCAGCTCTGAGAGCTGGTCCTCGGCATCGACCACCATCGTGCGGAACTTGATCATGGCGAACGGTCGTCCGCACAGACCCGTACGGGTCTGACGGAAGAGCACCGGCCCCGGAGACGTGAGCTTGATCGCCATGGCCGCCGCGACGAAGACCGGCGAGAGCAGGACGATCAGGGCCACAGCACCGGCCCAGTCGATGACCCCCTTGAGCCACAGCGCGAGCGCAGGCCGCCGTGGAGGTCGTACGGAGAGCATCAGGCGACGTCCCAGCATCCGTGGCTGGACGCGCCTGGGCATCGCCCCGTGGATCTCGGTGGCCACCGTGAGCTCGACGAGGGAGTGGTCGAGAGCCCAGTTGAGCCGCCGGACGTCGTATGCACTCAGGCTGGGCCCGGGAGCGACCACGACCTCGTCGACCGCGAGCGCGTCCGCGGCGGCCGTCACGTCGCCGAGTCGACCCACCACGGGAATGCCGCCGAGCTGGGAGTCAGCCGGACCGTCGTCGTCGCCGACGAGGCAGATGCCCCGCATCACGATGTCGGAGCGCTCGCTCCACTGCGCGATGAAGTGTCCGACGCCGGCGCGATCTCCCACGAGCAACGTCGACCTGGGGGCCGCGATGAAGTAGCGAAAAAGGACGGCCCCGGCACTGAGCGCTGCTGCGGTGAGGATCAGCAGGATGCTGACGCGTCCCGTCGCTGGCCTGATGACTTCTGTAACGGTGAGCGCGAGGATCACGATAGACCCGGAGACGACAAGGTGACGTGCCGGACGAAGTGACCGGGTGCGTTCGTACGCAGGGATCGTGAAGAACTCGACGACGAGCGTGCAGCCGATCGCGGCGACGACGAGCCAGAGCTCGTAGCCGGTCGACGGTGCGAGGATGGCCGCGACAAAGGCGCTGCCGAGGGTCGAGAGCAGGAAGGCGAGCGCGGCCATGCGCGACCGGTTGCGCATCTTGACGACGAGCTGCGAGGGCGTCGCGAACGCCGCCCCTCGTGCTGTCGTCATGCGCTCGGAAGCGATCCCAAGATCCGTCACTGCACTCCACCCCGATAGTTCGTGCTACCCGATGGAGTGAATCAGATCGCCGGGCCACGATGAGCGTGTTTCACAAAAACGTGGCCCGCACCACTCCGTCCGTCTCGTCAGCTGTTGAACTCGCGCTGGGCGACTTCCAGGCCCGCCGTGACGAGTCGCTCGACGGCGTCCGCTGCGGTCTCGACGACCAGCGGGAGCTCCTTGCGCTC
>Ga0233372_1001005_pt1 | contig 11329 bp, 9 predicted proteins | sample ElkDunMinimDraft_4_FD_191538 | JGI IMG/M metagenome (GOLD analysis project Ga0233372, IMG submission 191538) | Fecal eukaryotic communites from dung pellets of Tule Elk in California, USA - Elk Dung D8 | ecosystem: Host-associated > Mammals > Digestive system > Large intestine > Fecal | place... | reverse complement strand
CACGAACACATCACCGCCCCGCCCCATGGAGCCAGCCTGGATGACCAGCTGCGCGGCCTCGGGAATGGTCATGAAATAACGGGTTATCTTCGGATGAGTCACCGTCACCGGCCCACCGCTGCGAATCTGCTGGTAGAAACGCGGAATGACCGAGCCGGAGGAGCCCAGCACGTTACCGAAACGCACCATGGTAAACCGCGTCTTGTTGACGTGGTGCACGGCTTCATCAGCGCCGAAAAGCACTGGCGCCGTCTCACGGCTCAGCGCCTGCAAGACCAATTCAGCAAACCGTTTGGTACTGCCCATCACGTTGGTCGGTCGCACCGCCTTGTCGGTGGAGATCAGCACGAAGTTGGCCACGCCAGCCTGCAACGCAGCCTGGGCGGTATTCACGGTGCCGAATACATTGTTCAGTACGCCCTCTGCGACGTTGTGCTCCACCATGGGCACATGCTTGTATGCCGCCGCGTGATAGATCGTCTCCACCTGCCAGGTGCGCATCACATCCAGCAGACGCTCGGGATTGCGGACGGACCCTATGATCGGCACCAACCGGACCGGCATAGAGGCCCGCTCGATAACCCGCTCGAGTTCGATATGAATACTGTAGAGGTTGAACTCGCTGTGCTCGAACAACAGCAAGGTCCGCGGTTTGTTCGAGAGTATCTGTCGGCACAGCTCCGAACCAATCGAGCCGCCGGCACCAGTCACCATCACCACCTTGCCCAGGATGCACTGCTCGAACAGCGCCTGTTGCGGTGGTACGGCATCGCGTCCTAGCAGATCCGCGATATCGACCTCCTGGATATCCTCGACCTTCACTCGACCGCTGGCGAGATCCATAAAGCCAGGAACAGTGCGGACATGTAGAGGAAACATTTCCAATTGTTCCAGTATTTCACGGCGGCGCGCACGGGAAACAGACGGAATGGCTAGTAGAATTTCAACTGCTCCGGTTTCGTCGATCATCTGCTGAATGTGTTTGGGCGAGTACACCCGCAGACCCGCGATTGAGCGATTGGTGATATTTGAGTCATCATCAAGGAAAGCCACGGGGTTCATTACTCGCCCTAGCCGCAGTGCAGCAACCAGCTGATTACCAGCGGCCCCTGCCCCATATACAGCAATTTTCGGCAAACGTGGATTCCGTTTCTTTAGTTGCTTAGGATGATCCGGAGAGAACCAATTGCCCATGAAGTACTGGCGCATCACTAAGCGCAAACCGCCTATAAGCACTAGACTTAACCACCAATAGTTGAATACCATCGAACGCGGAATGAGCTTTGGCGCTTCGTTATTCCAGTAAACAGCCAACGCCAGTAGCAGAGCTGAAAACGTAACTGCCTTGACGATAGCCATCAGCGCATCATTACCGAAATAGCGCATCACCGCGCGATACATTCCGAAGCGCACAAAAAGTGGAATCGCAATTAGGGGGGCGACAACGAAAAGCCAGGCATGGCCACCAAATGGCTCGGCAAATCGGGCATTGCCGAGGCGGACGTAGAAAGCCCCCCAAAGGGCGCCCCAGACCAAAACTACGTCCGTAGAAACCTGTATCACGCGTTTATAGCGTCGAGGTAGCTTAACGAGACGACGTCGCAGCTTTTCTGCAATTCTTAACAAAAAAATAACTCCAATCCGCTACTCTCGCGCACCTGCACGATATCTCACCGCGAGTCCCACCAACGGTGCGTACGCAATAACCAACCCAAGCAATCCACTGATTCCACCTAGACCCACCCAGAGCGCAATGGGAAGCAACCATAGAAAATTGATAACGAGCACCGCCATGGTTACCGGCAAGTGTTTTCCATGGATCCGTGAAGCAAATTGATACGCATGGCTTCGATGAGCTTCATAAGCCTTTTCACCGCGTAATAGGCGCCTCAACAAAGTAAACGTCGCATCAAGAATGAACACACCCAACAGAATTAACCATGACCATAACAACTGGGGTGCAACCCAAGCAGCCTGAATCGAGAAGACGCCTATGATCAATCCTAAGAAGCCGCTTCCCGCATCCCCCATGAAAATACGCGCCGGTGGGAAGTTCCAAAACAAAAAACCTGAAACCCCTGCGACTAGCAGCAAAGGCAACCAAGTGAAATTGCTTATACCCAGTGTACCGTACAACAAAGCCCCGCCGAGGCAGACACATATAGCCTCTACGCTGGCGATGCCATCGATACCATCCATAAAGTTATAAAGGTTGAGCATCCAAACGAGATAGACAACTGCCAGCACGTGCCCCAACCAGCCCAAATCCAGACCGATGCCGAACAGCATCAGTGGCGGCATGCCTCCAAGCCAAAATAACGCCCAAGCGGCCCCCAAGAAATGGCCCAGCAGCCGCCAACGCGCAGCTATATGGCCGTGGTCATCCAAAAAACCAAGTATTGCGACGCACAGACCGGAACCAACAAAGGCCAAAACGAGGCTCCAGTCGATAACTCCGAGCATGGCCAATAGAGGCAAAGCAGACAAAAAGCTCAATACAATCGCAACCCCGCCTCCTCGCGGCGTTGGCACCATATGAGAACTTCGGGCGTTGGGGATATCCATCAAGCTCCGCGCAAGGGCGTACCGACGCAAGCCGTACGTCAAGCTGAACGAAACACCCGCAACCGCCAGCAGTAGAATCCAAACGATCATCAACACATCCAAGGCTGACCAAAGTGACTTTGATGAATGCACGCCGATAACGCCGAACCAGTAACTGATCCGCAGCCTCCCTCGGAGGCATGCTCCGCCAGCGATGCTGATGTCACATCATTGCCGCAAAAAATCTTCGGCGGTCTTGCGTAACGCCTCATCAATACTGACCGGCGGTCTCCACCCAAGTATCTCTCGAGTCTTGCTGATATCCACCTGCAATGATCCGCACAGACGCTGCGCCACCTCTCGCTTACCGAGCAAAGCCGCACCTACCTCAAGCGACGATCCCGGAATCGGCAAAAGCCTTGCCGGCTTGCCCAACGCCACTCCCGTACGCTGCAGCAGTTCCGTGGTGGAGAGGTCTTCTCCATCGCTAACCAGAAACGTCTGGTTAGCTGCCCCTGGACTGTCCACGCAGGTCACAATGAGGTCGACCAGGTTATCCAGCGCGACAAGGCTGCGTTTGTTGTAAATTGCACCCAAAGGCAGCGGTATCCCTCTATTCAACCAGCCCATCATTCTGTAGAAGTTGGCTTTAACACCCGGTCCATAAACCAGCACCGGACGGATGATAGTCACCTCCAGACCGGTCCTTTCAGCCAAAGCTCTGAGGCCAACTTCCGCTTCCAGCTTGGAAATCCCATAAGCATCAGCTGGCGCCGGCGTGTCGCTTGCCGAGTATGGCTTTCCCTCGACCGTACCTTCTCCGTTCACTTTTATCGAGCTGATAAATATGAAACGACGCACGCCAGCTGATGCGGCCTGACTAGCAAGATTCAGCGTAGCGTCCACATTAACCGCCCGAAAAGCACTCATCGGATCGGCGCTGCTCTCATTCATCACATGCACTCTCGCCGCGCAGTGAATCACGGTATCGGTCGCATCAACCGCCCCACCCCACGACATGTCTCCAGAGAGCGAACCGACCTTGTGAACAGTCAAATTATTAAGCTCAGGGTAGCCCCAGCGACGAACAGCCACCGCAAGAGCGAAGCGATCTTCCGAGCGTAAACGCTCCAGCACAGCGCCTCCAACGAAGCCCGTTGCACCTGTGATCAGGACCTTTGGCTTTCTCAATTCAATAGATCCCCAACAACACGACTATGAACAGCACCGCTCGGTCACGCCACTGCCTACGTGTATGATTAATATTGCTCAGAATGAAGCGCCGCGAGAGAAGTTGATCAGAGTTGAGAACTTTCGAAGGGGCGGATAGATAAGGGGCGACCAGCCGCGCAACCTGACTGGACTGTTCACGATACCAACCAGAACGTACCATTTTAAGCCTCCGGATAACGGCGGCAAAACCCTCATTGGCCCCTATCTGATTGCCCCCGTGCTGGCGATATCTGATCTTAGGGCTTTCATCTATTACCCAGCGGTAGCCGTTAGAGCGAAACCACGCATAGGTCAGCCAGTCATGGAGCGCCACCGCATTAGCCTGCGTCCAGTGCTCCACCAGAAATTGTTTGAAACAGGAGGCTTCGGAAACCTTTAATACATAGCTGCACCCGGGGCCGCCAGCCTCGAACAGGAAATCGAACTTCCGTATGGTCTGGGCTTTTTCGAGTATCTGTTCGCGCCCATCGGGCCAGAACGCGACGACATTTCCAGAATAAGCAGAGGCAGATTCTTCCAAGATCCCCTCATGGGCGCTGATCAGCTTATCTGACAGCCATATGTCGTCCTGATCCGCGTATGAAATGTAGTCGAAGCTGGAAAAATTGACGTCCCGGATCAACCTGAAGAAATTTCGTGCGGCTCCGCCAAAGCGCTCGTCCAGTAACGGCAAAATTACGATGCGGGTGTCTTTTTCTGAGCAATCGACGCACCACTCAAGCGTTCCATCGGATGATTGGTCATCACTGACAAAAACCGTTACGTCAACGCCCTGCTGATCAAGAATCGAGCGCATCTGCTCATTGATCCAACGCATACCGTTATAGGTTGCAAGCAGAACCGCCACTCGCGGTCTGATAGATCCATCGGCCATTGGGGCCATTCCTTTCGTTTTTTAAATGCCACTGCCTGACCCGGCGCAATAACAGCCTTGACCATGCGTGGCGCTTATTCAATTCGCATCGCTATACGTTGTAGTATTTTCGATACCATGTAACAAACTTACCCACACCTTCTTCGATCGGCGTATGAGGGGCATAATCGACATCCCGAATCAGGTCGCCCACATCTGCATAAGTATGCTCAACATCCCCCGGCTGCAAAGGCAATAATTGCTTATTGGCTTTTTTCCCAATCGAATCTTCAATTAGGCCAATATATTTCAAAAGCTCCACTGGCTTGTTATTGCCAATATTGTAAATCCTATAGGGTGCGCGACTGGACGCGGGATCCGGTGTCAAACCAGACCAACTTTCATTAGCACTGGCGATCCGATCAAGAACTCGCACAACTCCCTGCACAATATCGTCTATGTAAGTAAAGTCTCGCCGATGCTTCCCGTGGTTGAAAACCTTGATTGGTTTATCTTCAAGAATCGCGCGAGCAAACAGGAACGGCGACATATCTGGCCGTCCCCAAGGACCGTAGACCGTAAAAAAACGTAAGCCGGTCACCGGCAACCCATAAAGATGGCTATAGGAGTGTGCCATAAGCTCGTTGCACTTTTTAGTTGCCGCATACAACGAAACAGGATGATCCACGTTGTCGTGCACGCTAAACGGCATCGTTTCATTAGCACCGTACACGGAGCTAGAGGAAGCATAAACCAGGTGCTGAACTTTCGACTGCCTGCAGCCTTCCAATATATTCAGAAAGCCAACCAGATTGCTGTCAGCATAAGCATGCGGGTTCTCCAACGAATAGCGCACCCCAGCCTGGGCAGCCAAGTTAATGACCCGATCAAACGCTTCATCGGCGAACAGTGCTGAGATAGACGCTCGATCAGCGATATCGATCTTCAAAAACCGGAACGATGAATATGCACGTAGTTGGCCGAGACGCGCCTCCTTCAGCGAGACATCGTAATAGTCGTTCAGGTTATCTATACCGACAACCTCATCGCCTCGCTCAAGCAGGTAACGACTCACATGAAAGCCGATAAAGCCCGCTGCGCCAGTCACTAATATCTTCAAGACTCACCTATAGTGCAGACGAAAACAAAGCATTAGCGCCGCTCGGTGCCAATCTGAACGGCGCTTTTAGAACAGTTAACCAGCAGAAGCCCCTTTCAAGGAGTCCGCTCGACCAATGGCGTAGTACATCAAGCCGGCCGCCTTAACGAGCTGGGGATCATAAAGATTTCGGCCATCCACCACGATAGGCGTACGCAGTTCAGATTTAAGCCAGGCAAAGTCCACGGTACGGAATTGTTTCCACTCCGTGCAAATAACCAAAGCATCTGCGCCATGCAAGGCTTCCTCTCGGCTCGCAACCAATGCGAGACCTGCACGGTCACCATATATACGCTTGGTTTCCGCCATCGCTTCCGGATCATACGCTTGCACTCGGGCTCCGGCCTTCCAAAGTGATTCCAGCAGCGAGCGACTCGGCGCTTCACGCATATCATCCGTGTTGGGTTTAAAGGCCAGCCCCCATACGGCAATGACGCGATCAGCAAGATCGCCATCAAATGCTCGGTTGAGCTTTTCAAACAGAACGTGTTTCTGCCTACCGTTTACGGCCTCGACCGCCTCAAGCAACTGCGCCTCGTAACCAATCTGCGACGCCGTTCTTGTCAGTGCCTGTACATCCTTTGGGAAACAGGAGCCACCGTAGCCACAGCCTGGATAAATAAAATGAAAACCGATGCGAGGGTCCGAGCCGATGCCGAGGCGCACATGCTCGATATCGGCACCGAGCCTCTCGGCCATCTGCGCGATCTCGTTCATGAAACTGATTTTCGTAGCCAACATTGCGTTTGCTGCGTATTTCGTCAGCTCAGCAGAGCGTACGTCCATGAAAACAAGCTTGTCATGGTTACGGCTATAGGGCGCATAGCATTCGCGCATAAGCGTTTTCACCACATCCGAATCAGTACCTATGATGATCCGCGCTGCCTTGGTGAAATCCTCGATTGCTGCGCCTTCCTTCAAGAACTCGGGGTTGGAACAGACATTAAAATCCAGCGAAACCCCTCGCTGCTTAAGCACTTCCCGCATTGTGGCAGTAACCTTTTCGGCGGTACCTACCGGAACTGTCGACTTGTCAACGACAACCTTGTACTCATCCATGTGCTCTGCAATGGTTCGTGCAACAGCCAACACATATTTGAGATCAGCTGAACCATCCTCATCAGGCGGCGTGCCAACGGCAATGAACTGAAGCTCACCAAAGGCGACACCAGCTGCCGCATCAGTGGTGAAGTGCAGCCGACCCTCGGCGTGATTCTGCGTCACAATGGCCTCAAGCCCTGGCTCATAGATCGGTAGAACGCCACGCTGCAGGCCTTCTATCTTCGCCTGATCAACATCAACGCACATAACCTGATGGCCCACATCGGCTAGGCATGCGCCTGTAACTAACCCAACATAGCCCGACCCAAAAACCGTGATTTTCATTACCTACCACTCGGCCAAAGTAAAAGTGGAGGATGCTAACACACGGGGCGCACTACAGCTTGTCAGCCAGTTACCTAAGCGCAAACCAGGATTACAATGATGTTCGTTTATGCATAAAGTCGCCGTAAGAGTCGACGACCAGGCTGACGAATTCTCATCGTGCCTCGAACGTAAACGTAGAAGCCAGGGTGTAGAGATGCGAACCCTCGGGACGACTACGAGGTAAGCTTGGTCTTGGTGATCCTTCGCCGGTCCGAGCCAGGCGCTCACCTTCCATACGCTCGCCGGAAGGTTGGCAATGGACATTGTGGAGAACTCTGGCTAATAGCCGAGTGAACTCTCGCCAATCAACTGTGCAAATCGCTGCTCAGCGTAAGCTTTACGGAAAGCGCTCGGTAGTAAGCAGGTTTTTTCACTGCTGACTCTCGATAATTCAGCAGCACGCAGCATACTGCGTGAAAGCTCACTATCATCGGCAAAGAGGGCGCCATTCGAACCTTCGGAAATCAACTCGCCATTCCCATCCACATCGCGCAGCACACAAGGCACCCCGAGATAAAGCGACTCGAGCCCAGCCCGGGCGAGTCCTTCGGAAAGTGAGGGCAAGACCATCACATCAGCGGCTGCCAACAAACGATAGGGATCGCTTAGGTGGCCGTGCATTCGTACCCGCTGTGCCAGCTTTCTCTTTGATACTTCAGCCTCCAAGATACCTTGCAACGGACCGCCCCCAATCAAATCAAGCGTGGCATCAACGCCCTGCTCCACCAATTCAGCCAGTGCCTGAACGACTAGCAATGGTTGTTTTCGCTCCGTGAGAGAACCCAGAAATAGAAACCTGTAGGGGCCTTCTTGGCCAACAGCGCGGTATCTCTCCAGAAAAACTTCGTCCACAAAGTTGCCGATAACGACCGGCTCTTGGGATAAAAAGCGGCCGATCTCACTCGCCATCGAATGGGTCATCGCTATGACGTGTTCGAAGCGGTTAAGCAACAGATAATGGAACCTGGCAAGAGGAAGGCCGACCAAGCCGAATCCCATGCGATAGTCCTTGAGCAGATTGCTGCGGATGCTAGCAATTATTCTAGCGCGGCCCGAACATGCTGCATTAAGCACATCCGCAGAAAAGCAGAGCGAAATGGACGTCGGATGGTGGCCTGAATGCGTTCGAGCCTCGTCCAGCATACGGCGATACGCCGACAGCTTGGACAGCGGACTTCGCTCCAAAGCAAGAGAATGTATCGAGACCCGCCTATCAAGCGCAGGCAACTCAGCACCTACGTACTCTTTGAGCGCGACAAGCCGCACCGAAAACCCCTGGGCCAACACATTCGCCAAAGCAAACGCACCTTTTACCGGCCCCGTAGGATCAAATGAAGGCACCAGAATGAACACAGGCTTGCTCACTGCTGACCTCCCTGCGCAACTCGGGAGCGATCAAAAAAAGCAAGTATCTGTTGCGCCCTTCGTTGCCACGTGTAGCGATCAGTGAAGTCACTTAAAGCCTGAGCACCGAGCTTCTCCCTCAAGGATCTGTCTTCAAGGCGCCTCAGTGCTGCGACCCACGCATCAATATCATCGGGAGGACATAGCAACGCATTGTGCTCATCCTGCAACACCTCCCTCAAGACAGGAATATCCGAACTGATGATGGCTTTGCCGGCCGACATGTACTCGAACATTTTCAGCGGTGACGTCCACTGCCCAATATCACCACCCGCTTTGTGCCAGGTAACACGGTTTTGATTAGGCAGCAGTAAAACGTCAAAGGCCGCAATATAATTAGGCGCTTGAGAATGAGGAACGAAGCCGTGAAAGACAATATTCTCCTCTCGCACCACACGCCGCCACTTATCTATATCGGCCTGCAAACCACCCACAACATGGAAATCCATAAACGGCGCTGCCCGACAGAGTTTTGAAATAATTTCCATTCCCTTTCCGGAATATAACTGCCCTACATATCCAACCTGCAGCCGCTTTTCCCCCACTGGCAATCCAACCGGCTCGGAACGCAGAGGAAACGGATCAGAACCGTCCGGTGCCACATGGATGCGCCCCTCTAACTCCGGATAACGCTCAAGGTAGTGTGCTTTTAAAGCGTGCGTGATAGCGACAAAACAAACGAAGCTCTTGCGCCGAACAAGTTTTTTGAAAACAAGTTCATTAAGCCAAGAAAGACGCCCCGAATCACTAATAGGTTGATGATACTCAAAAACCACCGAAACATTGAAAAGACTGACAAAAAAAGCACTTGGCAGGCACCTCGCTAATGCCAAGTTATATTGGCCCTGGAAAACTTTCAGCGCCGCAAGCAAACCAGAAATATAAGCCCGCCCAAACCACCTATACCATCTAACCTTCCTGACAAAAAAAACAGGCTTAACACCGTAATACGCATAAAGATCATCAACATCCGACTCAGCCCCATCGCGGATGGCAGGAGCGAACAGGGAAACGTCATGCCCTCCCTCAGCCAACGCCTGGCACATTTTCATCACATGAATGCTGTTAGCTTTTCGAGAAGGAATAGTTGAGCTGGAAAGGTAAGCCACTTTCATATTGTGTTTACCTCAGCAAAAGCTATAAAAATAACTCCAACAAACCTTCCAACTTTTAGCAACAATGATGAAGCACGAAAATGGACAATATTCAACAACGGCTTCCTTTCCCGAAAGACTCCAGCGCAGTCACCATTAACTCTACCGCCCGCATAGGCTGCCCCCCATCCAAGGCGGATCCGGCCTTGCGCAACGCCCAGGTCAACTCGACAAATCCAGGATTGATTGGTATCGGCGACTCTTTTACTACATCGAAGTCTCCGCCGAGAAAAGAATTGAGCGGATCCATCATCCAGCCTTTGCCAACACCCAACAGCTCGTTATCGATGAACATCACTCGGTTGGTTCCGGTTTCGATGAAGACATTATCCGCTGAAAGATCCGCATGACTTAGAAACCGGGGAGCGGGTAACTTCCTGTAGCATTCCCTCCAGCAGGCCATAAAGCGGGCGACCACATCCAAGTGACACCATACTCCCAAGCGCCGCAGAAGATAATCTTCAAGGTAGCAAAACGCCGCCGGATGTTCCGAGGCTAACCCGACAAATCGCTCACTGTGCCAACAGCTATCAAAAAAGCCACGAACAGCGGCCACTGCTTGCTTACGCGTCTCCGGCCCCGAATGCGCTATTGATGTTCCTTCAATCCAGGCCTCGACAATCAGAGAATTGTCGTACGCAAGGATTTCAGGAAACGCCCACTGCTGATTGGATAGCGATTGTGCCGCCAGCCGAAGCTGGACCTGCTCTGGGCGCAGCGCACTGTACACCTTGACTTTGCGCCCATTGCACATGCCGGCAAAAGAAAAGCGGCCAGCTTTGGTAATGCCCGGCTGCAAAAATCCACCTAACGGTCTGAGGCCTTTTACCTCAACTCCTGAAACGAATACGGAGCCAGGTATTACGTCTTTAGAGTACCGGTTAGCCAGCTTTAATAAACGACGTCCAGTAGCGCTACATGTTCTACTAAAAAAAATACTCATATTGGCATTCAACGCCCCAACAACAACAGAACGTAGCGTTTTGTCAAGACACTCAACGCCATATAAAGCTCGTTAATTCGCATATTGCGCCAATGCTTCGTTATAAATCGCCAGTTTCCGCGCAACATACTGTGTCGAGCACGCGCCCCCCCATGATCACAGAGCACCGCTATTGCAGCAGGCTCAGAAATCAGCTTTTTACCTGCTATCAAAAGACGTGCAGCCAAATCACGATCTTCCGAGGCGGGCAAACTTTCATCAAAACCGCCAAGCTCGATAAAAACATCACGACGTATCGTTAGATTTTGACCGCCAAATCCCGGGTTTGAATAAAACACTCTCCTTTGCTCTTCAGGCTTACAAGGAAAATGCTTATAGGAATAAGCTTCTCCCTTCTCAGGTTGACGCATCAGGACCCCAAGAACTGCGTCAGCACTGCTTCTCTCAAAATTTCGTACAACATGCTCTAGGTAACTAGGCTGCCAGAGATCATCATCATCCAGAAAAGCTATCAAATTACCCTTGGCGGTACGAGCACCTATATTTCGCGCCCGACCAGGCCCAATACGTGGCTCAGTACGTATAATACTCGCGCGCAGGTCGATTATGGC
>Ga0233372_1001004_pt1 | contig 11344 bp, 9 predicted proteins | sample ElkDunMinimDraft_4_FD_191538 | JGI IMG/M metagenome (GOLD analysis project Ga0233372, IMG submission 191538) | Fecal eukaryotic communites from dung pellets of Tule Elk in California, USA - Elk Dung D8 | ecosystem: Host-associated > Mammals > Digestive system > Large intestine > Fecal | place... | reverse complement strand
ACGTTTCGCACCAGCGCAGTGTGCCGGTGGAGAAGATGGAGCACGTTTATCTCGGCCCGTCCTATACCAACGAAGACGTGATTGCAGCCTGCGTGCGCCACCCTAGTGCGCCGGCGTGGAAGAAAATTGATGATGTGGAGCAGCGCATCGCGAAAATCATGGTCGATGGCAACCCGGTTGCCTGGTTCCAGGGGCGCATGGAGTTCGGTCCTCGCGCCCTTGGTGGTCGCTCGATCATCGGCTGCCCCAGCATTCCTGGCGTGGCCGACCGCATCAATGAACAGATCAAGTTCCGCGAGCGCTGGCGCCCGTTCTGCCCGTCCATGCTTGATACCGTGGCCAAACAGATGCTCAAGGTTGATCATCCCAGCCCGTTCATGACCTTCACCTTCGAGGTCAACGAAGAATGGAAGGGCCGTGTGGGCGAAGTCGTCCACGAAGACGGTACCTCCCGCGCTCAAGTGCTCGAACGCCGGCACAACCCCCGCTGGTACGACTTGATGCTGGAACTGGAGAAGCTCACCGGTAACGGTGTCTCGCTCAATACCTCCCTGAACCGTCGCGGTGAGCCCATGGTTTGCTCGCCGACCGATGCGCTGAACATGTTCTACGGGTCGGATCTGCAGTATCTCATCATGCAAGATGTGCTGGTGGTGAAGGGTGATAAGGACTGGTATGACAGCGTCTGAGCAATGGGTGCTGCAGTTCTGTCACGGCTATGACGGACCTTTCCTTGATTGCGCGCGGCAGTACGCCGCGCTTTTCGTTGGCACGCCTTACAAGGTATGTACCGTATATCTGACTGGCGCACCCAGCGAAGAGGTCGTAAAAGGTTCGGCCTCGGACGAGGTCCTATTTCTCGACTACAGAAGCCGCGATGTGCGCGGGCTGAAGTTGAGGGCTATCCGCGATATCCGCCGCATCGCCGCAACGCGTTCTTTTGCGTTCTGTATCGCGCATCGCTTCAAGCCTGTCTATGTGGCGCTGCTGGGGACGGACCTGCCGGTGATCGGCGTCCATCACGCCTTTGGCGATTACCAGCGCCGTCCCCGTCAGCTGTTTGCCAATTTCTTTCGAAAGCGCCTGACGCTGCTCGGTGTATCCAATGCGGTGCGTGACGATATTCGTGCCCGTCTGCCGAGCTGGCCGACCGAACGCATCGAGACGCTATATAACCGCATCGATATCGAAGCTGTGCAGGCCGAGCAGGTTTCCCGTGAGGAAGCTCGCGATCATCTGGGCTTGCCGCAAAACGCCTGGGTAGTCGGCAACGTAGGTCGTCTGCATCCGGACAAGGATCAGGCAACGCTGATTCGAGGCTTCGCGCTGGCCCTGTCGGATCTACCTGCTGGCAGCCTTCTGGCCATCATGGGTAGCGGTCGGCTGGAGGCTTCGCTGAAGTCTCTGGCAGCACAGTTAGGCGTGGCCGAGCAGGTGCGTTTTATCGGGCAGGTTCCCAATGGCAGGCGCTACTTCAAAGCGTTCGACGTTTTTGCCCTCACTTCCGACCACGAACCTTTCGGCATGGTGCTGTTGGAGGCGATGGCGGCAGGAGTGCTAGTAGTCTGTTCGGATTGTGGCGGGGGGAGGGAGGTCGTCGAGGGTAACGGAGAGCTGTTTGCACTAGGGCATGCTGAGGTCTTGGCAGAGAGCTTGCTTCGCATGCAGCAGTACACGCCGAGCGAGCGGCAGAGAATACAGCGGGGGGCTTTTGATGCGCTCCAGCAGAAGTACTGTGATCAAGCAGCGCGGCTATCGTTTTGGCGTTTCATGGATCTCATGCAGTGACGAGCAAACCGCCGAGTATCATTTTCATCATTCCTTACTTTGGCCATTGGCCGTTCTGGATGCCTTTTTTCATTGAGAGCTGTCGAGCAAATTCTGATATCAACTGGCTTCTAATTAGCGACTGCGAGCGCCTCAATGATCTACCGCTGAATGTTGAACAGCGATATGTCAGCTTCGTCGACTACTGCGCCTGGATCTCGCAGCGGCTGGGTTTTATCTTTGCTCCACAACATCCATACAAGCTATGCGACCTCAAGCCAGCCTATGGCTATCTGCATGAGGCGGATATAGAGGGATATGACTATTGGGGATTCAGTGACCTCGATCTGATTTATGGCGACCTGAGAGGCTATTTCTGTACTGAGCGGCTGCGACGGTACAAGTTCTTTTCTACACATGAGCGAAGGGTTTCCGGGCATCTTTGCTTGTTACGCAACGAGCCTGCGTTGCGCGAGCTGTTCTGGCGCATTCGTGACTTTAAAGAACGTGCGCAAGACAAGAAAAATCATGCGTTGGATGAGGGTGGCTTTACGCGCCTGTTTCTCTGGCGAAAAAACTTCCCACCGTCCTTGTTCCGTTTGATGGGTCTTTTCAACTCGTATAGGCGCCTAGCTGAGTTCAAGGAGGCGTTCAGTACGCCGAACGCATCTCGTCCATGGACTGATGGCTCCATGATTTTCCCGGATTGCTGGTATTGGGAGCGCGGGCGTCTGCGCAATTGTAAAGATAATGGAATCGAATTCCCCTATTTGCACTTCATGAGCTGGAAAAAGAACGCTTGGGAACACACACCTAACGTCGCTGACTCGTCCATGCGGGAAATAGCTGTTACCCAACATTGGCGTATTGATCATGCTGGTTTTCATGCGCACGGGGCACGTTTCGATGACTTCTGACAACGCGTGGTTGAGAAAGGCTAAAGCTTTGGATCGTTATCGCTGGTTATTACTACGAGAGCGACATGGAAGCCTAGCTAGTGTCATTCGCTTCAGCCGTGATGCGCTCGGTGATCTGCTGTTTGGTCTATTTGCTCGGTTTCGTCTTGCTCGTGAGATCCAGGGGCAGCCCTGTGATTTTCTCCTTTTGCAGTCGGCTTTCAAGGTCATCAGGTTCCAACGCAAGAAGCTGTTGATGGAGACACTTAGCGCGCGTGGACATAACTTGCGTGAGACGGCATTGCAAAGGCCAAAGATGATCCTGCGCAAGCGTCAGCTCAAGCGACCTCAACAGCGAGTGCCGCTGCGCTACCTCGGCTATGCGGCTCATGCTGAGTGGCTCGTCGCACATCATCAGCCGCGAATTCTGCTCAATGACCGAAACGGCAGTCTGTACTCCCCCTTCTTGCGCTTGGCGTTGAATCATCGGGGTCGCCCGCTCGTGCACTTGGCGCACGCGACCACGGTTGAGGCCTCTCAGCGCCTCGGCATGAACGACTACGACTATTACTTCCTCTTCGGGCAGAGCTCACTGGACGCCCTGCAGGCAAGAAAGCTACGGTTTGGCAGTTCAACGGTAGTGCTCAGCGGTTCACATATGATTGATCGCCGTTTTGACATGCCGCCAGCAAGTCCGGAGAGTCGGGTGCTTCTGATACTTGGAGTCGGTCCGGATAAAGAAAAGGAGCGCGACTATTTAAAGGTCTACGAGATGCTGCGCTGCTGGGTCGCCAAGCACCAGGGGTTCAGGGTATTGGTCAAGGCGCATCCGCGTAGCGAAGTGCCGTTCTGGCGAGATGCAGCTGCGGAGCTACAGAACCTTCATATACTGCCCGGCGATTGCGGTCTTGCCGAGGCGCTGGAGCAGTCAAGTGTTGTGGTCAATATTATGTCTAACGCAGTCATTGAGGCTGCATTGGCCCGTAGGGCGCTGATATTTGTCGCGCCAGCGGGGAAGGAAGATATCTTTTCCCAAGAGCGGTTCTTGGGTGAGCGGGTCACTGAAGAGCGTGGCTTGGAGGAGCGATTGGATGATCTGCTTTCTAAGTACTCGACTGCGTTAGCGCAGGCTGAAGAGTTCGCCTCGTATCATCTGGCGCATGGTGTAGATGGGCTTGAATGTACGACTGAGTTGCTGGAACTATTGCTGGTTGATTCGCGTGCATTGTCGGGGTTCCAGTTGCAGTCTTCGATAGATCTTAGAGTTGATTAAGAGCTTATGAGTTTTCTAGGTTGGGTTCCTGTCAGGCGGGGAGTGGTTGAGCAAGCCTTGATTTATCTTCTGCTGGTTGGCTTCTTCTTACAGCTACTAGGGCTACAGGTGCTGCCCTCAAACAAGCTTTACCACCAGTTGTTGCAAGTGGTTTTCTGGCTGCCAGCATTGCTATATTGCATCTTCAATCCGTCGACTCTACGTGGTTGGCTTGGGTTGTTGCCTAGCACGCTGATAGTTTGCGCGGCTTGGTCGCTTCTAAGTCTTCTGTGGGCGGGTGAGCACGGAGGGGACGCGAAGAAAATTTTTTACGTTCTACTGGCAGTGAACGCAATTATTGTTTTCACCATTTTTTATGGTGAGTCGTCTTGGACTGCGTTGTCGCTTGCGGCGCTGTGGGGCGGTTTTCTGGCGTGGTATGGAATCGTGGATTTTTATCTCCTCCAAGAAAACGCTTTCGCCGTGCGTATTTTAGGGCCCGCCGCGGTTGACCATACAATTCTTGGCTCACATCTGATGGGGGTCTTGGGTATCGTGCTCTTTTACCTGCGCGCGCGTCTTCCGGCTAGTGCGCGGACCTGGTTATGGGGGCTGGCCTTGGTGGGTTATGTGGCTTATCTGCTCCTTTCCAAGAGCAAGGGGACGCTGCTTGCACTGGTGGTCTGTTTGGCATTCACGTTCGTAGTGCTGTATGGGCGTCGGGCCGTCTATCTGCTCTTGATCATGGCGGTGTTGGTGGTCTCGTATGTTCTTGTGTTTCCTGAATATGCATTGCGTGGCGGTTTGTCTTATCGCCCTGAAGCATGGGGGGCGGCAGCAAGGATTTTTCTCGAGAATCCGCTTATAGGTGCCGGGCTAAACTCGGAGTATGCGATTAGTATCGAGAGTCTGGCCAGCCCGCTGACTCACGCGCACAATTTTTATTTGAATATGCTGATTCAGCTAGGTCTCGTCGGGGTAGTGTTATGGGGTTTTCTTCAACTGGCTGTTTTGAGGGTTGCCATCCGTAACTGGCCCTCAGTCGAGAGCAAGGCGATAGTGGGAGTCATGCTCTTTGCATTCGTTGCCTTGATGACGGATGGTAAGGACGCATGGGTTAAGCCAAACGAAACCTGGTTTTCGGTGTGGTTGCCTGTGTTCATGGCATTCATGCTTTCGCTGCGAGGAAAGAACCTCCCGACTGGTTCGGTACTGATCAAGGAAAAAGAGCGTGTGGGATAAGGCGTATGTAATCAATCTGGACGCGCGCGTTGATCGTTGGGAATGGATGCAAGGACAGCTGGCTTCCGTAGGGATCAAGGCGGAGCGTTTTCCGGCCATTTCTATTCAGGACTTGGCCGAGCTCCCGCCGCCACCTGCGTTGCAACAGTTTCTCCTTGAGGTGGATGGCGATGGCCCTAGCTTCGAACGCAAACTGTGGGCGACTTGGGCTTGCATGCAGAGCCATCTGGCCGTCTTGCGGCGGGCTCGTGAGCAAGGCTTGGCCTCTGTGTTGATCCTAGAGGACGACTGCGAGTTTGAACCGTTTTCCCGGGCGGTATTGGTTAGACTTGAAAAGCAACTTTCTGGCCTGGAGCAGGATTTCTTGTATTTAGGAGGCACCCTAAAAAAAGGCGGAAACTACACCAGGTTGTCCAATAACGTTTACGCTGTATCGCGCGTCAGGCTAGCCCACGCCTATATGGTCAGTTCTTCGGTTTATAGTCGGATTCTTGACGAAGCTCCGGTATCGGGACTGCCTATAGACTGGTACTACTCTGAAGTACTTCTTCGGGATATTCGAGCGGCGATTTCCTCGCCCCAGCTCGCGTTTCAGCGTCTGGATGACGTGAGCAGTATCGAAGGGGTTGTTAGGGTCAAAAAGTTTCGATGGAGACGTTTTTGGCGGCGAACTTTTGCGAGGTTACGCTATTTATAAGGATAGCTCTTAGGGATTGAGGCTTTTTTATGTCGTTCGCTAAAAGGTTTTTTCGCGCAGGCTTTACAGCAGAGCTTCGTTATCGGATTGGTTTGGGCTTGAGCTTTGATGGGCTTAAACAATTAGGATGTAAATATGCGGCTGTTGGTGACGCGAAATCCTACGAGGGTCTGATTCAGAAGTACGATCCACAGCTCAAACTTCCATCGGGGTTGCAGTTCGAGAGCTTTGTCGGTTTCAATGGCAAGGGTGCGAATACTCTGGATTCGTTTCGTGTGCTGCGAACTGGCGGGCGGAGGATTTTTGAGAAGTTCTACCTAAATGGATCCGTTGACTGGGTAAAGGTTTCTTTCTTCATGGACTGCCACGCAAGTGATGTCAATCCCTCCAATATACTGATACCCAGAATGGTAGGCAGTGTTTCCGGGAAGGGGCTGGTAGTTTCTCATTCGGAGCATATAAATGTACGAAGCGTCAGCTCTAGTGAGTATTTTGGCCTGGCGCTGTTATGTATTGACGAGCTGGCTAGGCTGAGGCTGAATCCTGCGGCGCCGGAGTTGATTTTCGATGTCATGCTGCATGCGGGATTTGCACGTTGCTACCGAAAAAGTCTAGAGTTTGCCGAGGGGCGTGGGAAGGCTGTAGAGACTCTCCAAGGCGCGCTCGAAAAGGTTCTGGCGATGCCGCGGTTTTTAGCGCATGGTGACTTGAGCGTTAAGAATATGTCTGCGCCTAACTACGTCTTTGACTGGGATAACTTTGGCTACTACCCGCCTGGTTTTGACTTAGCGCTATGCATGGTGAAGGCAGGCTCCCTCTATTCCGACGATAGCGTGGCAGATTTTTCCCGAAAGTATTATCCGCTTTATTCCTCTCGCTGCGCAGCTGATGAGTTTTACTTGGCTCTACTATTTTTTTGTGTTTCTTTTGCTGGGAACCGAGACGTTTCCTTCAAGGAAGCGCTTCTTAATGAGTTACAAAGGACTCTCATCTGATGGGGCAGACGCTACCGACTTGAGGCAGGTATCTACAAGTTGCGAGCTGCCGTGCTGTAGCTTTCGATTAATCTTTCGATAGGGAAATCAGTAATCTTTCTGCGTAGCAGATAGCTTCTAAGGTGGTTAAGGTTTCTTTTTGCTTCCCAGCTATTTAGGCACCCCCGTTTCTTAACGAGATCAAGGAAATCAATCAGGCCAAAGCCTCCTTCAGGAAGAAGGAGGACATTTCCCAAATGCAAGGAGCGGAAGTAAATTCCCTGTCGGTGCAATCCCAAGATGAATGCGGCCAATGCTGGGATTATAGGGTCTATCTCTGCGGGATTTTTCCTGAGTAACGCTTCTAGCGACGTACCAAGAAGGGGCCGATAGGTGCACGCACTGAGTCCTTTGTTCTGGTCCAGCCATAGGGTTTCGACGATAGTGGGTGCCGATATATCCAAACTCTTCAGCGTTCCCGCATTTTGTGCGAAACGCTTTGCTGGTGGATTAATCCTGGCGAACCACCTGTGGCGTCTGGTGTGAAATATTTTGAGGATGAGCCTGTTCTGCAGCAGCACAACCTTCGGTCCTCTGCTGTCTTTTTCCAGCACTCTTCCATGCGCCAGCCAATCCTGCAGTTCCTGTCCTGATACAATCCGCATCTTATTCCTCTAGCCAGTCGTATGAGGCTTGCCGATGGCCGATACCAAGCAGCAATCCAGCCTGAAAGTTTACCTGCGGTTGCTGAGATATGTCCTGCCGTACTGGAGCCTGTTTGCGGTCAGCATTTTGGGTTTCCTGATTTTTTCATCCACCCAGCCAATGCTCGGCTACATCCTGAAATATTTCGTCGATGGGCTCGCCAATCCTGAGGCCAGCCTGTTTCCCGACGTACCTTATCTCCGCGATTTGAACTTGGTGCAGATCGTGCCCATGCTAATCGTGCTCATTGCCTTGTTACAGGGTATCGGTTCGTTTCTCGGCAATTTCTTCCTGGCCAAGGTCTCGCTGGGACTGGTGCATGATCTGCGCGTCGCGCTGTTCAACAACATTCTGACCCTACCCAACCGCTACTTCGACAGCCACAACTCCGGGCATCTGATCTCGCGTATCACTTACAACGTGACTATGGTCACCGGGGCGGCCACAGATGCGATTAAAGTGGTGGTCCGGGAAGGTATGACTGTCCTTTTTCTGTTCGGTACCTTGCTGTGGATGAACTGGAAGCTGACGCTGGTGATGGTGGCTATACTGCCCTTGATTGGCATTATGGTGTCCAGCGCGAGCAAGAAATTCCGTAAGCAGAGCAAAAAGATCCAAGTGGCGATGGGCGACGTGACGCATGTGGCGTCCGAGACCATTCAAGGTTACCGGGTGGTGCGTAGCTTCGGCGGGGAATCTTACGAACAACAGCGCTTCCTGGCGTCCAGCCAGGACAACACGGCCAAGCAGTTGCGTATGGTCAAGACCAACGCGATCTACACGCCCAGCCTGCAACTGGTGATCTATAGTGCGATGGCCGTTCTGATGTTTCTCGTACTGTTATTGCGGGGTGATGCCTCTGCTGGTGATCTGGTGGCCTATATCACGCTGGCAGGACTGTTGCCCAAGCCGATCCGGCAGCTCTCAGAAGTGAGTTCAACCATTCAGAAAGGCGTATCCGGCGCGGAAAGCATTTTCGAGCAGTTGGATGAATCCCCTGAAATCGATACAGGTACGATCGAGCGGGAGCGCATTTCTGGACGGCTGGAGGTTGACGGGCTGAGCTTTGTCTACCCGGGCACTGACAAACAGGTGCTGCATGACATCAGCTTCACCGTCGAGCCGGGTCAAATGGTGGCGTTGGTTGGCCGCTCCGGTAGCGGCAAGTCCACCTTGGCGAACCTTATCCCGCGTTTCTACCATCACGATGAAGGGCAGATTCTGCTGGATGGTCTCGAGGTGGGTGATTACAAACTGCGCAACTTGCGCAGGCATATCGCCCTGGTCACCCAGCAGGTCACGCTGTTCAATGACACGGTTGCCAACAACATCGCTTATGGAGATCTGGCTGGTGCACCATTGGAAGACATCCAGCGCGCAGCGCGCGACGCGTACGCCGATGAATTCATCGAGCAGATGCCGCAGGGCTATCAGACTCAGGTCGGCGAGAATGGTGTATTGCTTTCAGGAGGGCAGCGCCAACGTCTGGCCATCGCACGGGCTTTATTGAAGAACGCACCTGTGCTGATTCTGGATGAGGCAACTTCGGCGCTGGATACCGAGTCCGAGCGGCATATTCAGGGCGCGCTGGATCATGTGATGACGGGGCGTACGACGTTGGTCATCGCCCACCGCCTGAGTACCATCGAGAAAGCCGATCTGATTCTGGTGATGGAGCAGGGGCGGATCGTCGAGCGCGGTACCCATGCCGAGCTGCTTGCAATGAATGGCGCCTACGCCAGGCTTCACGTTACGCAGTTCAAGGACGATGTGTCTGACGAGCAGGAATCCTGAATGCTGCAGTTTTTTCAGCGCTGGCGCGAACGCGGCTGGCGCACTGTTGATGCACCTACTTATGCCGAAGTCTGGCAGCGTTACGGCGGTAGTGTTGCTACACATCCTGAGGTTGTTGCGCGTCTGGCCCGTCTTGCCGATATTCCCGTGCGCTATTTGGCCTGGGAGCGACAGGGCGAGTGGGTCGCTGCAGTTCCATGTTGGGGGCGGCATTTGGCGCTATCGAAGGACGTGCTGAAAAAAACCGGTAAGCGTGGCCTGTTCGATCTGGGCAATGCCGAGGTCATCCTGCCGGTTGCCGAGCAGGCTGGTGTGGCGGTCCGCCAGCGGATGCGTTACGTCTCAGAGCTCAATGCAGGTGCCATCAGCACGCTGCGCGAGCAGCCGGAGGGGTTGGCTCTGGCTCGTGAGCCGGAGCAGTATTCTAAGAAATTCCGCTACAACCAGCGCCGCGAGCATCGCTTGTTGGAAGAGGCGGGCGGCGTGTTGCGGCCGATGCTTGATTTCTCACCGGCAGAACAGGCAGCGATGTATGCCGATCTGTTTCAGCGCCGCTGGAGTTTTGAAGCGCCCGGCAAGACGCATTTGCACGAAGTATTCAAACTGCTGCGTGACTTCATGACAGGCTCGGTGGTGCTGCTCGACGAACAACCCATCGCCATCCAGGTGCTCTACCGGGTCGAGGCGCCCCGGTGGGTATCGGTCGAGTACATCAACGGCGGCGTGGACCCTCAACAACGCGACTTCAGCCCGGGCAGTGTACTCAGCTTCGTCAACACCCAAGCGGCCTGGGCCGAGGCGCGAGCGCTGGGCAAGCCGCTGCGTTATTCCTTCGGCCGTGCGGACCGTGAGTACAAGGACCGCTGGTGTAATCGGGCTCCGGTCTTTCAGGTGTAAGAATGGACGCACGAAAGCAAAATTTGTTGCGACAGCACCGTCGTCAAAAACGTATCGCAATGCTGGCGGTGCTCGTCGTGCTGGCACTGATAGGTGTAACGGTCAGCTTCTGGCTGGTGCCGCTGTTGCTGGTTCTTGGCTGGATTGCCCATGAGGCGTGGTTTGCCGATCACCTGTTCTATCGTCCGCAGGAAGACTACCTCTATGATTTCCCGCCGGATACTGTGCAGCTGGTAGGGAGTATCGAGCAAGGCTGCCTGCTGATATCAGGTGATTTGCCAGACGCCGACACGCTGATTCTAGCGGTGCAGCTGAAGGCAACCTGGGCTGGACGCCTGCGTGATCCACGGGTGTATATCGGTGAGGACCGGCAGGATTTCGAGCGCGGCGTACATGGTCGACGCTACCTGAATCTGTCCGGGCAGTACGAGGCGTTGCGTGCGGGTTCACTGCGTATCGATAGTCGGTATTGCCGTCTGGGGGCCGAGGTAAGGCTGTATGCCATGCGCAACCCTGACTATGCGCAGAAGCGGGTATTGATTATTGCGCCTCACGCCGATGATGCCGAGCTGGCCGCCTTTGGCCTCTACAGTCGCGCCAACGAGGTGGCCATCGTCACGCTGACACAAGGCGAGATTGAAGCCGGTAACTATCGCCGTCTGGGCCTGGACGGCGCTGCAGCGGCGCGTCTTAAAGGCCGGCTACGAACCTGGGACAGCTTGGCCGTACCGCTCTGGGGCGGTGTGCCGCAGGAGCGCTGCGTGCAACTTGGCTATTACTGTCTACAACTGCCGGGCATGGCTGGTGAGCCTGAACGTGCTTTCGGTTCGCGTGAGTCTGGCGAGCAGGATATCCGTAGCGTGCGTCAGCACAATCCGCTGCAATTGCCTGGTGACCAAGACGGGCAGCCAACGTGGCAAAACCTGCAGGCCGATGTGCAAGCCCTGCTCGCGCATTTTCGTCCCCAGGTGGTGATTACCCCTCACCCGGAGCTGGACCCCCATGCCGACCACGTCGCCGCAACCCGCGCCCTTTGCCAAGCGATCGAGCAGGGAGAGTGGAAACCCGAAACCCTTTTGCTCTACGCCAACCATCTGCACGATAACGACCTCTGGCCCAT
>Ga0233372_1000996_pt1 | contig 11411 bp, 10 predicted proteins | sample ElkDunMinimDraft_4_FD_191538 | JGI IMG/M metagenome (GOLD analysis project Ga0233372, IMG submission 191538) | Fecal eukaryotic communites from dung pellets of Tule Elk in California, USA - Elk Dung D8 | ecosystem: Host-associated > Mammals > Digestive system > Large intestine > Fecal | place... | reverse complement strand
GGTAGTTGAAGAAAAAGGTATCTATTCAGTCGAGCATTTTTTGGTAGGACGTCGTTTAATGTATTGGCAAGTTTATTTACATAAAACAAGTTTAGTTGCCGAACTTATATTAACAAAGGTATTTAAACGTGCAAAAGAGTTAGCCCAAGCGGGTAAAATCGTACCATGTAGTAAACCTTTATTGTATTTCTTAGCGAATAAAATAGATGAAGAAACTTTTACAAATGATGATTTATTTCAGTTTTCTTTATTAGATGATTCAGATGTAATTGCAGCAATAAAAACCTGGATGTTTGAATCGGACAAAATTTTGTCAAAGCTAAGTAAAATGCTAATTAATAGAGATCTTTTAAAAATTAAAATGTTTTCTGAAAAAGTTGACAAAATTCAGGTTGAAGAGTTTCGACAAAAACTAATTCAAAAAACAGGTATAACATACGAAGAAGCTAAATATTTAGTTTTTAGCGGAAAAATAAAAAATCAAGCTTATAATAAAGAAGGTGAAACAATTTATATAAGTAATAAAGACAAACAAATTCAAGATGTTATCTTAGTTTCAGACCAACTAAACTTAAAAGCGTTGGCTAAACCGGTAACAAAATATTATCTATGTTTTCCAAAAATGCTTTTGGAAGGCTAAGATTTAATTAAATTTTATATTTTTGCTCAATGAAATTCACTGCAGAACAAATAGCAAACGTTTTAGGAGGAACTGTTGAAGGAGACTCAACAATAGAGGTTAATAAGCTTTCTAAAATTGAAGAAGGCGAACCTGGATCATTAACGTTTTTATCGAATCCGAAATACAACCACTACATATATTCAACTCAAGCAAGTTTAGCTATTGTTTCAAATACTTTTGAAGCAACACAAGCTATTACAACAACTTTAATACGTGTAGAAGATCCTTATAAGTCTTTTACACAATTACTTGAATATTATAATCAAGTAAAGCTTATGAAATCGGGTATTGAGCAACCTACAGTATTATCTGAAAATGTTACTTACGGAGAAAATTTATATTTAGGTAGTTTTTCGTACATTGGTAAAAATGTTAAGATTGGTAACAACGTTAAAATATATCCGAATACTTTTGTAGGAGATAATGTAATTATTGGTGATAATTCTGTTTTTTTTGCTGGAGTTCGTATCTATTCAGAAAGTGTAATCGGTGCAGGCTGTACCATCCATTCAGGTACCATTATTGGCTCAGACGGTTTTGGTTTTGCACCTTTAGAAGACGGAAGTTATAAAAAAGTGCCTCAAATAGGTAATGTTATTTTAGAAGATAATGTAGAAATTGGAGCCAATTCAACGATTGATCGTGCAACTTTAGGATCTACAATTATTAGAAAAGGTGTAAAGTTAGACAATCATATTCAAGTTGCTCATAATGTTGAGATAGGCGAAAATACAGTTATTGCTTCGCAAACTGGTATTGCAGGTTCAACTAAAATAGGTAAAAACTGTATTATTGGTGGCCAAGTAGGAATTGTGGGACATATTACAATTGGTAATAATGTACGTATTCAGGCTCAAACAGGGGTTAGTCGAAATATTAAAGATGATGAGGCTATTCAAGGAAGTCCAGCCTTGCCGTACAATACATTTAATAAATCATTTGTACATTTTAAAAATTTGGATAAAATTGTTAAAGAAATAAACAACCTAAAAAAACAGTAATAAACAGATTAGTTATGATTAAACAAACAACCATTAAGGAGTCAATATCTTTAGAAGGAGTTGGACTTCATACTGGACAGCAAGTTAAAATGACTTTTAAACCAGCACCAATTAATAATGGGTTTACTTTTGTACGTGTTGATTTAGAAGGATCGCCAATAATTGAGGCAGATGCTAACTATGTAACTACGACACAAAGAGGTACAAGCATGGAGAAGCGTGGCGTTAAAATTAACACTACTGAACACGTACTTGCAGCTTTTGTTGGTTGTGATGTTGATAATGTTATTATTGAGCTAAATGCTTCTGAACCTCCTATCATGGATGGATCTTCTAAATACTTTGTTGAAGCTATCGAAAAAGTAGGAATAATAGAACAAGAAGCAGAGCGTAACATTTATGTAGTTAAAGAGGTTATCTCATTTACCGATGAAGCTACAGGAAGTGAAATTACTGTGATTCCAGCCGACGAATATTCTATAACAGCAATGGTTGATTTTGGAACGAAGGTTTTAGGTACTCAAAACGCAACTCTAAAAACAGTTTCTGATTTTAAAACAGATTTTGCTAATTGCCGTACTTTTTCATTTTTACATGAATTAGAAGGTTTATTGGCTCATGGATTAATTAAAGGAGGAGATTTAAACAATGCTATTGTTTATGTTGATAAAGAAATTTCTGACGAAACAATGGGGCATTTAAAAACCGCTTTTGGTAAAGATAATATTTCTGTTAAGCCTAACGGAATTTTAGATAATCTTACTTTACACTATCCTAACGAAGCAGCTCGTCATAAATTACTTGATGTAATGGGTGATTTAGCATTAATTGGAACTAGAATTAAAGGTAAAATTATTGCAAATAAACCCGGACATTATGTAAATACTATGTTTGCTAAAAAAATGTCTAAGATTATTAAAAACGAACAACGCAACTTTGTACCATCTTATGATTTGCACAAAGAACCGTTAATGGACATAACAAAAATTATGGCCATGTTACCCCATCGTTTTCCATTTCTATTAATTGATAAAATATTAGAAATGTCCGATAGTCAAGTTGTAGGTGTTAAAAATGTGACAATGAACGAAGAATTTTTTCAAGGTCATTTTCCAGGCGCACCTGTAATGCCAGGAGTTTTAATAGTTGAAGCGATGGCACAAACTGGCGGAATTTTAATATTGAGTTCAGTTCCAGATCCTGAAAATTACTTGACTTATTTTATGAAAATTGATAATGTTAAGTTTAAACATAAAGTTTTACCAGGTGATACCTTAATTTTTAAATTGGATTTATTATCGCCAATTCGTAGAGGTATATGCCATATGCAAGCAAATGCTTATGCAAATGGTAAATTAGTAGCAGAGGCCGAATTAATGGCTCAAATTGTAAAAAAGAACTAATTATTTTATTATGAATCAACCTTTAGCATATGTTCATCCAGGAGCTAAAATCGCTAAAAATGTAGTTATAGAACCATTTTCAACGATTCACAATAACGTTGAAATTGGAGAAGGAACATGGATTGGATCTAATGTAACTATAATGGAAGGGGCAAGAATCGGAAAAAATTGTACAATTTTTCCCGGAGCTGTAATTTCAGCAGTGCCTCAAGATTTAAAATTTGGAGGAGAAGCGTCAATTGCTGTAATTGGTGACAACACAACCATTCGTGAGTGTGTTACTATTAACAGAGGTACTGTTGCATCTGGCCAAACAGTTGTTGGGAGTAATTGTTTAATCATGGCGTATGTTCATATAGCTCATGATTGTGTAGTTGGAGATCATGTAATTATGGCAAATGGTGTTGCATTAGCTGGTCATGTTACCGTTGGTAGTCATGCAGTAATAGGTGGTTTAGCAGCAGTTCACCAATTTATTTCCATTGGTGAGCATTCAATGATTTCTGGTGGATCTTTAGTACGTAAAGATATTCCACCATTTACTAAAGCAGCAAACGATCCAATTTCATATGTAGGTATTAATTCAATTGGATTGCGCAGACGTGGTTTCTCAACTGAAAAAATACGTGAAATTCAAGATATTTATAGAATTTTATATCAAAAAAACTATAATACTTCTCAAGCTATTGATATTATTGAAGGAGAAATGGAAGCAACTCCAGAAAGAGATGAAATTATTACTTTTATCAGAAATTCTTCTCGTGGAGTTATGAAAGGGTATACAGCATCGTCAAGTAAAGACTAAATAAATTAAATTATTAATAAAATAAAATAAAAATGGCAAGTACAGCTGATATTAGAAACGGTTTGTGTATTAAATTCAATAATGATATTTATAAAATCACTGAATTTTTACATGTAAAACCAGGTAAAGGTCCAGCTTTCGTTAGAACTAAAATGAAATCGGTTACTAATGGCAAAGTTTTAGACAATACTTTCTCGGCAGGTCACAAAATTGATATTGTTCGTGTAGAAACTCATACTTTTCAATATTTATATGCAGAAGGAGATGATTTTCATTTTATGAATAATGAATCTTTCGAACAAATTACATTACCTAAAAGTGCTTTAGATGCTCCAGATTTATTAAAAGAAGGAACAAATGTAATGATCCAAATTAATTCTGAAACTGAAATGCCTTTAGCGGTTGATATGCCAGCTTCGGTTATTTTAGAAGTTACTTATGCTGAACCTGGTGTAAAGGGTAATACTGCAACAAATGCTACTAAACCTGCAACTGTTGAAACGGGTGCATCAGTTAACGTACCATTGTTTATTAATGAAGGAGATAAAATTAAAATTGATACAGCTTCTGGTGCATACATGGAGCGTATTAAAGAATAATTTTTAAAATAAATTATGAAGTTTCCAAAACCACAAAAGCTTGAAACTATTGCGAATCTTATTGGCGCAAAGTTTGTAGGTGCAAATGATTATCAGGTTTTAGGTATGAATGAGATTCATGTTGTAGAGCCCGGTGATATTGTATTTGTTGATCATCCTAAATATTATGATAAGGCCTTAAACTCGGCAGCTACTATTATTTTAATTAATAAGGAAGTAGAATGTCCAGCAGGTAAGGTACTATTAATTTCTGATGATCCTTTTAGAGATTTTAATAAAATTTCTAAATATTTTAAACCTTTTGTACCTGCCACGGCTGTAGTTGCTGAAAGTGCAATTATTGGTGATGGAACCGTTATACAACCAAATGTGTTTATTGGTAATAATGTTGTGATAGGTAGCAATTGTTTAATTCATCCAAATGTTACAATTTATGATAACATTATTATCGGTAATAACGTTATAATTCATGCTGGAACCGTTTTAGGAGCCGATGCTTTTTACTATAAAAATCGTCCCGAAGGATTTGATCAGTTGTTATCATGTGGCAATGTAGTAATTGGTGATGATGTGACTTTAGGCGCTTTATGTACTATAGATCGAGGAGTTACTGGAAATACAACCATTGGAGCTGGAACTAAAATTGACAATCAAGTTCACGTTGGGCATGATACGGTAATTGGTAAAAAATGTTTAATTGCTTCGCAAGTTGGAATAGCTGGTTGTGTAGTAATTGAAGATGAAGTAACCTTGTGGGGTCAAGTTGGTATGACAAGTGGTATTACCATTGGTAAAAAAGCTGTAATTTTGGCTCAATCTGGAATTTCAAAATCTTTAGAAGGTGGAAAAAGTTATTTTGGTACACCAGCAGAAGATTCAAGAGATAAGTTAAAGCAAATGGCAAATGTAAAACGTATTCCCGAAATTTTGAATAAACTAAAATAATTTGAGATATGACCGGATCAGATATTGTATTAAATTTTTATAAAACAGATGCATTAACCAATCATAACGCCATCTCATTACTTTTGCATGATGATATGCAAGTGTATTGGCACTCAACTGATGGGTATTTGCATTTTAATAAACAAGATTTGATAGATTATACCGTAAATCTGGAAAAATCTTATAGTAAATCTAGATACGATATTACTCACATACTCCAAGATGGAGATAAAGTAGCAGTGCGTTATACACACTACGTTTCTCCGGTAGATAATACTGAACAAGAATTGGTTTTAGCCTATTTTATGGGGATTTGGGAAATTAAAGATCAAAAACTATACAAAGCTTTCATGATGAGTCAAAGATAAATTTTGAATAAATTTATCTTAATTTATCAAAAAATTAAATCAAAAGTTTTATATTTAACGCAATAAATATAGTACTCGCAAAACAAATAATAAACAAACAACATTAATAATTAAATTATGAGCGTTTTAGTAAATAAAGATTCTAAAATAATTGTTCAAGGTTTTACAGGAAGCGAAGGAACTTTTCACGCTTCTCAAATGATTGAATACGGTACAAACGTAGTAGGTGGAGTTACTCCAGGAAAAGGCGGTTCTTTACATTTAGATCGTCCTGTTTTTAATACAGTTAAGGATGCAGTTGTTAAAGCAGGTGCAGATACTTCAATTATATTTGTTCCACCTGCATTTGCTGCTGATGCAATTATGGAAGCTGCAGAGGCTGGTATCAAAGTAATTATATGTATTACTGAAGGTATTCCAGTAGCTGATATGACAAAGGCAAACCAATATGTTAAATCAAAAGAAAACTGTAGATTAATTGGACCTAACTGTCCAGGTGTTATTACTCCAGGTGAAGCTAAAGTTGGTATTATGCCAGGCTTTGTTTTCAAAAAAGGAAAAGTTGGTATTGTTTCTAAATCAGGAACTTTAACATATGAAGCGGCTGATCAAGTTGTAAAACAAGGTATGGGAATTACTACAGCAATTGGTATTGGTGGAGATCCAATTATTGGTACTACAACTAAAGAAGCGGTTGAACTTTTAATGAACGATCCAGAAACTGAAGCAATTATTATGATTGGTGAAATTGGTGGGCAATTAGAAGCAGATGCTGCACGTTGGGTTAAAGCAGATGGTAATAGAAAACCCGTAATTGGTTTTATTGCTGGTGAAACTGCTCCAAAAGGACGTACAATGGGTCACGCAGGTGCAATTGTTGGTGGAGCTGATGATACAGCTGAAGCTAAAAAACGTATTATGAGAGAAAATGGAATTCATGTAGTTGACTCTCCAGCAGAAATTGGTAAAAAAGTAAAAGAAGTTTTAGGTTAATAGTCCTGAAATTATAAAATAGTAAAACGATCTCATATCATGAGATCGTTTTTTTGTTAAAATATGTGGACAATATTTGTATTAGTTATATTATGTTTTATATATTTGTCATCTAATTATCACGAATCTCATAGGGAGATAGCAACCTGCAAAACAAGCAAGGTGCTAAAATGATAAGCCAAGATTTTGGAAAAAATGTTGATTTATACTTCAGTGTGTTTCGTGTATTTATTTTTATTTATGAAAACACAAACAAAAAAAACATCACTTTTTGCATTATTACCTTTTGCTTTTTTTATTGTTTCCTTTTTAGCTTTTGGTATTCTTACTAATAATTTTTATTTAATTCCTTCACCAATAGCTGTAATAATAGGTATTGTTGCTGCAATTTGCATTTACAAAGGAAGTATAGATTCTAAAATGGATACCTTTATCAAAGGATGCGGGGATAGTAAAATTGTTACTATGTGTATTATTTATTTATTAGCTGGTGCATTTGCTGTTGTTACTAAATATATTGGTGGCGTAGATGCAATCGTTAATTTTGGTTTGCAATATTTTGATTTACGTTTTCTGCCTTTGGGAGTATTTTTAATAGCTTCATTTTTATCTACTGCTTCAGGAACTTCAGTTGGATCTATTGTTGCCTTAGGACCAATAGTTATGGGTTTTAGTGATGTAACTCCAGAATTATTACCGCTATTAGCAGGTGCTTTGTTAGGCGGAGCAATGTTTGGCGATAATTTATCCATGATTTCTGATACAAGTATCGCAGCTACACAATCTTTAAATTGTGATATTAAAGACAAATTTAAAGTTAACTTATATATTGCTTTGCCTGCTGCAGTAGTAACTTCTATAATATTATTTGTCATCGGTCTAAATTCTGATCCAATACAAAGTACATTGACTTTAACAGAAGTTAATTATTGGACTATCATTCCATACCTATTAGTAATTGTATTAGCTGTTGTAGGTTTAAATGTATTTGCTACGTTATTTGTTGGAATTGTAGTTTCAGGAATTATTGGTTTCATACTTGGTTCGTTTACATGGATTGAATATTGTATCGAAATTTATAGTGGATTTTTAAGTATGATTGATATTTTTTTACTTTCGTTACTTACAGGTGGATTAGCTGCTATGGTTGAAAAAGAAGGCGGAATTCAATTCTTAGTTTCTAAAATAAAGTCATTAATTAAAACACCTAAATCAGCGCAACTAGGTATTGGTGTAATTACAACATTTATTAATTCAGCTATTGCTAATAATACGGTTTCTATTGTTGTTGCAGGACCTATTGTAAAAGAAATAACCGATGAATATGCAATTGATAACAGAAAATCAGCAACTATTATGGATATTTTTGCCTGTATTGTACAAGGCCTTTTGCCGTATGGAGCCCAAATTTTATTATTATTGAGCTACGAAGGAACAAACTTAAGCTATAGTCAAATATTTTTCTCTTCGTTCTACTTATATGTTTTATTGCTATTTACTTTACTATCAATTTATTTAAAACCATTAGATAGATTTATTACAAGAAGATTAAATTAAAAAACAAGCTCCTATTTATTAATAGGAGCTTGTTTTTTTAACGTTGTTTATATAATTCGGTTGTCTTTTTTACGTTATTAATTGAGCCTCAATAACATTATAATATTATATGAAGCGAAATAAAATAAATAGAATATGAAATATATTTCAACATCTGCTGTTGCGAAAGTGCATGATATTAAACCCAATGATTTATTCGATAAATTTAAAACATTTGGTTGGATTGAAAGGAGTAACGATAAATGGATTTTAACAGAACTAGGTAAACAAAAAGGAGGACAAGTTAGAAATGACACAAAATACGATGAATATATTGTTTGGCCTGATGATATAATTTTTGAAGAAGTGCAAGAAAACAAAACCAAGCTTATTAATGCTACTGCAATTGGAAAACATTTTAATATCACATCTCAACGTATCAATTTAATTATTGCTGAAATAGGATGGATATCAAAAGATATTGCTGGTTGGAAATTATTAAAACTTGGAAAAAGCGTTGGAGGTAAGCAGTTTGAATCTCCAATATCTGGAGGTACTTATGTTATGTGGCCAGAAACAATTTTGATAAATAAAAATTTAACATCCGCTCTCAAAGATGTTTCTGCGATTGAGCAAACACTAACACTGAAAGACAGTAAAAAAACTGATAATAGTTTTAGAGAAAAATATCCTGCAGAATTTAGAACAAAAGATGGACACATGGTTCGTTCTAGAGCAGAGGTAATTATTGATAATGCGTTGTACGAGTATAAATTAGCTCATGCCTACGAGCGTAAATTACCGATAGAGGAAGAAATGTATTCTGACTTTTTTATTCCGTCTGAAAATGTATATATAGAATTTTGGGGCATGGAAAGTGATCCTAAATATGCAGAACGAAAAAAAAATAAAATTGAAATCTATAAAAAGTACGATTTCAGATTGATTGAACTTAATGATACTGATATTTTGAACCTTGACGATCATCTACCAAAAAAACTATTAAAATTTAATATCAAAGTTTATTAAAAAGCTAGAAATGCCAAATTCATAATAGTAAGATTAATCAGCCAAAAATTTAGAACTTTATTTTAAATTACTATATTTGCCCCGAATACAAACTAAAATCTATATGAAATTGTTACAAGGAAAAACAGCAATTATTACCGGTGCTACACGTGGTATTGGTCGTGGAATTGCTGAAGTTTTTGCAAAACAAGGCGCTAACGTAGCTTTTACATACAGCTCGTCTGAAGAAGCAGCTAAAACATTAGAAAACGAATTAATTGCTTTAGGAATTAAAGCTAAAGGATATAAATCTGACGCAGCTGATTTTAACCAATCTCAAGAGTTGGTTGATGCAGTTTTAGTTGAATTTGGAAACATCGATATTTTAATAAATAATGCAGGTATTACAAAAGATAACTTATTAATGCGAATGAGCGAAAGCGATTTTGATACAGTTATTGATGTAAACTTAAAATCGGTTTTTAATATGACAAAAGCCGTACAAAAAACAATGTTAAAAAATCGTAACGGTTCTATTATAAATATGAGCTCAGTTGTTGGTGTTAAAGGTAATGCGGGTCAAACAAACTATGCTGCATCTAAAGCTGGTGTAATTGGTTTTTCTAAATCGATTGCTTTAGAGTTAGGCTCTCGTAATATTCGTTGTAATGTTATAGCACCTGGTTTTATTGAAACAGAAATGACTGCTAAATTAGCTTCGGATGTTGTTAAAGGATGGGCAGATGCTATTCCGTTAAAACGTGGAGGTACTCCAGAAGATGTTGCAAATGCATGCGTTTTCTTAGCTTCAGATATGTCAGCCTATGTTACAGGACAAGTAATTAATGTAGATGGTGGAATGTTAACCTAGAAAATAGTCCTTACTTTTTATATTTATAATATAGAAAAAAGCTAAAGCAACTGTATTTATACTTTTGTTTTAGCTTTTTTTGGGAAATGAATTAATGACTCCCGAATGTCAAAAAAGTAATATTTAACAAAGAATAAAGGATCAGGCAGATATTAACTTTTTTATTTTTATATTAAATGATACAGTTGATTATTTAAAGATATGTGAATAGTAGTAAAAAGTATTATTATTCCAAAATAAATTCCGAATATTGCACCCTTTTAAAAATTAAACGTAAGAAAAGTGAATCCAACAAGAATATTTGATTTAGCATATCGTCAAGCCGAGCTATTTCCTAATCATAATATGTTTGCAACAAAAATTGATGGAGAATGGAAGTTCACTAAGCCTTCTGAATTTATAAATCAAACGCAAAAAATATCAAAAGGACTTTTAGCATTAGGAATTAAACCCGGAGATAAAATTGGTTTAGTTTGCGAAAGTCGTTACGAATGGCATGTTATTGACTTTGCTATTCAACAAATTGGAGCAATAGTAGTTGCAATGTATCCAAATATTAGCGATGACGAGTATGAATTTATTTTTAACAATGCCGAAATTCATTTATGTATTGTTAGTAATAAAAATTTATACAAACGTATTGAACTTATAAGTGCTAAAATTCCTACTTTACAACATCTTTTTGCAATTAATAGCTTTGAAGATTCTAGAAATTGGTCTGAATTAATTGAGCAAGGACAAAATATTTCAACAGAATATTTGGAAACATTACGTACAAATATTCAACCTTCAGATTTGGCTACTTTAATTTATACCTCAGGAACCTCAGGAACTCCTAAAGGAGTTATGTTATCACATAACAATATGGTTTCAAACTTTAAAGTAGCGCACGAATTGCTTGCACTTGAGCCAGGATCTAGAGGTTTAACCTTTTTACCTCCTTGTCATGCTTACGAGCGTACAGTAATATATTGCTACTTAAATGTTGGAATTTCTGTTTACTTTGCTGAAGGCCTAGAAAAAATAGGGGAAAATATTAATGAAGTAAAACCACATATTATGACAGCTGTGCCTCGTATTATGGAAAAGGTTTACGAAAAAATCATAAAAACAGGATCAAGTTTAACCGGTTTAAAACGTACAATATTTGATTGGGCAATTGAGGTTGCCGCTGCATATGAACCAAACCATAGCAAACGT
>Ga0233372_1000991_pt1 | contig 11448 bp, 8 predicted proteins | sample ElkDunMinimDraft_4_FD_191538 | JGI IMG/M metagenome (GOLD analysis project Ga0233372, IMG submission 191538) | Fecal eukaryotic communites from dung pellets of Tule Elk in California, USA - Elk Dung D8 | ecosystem: Host-associated > Mammals > Digestive system > Large intestine > Fecal | place... | reverse complement strand
CGCCGTCGAGCGCCGCCAGCCGCGCCTCGACGATGCCGGTGATGGTGGCTGTCATCGACCTGCCGATCGCCGACGCACGCACCAGGTGCGAACCGTCCACGTCGATCGCGATGCCATGCGGTTGTCCCGACAGCAGCCGTGACTCGAAGCCCGACGGGATCACCACCACGCCATCGACGCGGCCGTTGCGCAGCATGTGCTGGGCCTCGAGGTAGCCGGCGGCGACGGTGCGCGCGTCGATCGCGCGCGTGGCGTCCAGCGCCCGCACCATGGCCCGGCTCAGCGGGGAATGATCCTGGTCGACCACCGCGACCGGCAGCTTCACCGCGGTCTGCCCGGCATACGCCATCGGGTAGTAGAAGGCGTAGCCGACCACGCCCAGGATCAGCAGGCTGGCCACCGAGAGGCTGTGCGCGATGCCGCGGAAGGTGTCGATGAAGGCTGCGCCGGCGCGGTCGGGCGTGACCGGGAACACCTCGTGTTCGGGCTTCGGCTGCCGGCGCGCGCGTCGGTGTGCGAGCGCCAGCGCCAGGGCCCCCGCGCCCAGGGTGACGCCGAGCAGCAGGCCGACATCGCCCAGCGACGCGCCTGCATCGGCGCCCATCACCATCTGCGCGTTCTGCACCCGCAGGTAATGCGTATAGGGCAGCAGCGCGCTCCACACCTGGGTGACCACCGGTCCATGGGTCAGCGGCAGGGTGCCGTTCGAGAACGCGATGGCGGCGCCGGCATAGACGGCCGTCGCGGAGTAGGCGATGTCCATGTCGCCCGTGGCGTTGACCAGCAGGGCCGAGAGCGCGACGGTTGCGGTCATCAGCACCACCAGCCCGGCCAGCAGCATCGGCAGGCTGCCGGCGATGCCCCAGCCGCGCCAGCCGCACAGCCATGCGAGCCACACCAGTCCCCAGGCGACGAAGGCCACCACGTAGGGCAGGGACTTGGCCAGCGACGCCTGCAGCAGTCGCCCGTCCCAGTGCTGCGCCCACTGCGCCAGCGAGCCGCCGCGCAGTTCGCGCCCGAACGCCATCACCGCCGCGCTGGCGATCAGCAGGTGCAGGATCCCGGGTACCACCAGGCCGCCGAGGAACAGTTCGAAGTTGGTCTGCGGATTGCCGACGGTGGTGTTCTGGATGGCCGGCAGGGTCAGCGGCACCGACGGCACGCCGACGTCGCGAGCCAGCGACTGCAGCCGGGACTGCGCCGCGGCGGTCAGCGCGTCGGCCTGCGCCGATGCCGCGATCGCGCCCACCGTCTGGAACGCGGCGTTGTAGTAGACGATGGCCGCGTCCGGCTCTCGCAGGGCGTTGCCGGCCAGGCCGCGCGGCAGGTAGGCCACGCTGTAGACCCGGCCCGAACGCACCAGCGGCCAGGCCGCGTCGAGATCGAGCGGCATCGCCGCGATGCGCAGGGCCGGGCTGGCCTCCATGTTGCGGATCGCGGCGCGGCTGAGCGTCGAGTGGTCCGCGTCGACCACCGCGACCGGGATCTCGCGGATGACCCCGGCCGAGAACATGGCCGCCACCACCGCCATCAGCACCGGGGGAATCACCAGCAGCAGCAGCCGGTCCCAGCGGTCGCGCGCGAGATGCGCCAGTTCGGCCTGCAGCGCCTCCCGGAACACCGCGCGACGGGCCGGGGCGCTCATCGCCGCGGGGGCCAGTCCAGCAGCACGCTCATGCCCGGGCGCAGGCCTTCGACCGGTTCGCGCGGACGCGCGCGCACTTCGAAGCTGCGCACGTCGTAGCCACGCGACTGGCGGGTGGCGCGCCAGGTGGCGAAGTCGCCCTGCGGGTCGATGAAGTCCACCTCGAACGCCACGCCCTCCAGCTCCAGTGCCGGCACGTTGCCCAGGATCACCACGCCATTCGCCAGGCCGGCGTACTCCGACTCGCGCACCGGGAACGACACGTAGGGATGGTCGATATCGATGATCGTGTACACCGGCACGCCCAGCAGCACCAGTTCGCCGGGCTGCACGAAGCGCTCGGCGATCTCGCCATCGATGGGCGAGAGCAGATGCGTCTCCTTCTCCAGCGCGGTGGCCTCGAACACGCCGGCGCGGGCGGCTTCCACCTGCGACTCGGCGAGCGCCCGGGTCGGCTCGCGCACACCCGCCGCCAGCTTCAGGTACTGCTGGCGCGCCGCTTCAGCCTGCGCCGCGCTGGCCTCGCGGGCGGCGTTGGCCTCGTCGCGACGCTGCGCCGAGATCACCCCTTCGGCGAAGAGGTTGTCGGCGCGCCGCGCGGTCCGCGCAGCCAGTGTGGATGCCGCGCGGGCGGCCTGCCAGACCGCCTCGGCCGAGCGCACATCCTCGACGCGCGCACCTTCGTCGGCCAGGTCGCGCGCCGCCTCCGCGCCTTGCAGCGTGGCGTTGGCCTGCTGGTCGGCAGCCTGGATCTCGGGACTGGAGAGCTCGGCAAGCAACTCGCCGCGGGCCACCCGTTGGCCTTCCTCGGCATACATGACCTCGACCCGGGCGATGGCCTTGGGGGCGACGTTGTAGGTGTCCGCGTCCACCATGCCCTGGACCTGCGGCGCCGCCGGGCGCATCGCCAGGTACAGCCCGACGCCGACGAAAACGACGAGCACCAGCAACACGAGCCAGAACACGATGTGCCGGGGGCCGGGGCGCGTGGACGTCATGGCGTGGTCACCGGTTCGGAGCTGCGCTGATACCGCGCGAAGGTGTCGTAGCGATCGCTGGCCGCCAGCAGGCTGGCCAGCGACAGCACGTACTCGTAGGCTGCGGCGGCGCGCTGCAGGCGTGCACTGCCGAGCAGGTTGCGCGCGTCGACCAGCGCCGAGGCCGGCGCCTCGCCCTCGCGGAAACCGAGGTCCTGCACGCGCAGGTTCTCCTGTGCCGCGGCGAGGCTGGAATCGAGGGTGACGAAGTCGCGCCGGGCCAGCTCGACCAGGTTGTAGGTGCGGGTGACCAGATCGGCGACGGTGTCGCGCGCCGCCGTCCGGTCGTGATCGGCGGCGCTGGCGCGCGCGTTGGCGGCCGACAGTGTGCTGCGACGGTCGAGCGTGGACAGCAGTTCGTAGCGCAGCGCCAGGCCGACCGCCCAGTCCGGCTCGATCGGCAGCGCGCTGTCGCGGTTGAGGTTGTAGGTGCCGAACGCGAACACCTGCGGCCGGTAGCGCGAACGCGCGAGTTCCACGCCGGCACCGGCGAGCTTGCGCCTGGCCTCGGCCTGGGCGACCAGCGGATGCCCGCCCTCGGCCTGGGTAATGAAGCCCTCGAGCGGTGGCAGCGGCGTACGATCGACGAACAGCGGCGATTCGGGCATTACCCCGGCCGCCTCGTCCAGGCTGCGCGCCAGCGCACGCGATGCGGTGTCGTATTCCAGCTGCGCGCGGTCGTACTGACGTTGCGCGGTGTCGCGCGCCACCTGCACCTGCAGCCGCTGCGCGGTGCTGAGCACGCCTTCGCGCTCCATCAGCTGCGCGTTGTGCAGGTGCAGCTCGAAGCCGTCGCGGGTCTCGCCCGCGATCTGCACCGCCTGTTGCGCCAGCACCACGCCGAAGTACTGCTGGACCAGCTGCACGTCTTCCAGGTCCCGGGTCTGCTCGCGCAGGGCGCGCACCAGCCCGACATTGGCGTCCGCGGCCTCGCGGCTGGCGGCGATGGCGCCGCCGGTATAGATCGGCATCACCGCGCTCACCACCGGCCGCAACGTGGTCTGCGAGCCGCGGATACGGACGGTGTCGGGCAGGGCGGCGAAGAATTCCGGCAGCGTCTGTCGCAGCCGCGCGTTGATCAGCTGCAGGATCTCGCCCGGCACGCCCGGCAGGTCGCCGATGATGCCGGGGACAAGCTGGCTGGCCACGGACTCGACCTGGTCGAGCGCACCGAGCAGGGAGAGATCGAAGGTCTTCTGGTAATGCAGCCATTGCGCATCGAGCGCGACCGTCGGGCGATACAGCCGCGCGGCGGCATCGGCCTGGGCCTCGGCGGCCGCCAGGTCCGCGCCGCTCGCGCCCAGCGCCGGCGAGGTCGCCTGGCGGCGCGCCTGGGCTGCATCGAAGGTCATCGGGATCGGCGGGCTTGCGCCCGCCGGCAGCATGGCCGCGGTCGCGGCCAGCAGCAGGGCCATCGCGTGATGGCGGGGCCCGGTTCGGAGCCGCGGACCTGCGCTTGTGGTGCGCCTTGCGTCTCGCATTGCGACCCCCGCATCCCTGCCCGCCGGGCCGGATCGGCTGCGAATATAGCACCGCCGATTGGAGCGCAACGCTCACGTGCGGGGCACGCCAAGGCGGCGTGCCGCAAGGCGTCGGCAGCGCCTGCGGGCGGGGTTGCGGCGGCTTTCAGGGGCTGGCGTGAGACCCGCGCGCGACACGTCCGGCGTGCCCGCGGACGGGCCCCTTCGCCGCTCCGATCCGACCAATTGCGCTTCGCCGAAGACGCCCCGGCAACGTCGCGGCGCCTCGTCTGTCAGTGACTTCCGGTGGCGATCGCCGAGGCACGGGCGTGCACCACAGTCCCTGCCCGACGCCGGATCGAGGCGACCCGGCGTGGCCGCCTCGATCCGGGCCTGCCCGCTGGATGATCAGCAGGCAGCAGGCTCACTTCAGCCCGCGATGTTCCAGCAGCGGCTCCACGCTCGGTGCCTGGCCACGGAACTCGCGGTAGGCCTCGGCCAGATCCCGCGAATGTCCGATCGAGAGGATCTTGTCGCGGAAGGTCTGGCCGTTCTCGCGGGTCAGGCCACCGTTCTCGCGGAACCACTGGAAGGCGTCGTGATCGAGGACTTCCGCGGCGAAGTAGGCGTAGTAACCGGCCGCGTAACCGCCGCCCCAGATGTGGCTGAAATAGCTGGTGCGGTAGCGCGGCGGGACCGCAGGCAGATCGACCTTGTACCTGGCCAGCGTCTGCTTCTCGAATGCGTCGACATCCTGCCTGGCCTCGCCCGGCGGCAGCATGTGCCAGCCAAGGTCGAGCAGCGCGGCCGACAGGTATTCGGTGGTGGCATACCCCTGGTTGAAGGTGCGCGCGGTGGTGATCTTCTCGACCAGTTCCTGCGGCATGGCTTCGCCGGTCCGGTAGTGCCTGGCGTAGTTGGCGAAGACCTTGGGGTCGAGCGCCCAGTGCTCGTTGAACTGCGACGGGAACTCGACGAAGTCGCGCGGGGTGTTGGTGCCGGCCACGGACGGGTACTTCGTGTTCGAGAAGAACCCGTGCAGGGCGTGGCCGAACTCGTGGAACAGCGTGGTGACATCGTCGAAGCTCAGCAGCGCGGGCTGGCCGGCGGCGGGCTTGGTGAAGTTCTCGACGTTGTAGACGACCGGAATCGTCCCGGTCAGGCCATTCTGTTCGACGAAGTTGCCCATCCACGCGCCGCCCTGCTTGCTGTCGCGCTTGAAGGGGTCGAGATAGAACAGGGCCAGCTGCGTGCCGTCGGCATCGAAGATGTCGAACACGCGCACGTCGGGGTGGTAGACGGGGATGTCCTTCCGCTCCCTGGCGGTGATGCCGTAGAGCTGGTTGGCGGCGAAGAACACGCCATCGTTGAGCACGCGGTCGAGCTCGAAATAGGGCTTGATCTGCGATTCGTCGAGATCGAACTCGGCCTTGCGGACCTGCTCGGCGTAGAAGTCCCAGTCGGCCGCGCCCGCGGTGAAGCCGCCGTTCTGCGCGTCCACCACGCCCTGGATCTTGGCCAGCTCGGAGCGCGCGCGCGCGGTGGCCGCGGGCACGGTGTCGGTCAGCAGCTTCAGTGCGGTTTCCGGCGTGCGCGCCATCTGGTCGGCGATGCTGTAGGCGGCGTAGTTCGGGAAGCCGAGCAGCTCGGCCTGGCGGGCGCGGATCTCGGCGAGGCGCTGGATGGTGGCGCGGGTGTCGTTGGCGTCGCCCTTCTCGGTGCGGCCCGTCGACGCGGCCAGCACGCGCTCGCGAAGCGCGCGGTTCTTCAGCGACCCGAGCACCGGTTGCTGCGTGGTGTTCTGCAGGCTCAGCAGCCACTGGCCGTCATGGCCGGCGGCTTTCGCCGCATCGGCCGCGGCGGCGATCGTGCCTTCGTCGAGGCCGTCGAGTTCGGCCACGTCGGCAACGAGCACGCCACCGGCATTGCTTGCGGCCAGCAGCTTGTTGCCGAACGCGGTGGACAGCGTGGACGCCTCCGAGCTCAGCGCGCGCATCTCGGCCTTGCCGGCCTCATCGAGCAGCGCGCCGGCGCGGACGAAGTTGTCGTGGGTGTGCTCGACCACGGTGACCTGCTCGGGCGTGAGCCCGAGCGTCGCGCGCTGGTCGTAGATGGTCTTGACCCGCGCGAACAGCGCCGGGTCGAGATAGATGGCGGAGCTGTGCTCGGCCAACTTGGGCGCCAGCGCTTCCTCGACAGCCTGCAGGGTCTCGTTGGTATTGGCGCCGGTGAGCATGAAGAACACGTTGGCCGAACGGGTCAACAGTTCGCCGCTGCGCTCCATGGCCTCGATGGTGTTCTCGAAGGTCGGGGGCTCCGGGTTGTCGGCGATCTCGCGGATCTCGGCCAGGTGCTGGCGCATCCCCTCCTCGATGGCCGGCTGGTAGTCGGCATCCTTGAGCTTGTCGAAGGGCGGCGCCTGGAACGGCAGCGTGCTGGCGGTGAACAGCGGGTTCTGCGCCGGCGCGGCAGTGGTGGATTCGGTGGCGGGCATCGTGGACTCGGCGGAACGGTCGCCACAGGCGACCAGGGCAAACGCGATCGCGGAAGACAGCAGCAGGGGGCGCAACATGGGGCGGGCTCCGGTAAAGACAACGCGGCGACGGCGTCGACCGCGTCACGCGGCCCGCCAGCCGCGCAGCGTGCGCCTGTGGCGCGGGCAGGGAATGTGCCGTTCGTTGGTGGGTTCAGCGGGCAGAGCGGGCAGGTTCAGCGGACGGCGGCGAACTCGGATTCGCTGCAGGCATCGGGCGCGATGTCGTGGATCCCGCCTTCGGGCGACAGCATGATCGCTGGCTCGACGTGACGCGGAACCGCCGCCTCTGCGGCCAGATCCGCGGCCCGGGCCCCTTCGCTTGGCGTGGCGGCCGCGGCCAGTTCGGCGCGGCGCCTGGCCACATTGCGGGCCACCGGATGCTCAGGGGACAGGCCGGTGATTCCAGGATGGCGTTCCAGTACGGAGAACCAGGCCAGCGCCTTGGCCAGATCGGGGGTGACGGTCTGGGCGAGGAATGGGCGCGAATAAGCGCCGTCGAGGTCTGCATAAGCCATGGCCAACGCGTAGATGCTGGAGACGTCGCCGGCCTTGGCCGCGCGCGTGGCGACAGCTTCGGCTTCGCGGCGATAGGTCTGCAGCGCCGGCAGCGCATCCATCAGGTCATGAAAGCGGAACGCATTGCCGATCGCGTAGTGGCGCATCGACGGCACGTGCCCCGCCAGAGCGGCCTGGCGCCAGTACCGGGCACGTGCCTGAGGCGACAGCGGCGCAGTGGCGTCGCATTGGGCGACCAGCCGCGTCTGCTCCGCCAATTGCTCACTCTGATGCGCGCGCAGGGTTTCGAGCTGCGCGCGGCTTTCCTCGGTGTCGATCTCCAGCAGACGACGCTCCGTCCACTCCGGTCCGCGATTGGTTTTGGCGATGGTGCCCCGCAGCTGCGAGCGGAGCACTTCGCAGCGCTCGTGTTCGGCGGCCAGCCGACAGGCAGCACGCGCCTCACCTTGCGCGGCGCGCCGGACGAGCGTGTCGTGGATCGCAGCCAGCGGTGCGCCGGGCTCGGGAAGTTCGGCATCGTTATCGACGGGTACGGCCGCGGTGGCAAACCCTGGGCCAGCCGATGTCACATCCTCGGTGACGGCCGCTGACGACGTTTCCGCCGCCGTGTCGCCATCACCGGGGATCCCGCCGTGGCCGGCGAGGAACCCCGCGCCGCCGGCCAGCAACACGGCGGCGGCGATCAACAGTGCGCGGATCCTCATGCGGCGATTCCCTGTGCCGTCGGTCGTCAGACCGTGCCGCGGTTCTTGCCCATCCACGGCGCGAACCAGGCACGCAGCGCCGCCATGTCGGCGTCGAGATCGTCGCTTGGCTGGAACAGCGGGCCGAAGCCGATGACCTTGTCCGGGTAATGGAAGTACATCGTCTGAATGGGCACATTGGCGGCCTTGGCGATCTTCCAGAAGCCGGTCTTCCAGCGTTCCACCCGCTTGCGCGTGCCTTCGGGGGCAAGGCCGTACCAGAACGGCTCGGGACCATTGATCGCCGCGGCGGCCTGTTCGATCACGCGCGATGCGCGGCTGCGGTCCACCGGGATCACGCCCAGCCCGCGCAAGGCCCAGCCCAGCACCGGAATGCGGAACAGCGAATCCTTGCCCAGAACGCGGATGTCCAGGCCCAGCGCAGCCTTGGCCGCGAAGCCCCAGACACCGTCCCAGTTGGACGAATGCGGAGCGCCGATCAGCACCAGGCGCGAAACGTCGGGCAGTTCACCCACCACGCGCCAGCCGCCCAGCCGCAGGATGTTGCGGCCGATCCAGCGCGCGAGCCGGCTGGGTTTCACACGTGGGGCATTGGGGGGTACGGGAATCAGAAACGGGTACGTCGTCTTGCTCATGCGTCCTCGGCGCAAGCGCCAGCCATGTGGCGGATCAATCCCAGTCGCGCGTGGCACGACCGCGCTTGATGGTACTGCGTTCGCGCTTCGCACCGAGCCGTCGCTCCTTCGATCCCCGCGTGGGCCTGGTTGCCACGCGCGCCTTGGGCACCTCGTAACCGGCGGCGATGAAGGCCGCCAGGCGCTCGCGGGCGTCCTCGCGGTTGCGCTCCTGGGTGCGGAACCGCTGGGCGTTGAGCACCAGCACGCCGGCCTCGGTAATGCGGCGGTCACGCCGGGCCAGCAGGCGCGCACGCACGTGTTCGGGCAGCGAAGGCGAGCCGGCGATGTCGAAGCGCAGCTCGACCGCGGTGGAAACCTTGTTGACGTTCTGGCCGCCCGGCCCGCTTGCGCGCACGAATCGCTCGACGAGTTCGTCTTCGGGAATGGCGGGCGGCGTGGACATCGACGCCCATTGTAGAACGTGGCTGTGGCGCCGGTTCCGGCGGTGTTCGCGTTCTGTGCTGGCGGGGCCGGGCTCGCGCCTGAAGGGTCGCAGGGCGCGCGGGCCCGGAGCAGACGGGAGGCGCCACCCTGGGGACGAGGGGCGTTCAGCGGCGCCAGCGCGCTAGGCCGGCGTCCCGGGAAAGAGCAGCAGGGCCCTGGCGAATTCGTCGCCGGGCGGCGTCTCGACGACGAGCCGCTCGCCCGTCCTCGGGTGGTCGAAACCCACGCGCTCGGCGTGGAGCAGCATGCGGTGGATGCCGAGCATGCGGAAATTGCGGTTGTGGCGGCCGTCGCCGTGACTGGTGTCGCCGATCAGATGGTGCGAGAGGTGCTTGAGGTGCCGGCGGATCTGGCGGAAACGCCCGGTCATCGGCTCGGCGCGCAGCAGGGCGTAGCGCGAGGTCGCAAACCCCGATGACGGCAGCGCCAGTTCGGTCGTCGCCAGGCGGGTGAAGCGGGTGATCGCCGGCTTCTTGACCGGCTTGCCCGGACCGCCATCGAGCGGATGGTCGACCACGATGTCGTCCGGCCAGCCTCGGCAGATCGCGAGGTAGTGCTTGTCGACGGTGCGCGCCATCCACTGCCCACCGAGCGCGGAGGCGGTCTCGCGGTCGAAGGCGACCAGCAGGCCGCCGCTGGTCGCCCGGTCCAGCCGATGGATCAGGAACAGCGGCCGGCCGAACTGCTCGCGCAGGCGGTCGGCGAGAAAGTCGTGCTCGTCCCGGGCCAGGGCGCTGTCGTGGACCATCAGGCCCGCCGGCTTGTCCACGACCGCCAGCCATTCGTCCGCGTAGCGCACCTCGATCATCGTTTCCGCCGCTTCCGTGCCGCCGGTCGGCCGCAATCGATCGGCTATTTTCGTCGATCGTCCCCGTCAGCGGTAAACCGCGTGCGCCGTCGTTGTCGCGTCCGGGTGCGCGTCGCATACCCGGGCATCGCCGCTGCACGCCCGCGCCGCCGACCCTCGATGCGCCCGCGCGGGTGGCCGAGGACATCTCGGAGTACGGCTTCGACGACGGTCAGGCGCTGGTGCTGTTCCCGGGTGCCGGCACGCTATTGGCCGCGTCAACGAGGCCTGTCGCACGGGTTCGCGACACGAAGGCTATGGCGAGAGCGGCATGCGCACCTGCCGGGACACCGGGTGTTCAAGGGCACGTCGACGCATGGCGACATCGCGCGCGAGACGCGCCGTCGTGGCGTGCGCTCCAGCGGCACCACAGGGCTGGACCGCACCGGTTATTTCGCGAGCTTCGCCAGCGATTCCGACGCGCTCGACTGGCTGCGGCCCATGGAAGCCGACCGCCTGCTCAGTTCGCACATCGCCTGCGCGCCTAGTTCGCCGGCGGCGGCGGTGTCTGCGAGGCCATGGCTTCGAGCTCATCGCACATCTGCTTCTGCTGCGCCGGCGCGGCCTCGGTGAACTGGGTGGTGGTCTTGCTGTACGCCGACATGAATTCGTCGTCGAAGGTGCGGGCATCTCCGCCCATGCCGGTGAACTCGCGGCGCAGCTCGTTCCTGGCCTCGGTCAACTGCGCATCGGAGACGTTCGGGTCGCACAGCTTCGCGGCGGCATGCATCGCACCGGCGATACCGGCGATCTGGCTCAGCATCGCGCTTGCAGCGTCACCGGTGAGCGGGGCCTCCACCGGCCCGGGGTCCGCCTCCATCTGCGCCTGCGCGGCCTGGGTCGGCTGCGTACGGGTGTCGTCGACCGGCCGGGTCTCGACGGCATCCGGCTGGGCCTGCGGCGCCGGGCTGCAGGCGGCCACGACGAGGACGGCGGGCGCCAGCAGACAGGCGACTGAGCGGGTGCTGGCGAGCGCCATGGCGACATCTCGATCGGGGGAGCGGCGACCCTAGCAGAGCCCCTGCGAAGCGCTGGCGATCAGGGCGTGTCGGGTGTGTCGCGGCGCGCGCGGTAGGCCTGCAGATGCACCCAGGCGGCATCCAGGTGCGGCAGCGCCAGTCCCGCCGCGTGCCCGCGCGCCCGCATGTCACCGATGATCTGGGCTGCCTCGACCTCCTGGCCGGATTCGAGGTCACGCAGCATCGAAGCGGTGACCGTCGAGCCGGCGCGGGTCAGCAGGCTGCGTGCATGGGCCGCCGCTTCGGCGGGAATGGCCTGGCCTTCGGCACGGGCGACTGCCAGGCATTCTTCGTGCAGCGAAACGAGGAACGCCGGGCCACCGTCGGTGGCGACGATGTGGCCGATGCTCGCGCGCATCAGGCAGGTCGCCGCAGCCAACGCGGCGAGGAAGGTAAATTTGTTCCAGGCCGCCTGCATGAAGCTCTCGCTGCGCACCGCGTCGAAGCCGGGTGCGCCCGCGCACACCGCTTCGATTGCGCGTGTCCGGGCACTGCCGTTGCTCGACGCATCGCGCTCGCCAAAGGTCACCGACGGCGGCGAGGGCAGATGGACGATCTCGCCG
>Ga0233372_1000984_pt1 | contig 11463 bp, 10 predicted proteins | sample ElkDunMinimDraft_4_FD_191538 | JGI IMG/M metagenome (GOLD analysis project Ga0233372, IMG submission 191538) | Fecal eukaryotic communites from dung pellets of Tule Elk in California, USA - Elk Dung D8 | ecosystem: Host-associated > Mammals > Digestive system > Large intestine > Fecal | place... | reverse complement strand
CTACGGATTTTATTATTATAATAGAAACAAAAAGGTTGACTAAACATAGTCAACCTTTTTCTATCTTGTTTTAAACCATCCTGTAATACTCTTACGGTTTCTATTTACCAATTTTACTTCGTGTTCTAACTCACGACTATTAAAAATGACCATTCGACCACCGTATGGAGTTACATTAAACTCCACTTCTTTATCGTTATTGTCCAATTTATAAATAACTAATTCTCCGCCATCATCTGGTTGCCAGTCTTCATCATTTAAATAAAAAATTACCGACAAAGTCCTTCTACTATCATTCTGAAAAACGTCTAAATGGCGCTTATAAAAAGAATCTTTAGGATACAAAGCATAATGAAATTCTCCTTCAATAATTCCCAAATAACAGGTTCTATTTAAATAATCAATAAAATTATTTACTTTATTAAAATAAAGCTGTTCAGCAACATCCATTTTGCTTTCGTCAATCCATGAAATAAAATCGCCTCGTATTCCTTCTACAATCATTTTATCGCTATGATTTCCAATTGCAGATTTTTTAAAAATAGCAGCGTCAAATTTATCTGTTAAATTAGTTCGCAATATATTTACTTCATCCTTAGAAAAAAAATCGTCAGCAACAGCAAATTTTTTATCAATTAAACTATCAATAATTGATTCATAATACATTTCTAATGTATTTTCAGCCATATAATTTTAAAAATTTAATAAAACAAATATATATTTTATAGCTTTTTCTTTAGTATTTTTTGAAATAAATATTTAGTAAATTTGTAAAAATTTTATTAGAGATGAGTAACATCAGAATTACAAAACAATTTACTTTCGAAACTGGGCATGCTTTATATGGATATGATGGTAAATGTAAAAATGTACATGGTCATAGTTATAAATTATCTGTAACAGTTATTGGGCAACCAATATCAGATACAACCCATGTTAAATACGGAATGGTAATTGATTTTAGCGATTTAAAAAAAATAGTAAAAGAAGAAATTGTTGATTTATTTGACCACGCTACTGTTTTTAATAAAAATACACCACATGTTGAATTAGCTGATGAGTTAATAAAGCGAGGACACCATGTTATTTTAGTAAATTACCAGCCAACAAGTGAAAATATGGTTATTGATTTTGCTAAAAAGATATCTGACAGATTGCCTTTAGGTATTAAATTACACGCATTGCGATTACAAGAAACAGAATCATCGTTTGCAGAATGGTTTGCAGCCGATAATTTATAAAAAATAAACTATGCAATTACAACCCGGTAAAAAAATATATTTTGCTTCTGACCAGCATTTTGGTGCTCCAACACCAGAAGAGAGTTTACCACGCGAACAAAAGTTTGTAAACTGGTTGAGCGATATTAAAGCAGATGCACAAGTTTTATTTTTATTAGGCGATTTATTTGATTTTTGGTTTGAATATAAAACAGTAGTACCCAAAGGATTTATTCGTGTATTAGGAAAATTAGCCGAGCTAAAAGATGCGGGAGTAGAAATTCATTTTTTTGTTGGAAACCACGACTTATGGATGAACGATTACTTTGAAAAAGAACTTGGAATTCCGGTATATCACACTTCTCAGCAATTCGAATTTAATAATAAAAGCTTTTTTATAGCGCATGGAGATGGTTTAGGACCGGGAGATATGGGGTATAAACGCATGAAAAAAGTTTTTACCAATCCTTTTTCTAAATGGCTTTTTGGCTGGCTTCACCCAGATATTGGTGTTAAGTTCGCGCAAACGCTATCGGTAAAAAATAAATTAATATCGGGTAAAGAAGATGTTGTTTATTTAGGAGAAGATAGTGAATGGCTAATTATTTATGCCAAGAAAAAACTAGAACAACAATTTCATGACTATTTTGTTTTTGGACATCGACATTTGCCTATGGTTTTAGAAATAGGAAATAACAATGAATCTAAGTATGTAAATTTAGGCGACTGGATTTCTTACTTTACCTACGTTGTTTTTGATGGGAATACTTTGGAGTTAAAAACGTATGATAAATAAAAATCGCTAATTACAAGCGATTTTTTTTATTTAAAATATTCTGGTTGAGAATAAATCCAACTTGATGCACCAAAATAATTCCAAGATTCATTGGCTAAATCAACCGTTTCATCAATTAGTTGAACCGAATTACGACCGTTTATTGAAACATAACTATTAGCATAAACAGCAACGTTAATTCCTTTTTCAAAAAAATCCATTTTAATACGTTGCGCCATTTGCCAAATCATATCTGGATGGGTACTAAAATTGCTATATTGCTTTGTTGTTAACTCATCGTTTAAATTGTAAAACAATCTGGTATTTGTTTGTTTATCTACAATGTTAAAATAAGTAGTTCCGCTTTTAGATCTCAACATCATTCGCCAACTCAAGCGATGACCTTCTTCGGTAAATAAAACATCTCCAGGAATAAACCAATGTCTAATAGGTAAAGCTATTTGGATAATGAAATAAGGAATAAAAATAAACCATAAAACTTTATTTGGCTTATAAAATTGGATATTAGATTGTAAAAGTTGTGGTTTGGATTTAAAAAATATTTTTCGAATTGTTTCAGGATCATAAAAAAACACCGCAAAACTTAAAGCGAAATAAGGAAAAATTCCAATTTGTAAAACTATGGAATTAAAAATATGAAAACATAGCGAAGCAATTACGGCAATATTTCGAGTACGTCTATAAAGCAATGCAGGAATAATTAAACCGTCAAAAACTATACCCATGTAAGTAATAAACATATAGAACCATTTTTGGGCAAACAATTCATTTATTAAGGCAAAAGGTGTTTGATTGGCTAACAAATTTTTTACAAAAGTGCCGTCTAACCAATCTGGATAAAATTTAGCAACCGTAGCATAAAAGTAAACAATAGCAATTTGTAGTATTAAAACCCAACTACACCAAATAGGCATTGTTAAGCTTTGTTTAACATAACCATACTTAACATCTAACGATTTATATGTATTTGCGGGTAAAAAAATTAATATAAAACTTATTAATAACAATAAGTAGTAATGGTTATTATATGATGTTTTTTGCATAAAATAAACCCCGGCCCATAATATTGTTAAAGCAATTATAGAAAATCGGTATTTAAAACCTAAAGCAATAAAAAGAGACAAAACTCCCATCACAATAAAATAACCATACATTCCAAAACCTGGTAATGGCTGTAACCATTCTAATCCAATATGTGAAAATGTAAATTTAGGTTCTATAAAATTTTGCTTAACCCAACCCGTTAAAATTGCACCAAAACTTTCGCAAGCAAATAAAATTCCAAAAAAAATGCGGAAAATTATTAATGGTGAATTATCAATTACTTTATAAAACTTGATCATATTTTACATTATAGATTAAAATATTTAAGTGCTGTTTCTTTATCTTTGTTTAATTGAAGAGTTAAATCAGGAAGTGAGTTAAATTTAATTACATCTCTAATTCTTTCTAAAAACACAATTTTAACTTCTTGATCATAAATATCTTGATTGAAATTTAAAATATGAACCTCAATAGTTTGATCTTGACCATTTACAGTAGGATTATTACCAATATTTAACATTCCAAAATACTCCTTATCTAAAATTTCAATTTTTACTAAATAAACACCTTCACAAGGAATTAGCTTATAATTAGCCGAAACTTTAATATTAGCTGTAGGAAAACCAATAGTTCTGCCAAGTTGTTTACCTTGAACTACTACTCCATTTAAAAAATAAGGATAACCTAAAAAATCATTAGCTTTTGTAATATCTCCCAAACACAAAGCTTTTCTAATTTTTGTAGAGCTTATTGAAACTTCGTTAATTTCTTGCGCTGATATTTGTTCAACTTCAAAACCATACTTAGTTCCAAAATAAATTAAATCATCTATATCGCATGATCCGCCTTTGCCAAAACGATGATCATAACCAATAATAATTTTTTGAATATGAAAGGTATCAACCAGTATTTGTTTGACAAAATCTTCGCCAGACATTTGAGAAAACACATTGTCAAAAGGATGAATAACAAGATTATTAATTCCTAAATTGTCTAATAGTAATGTTTTTTCTTCAATGGTATTAATTAGTTTGATCGAGTCATCTTGTCTCAGAATCATTCTAGGATGCGGAAAAAAAGTAAGCACTAAACTTTCACAATTTAGTTTTTTAGCTTCAGAAACTAATTTATTAAATATAGATTGGTGACCTAAGTGCACCCCATCAAAAGTACCTAAAGTCACAATGGTTTTTTTAGCTGAGAAATAGGACTGAATAGATGAAAAAATGTTCAAAATAATTGTGTTTATATTGCGTTTGTTATTAGGGTATAAATATATAAAAAAACTCAGATTTATAAGATTAATCATAATAATAGGTTCGTATATAATACGATGTCGAAATGAAAAAAAAAGTCTAAATTTGACTTCTGTCTGTTTAAATAAAACTATATAAATGAAAAACCATATCTTTTACCTAATTATAACGTTTTATATTGCTGTTTTTTCTGCTTCAGCACAAAGTAATCCATGGAAATCGGCTAAGCTTAAAAGTGCTTCGCCAAATACTGAACTGCTTTCAAGACCAAGTTTACCGCAAGATTATAAAATATTAAATTTAGATTCTAACGAATTAAAAACTGCTACAAAACGAACAACTGTTTATAGCAACTTAGCTAAAAGATCGCAAGGCATTATTGTGAGTATGCCAACACCTACTGGTGATTTTATTGATTTTGTTATTTTTGAGCAAAAAGATTTAGAAGATGGTTTGGCTAAAAAATTTCCGAACCTAAAATCGTATACCGGATATAGTGTAACAGATAAATTAACTGAGATTAACTTTACAGTAAATGCTTTAGGTTTTAATGCTATTATAACTTCTCCAAATTTTTCGACTATATATATAGATAGCTATAGTAAAAATTTAGAACAGTATATAATTTACTATAAAAAAGATTTAAAACAGATTAAAGACTTTACCTGTTTAAATAATGATGTTACTACAATTCAGGAGCAAGATATAAAACCAAAACAATTTATAAAACGATCTAGCGACGGCGTACTTAGAGATTATAGAATTGCGATTGCTTGTACAGAAGAATATTCTAAATTTCATATTGAGCGTGTAGACGGACAAAATAAAACATTAATCGAAAAAAAAGAAATTGTTCTATCAGCCATACAAACCAGTATTAACCGTGTAAATGCAGTTTATAAAAGAGATTTGGCGATTCATTTAACTTTAGTTTCTAATAATGATGCTATTATTTTCATAGACTCAGACAATTTTGATAACTCAGACGCCAATACGCTTATAAATCAATCTCAAACAGTTATAGATAATGTTATTGGAAATGCTAATTATGATTTAGGTCATACTTTTTCTACCGGAGCGGGTGGACTTGCATTTCAATTTACCCCGTGTAATACGGGCTCTAAAGCACGTGGAGTTACAGGATCTACCCAACCTATAAATGACCCATATGATATTGATTACGTGTCACACGAAATTGGTCATCAATTTGGTGCCAATCACACTTTTAATAACTATTGTGAAGATAATAGAAATAATGCAACTGCATTTGAACCTGGATCTGGATCAACAATTATGGCATACGCAGGAATTTGTGCACCAAATGTTGTGTTAAATAGTGACGATTACTTTCATTACATCAGTATAAAAGAAATACAAGATTTTATTGCAAATGCGGGCAACTGTTCAACAAATACAACCCTTAACAACACACCACCGCAAGTAACTAATTTAACAAATTACACTATTCCTTTTGGTACTCCGTTTAAATTAACAGCAACGGCAACAGATACCGATGATGATCTACTTACATACGCTTGGGATCAACTTGATAACGAACGTGTTACAAACCCTCCGGTGCCAACTGCAACCACAGGGCCACTATTTAGAAGTATAAAACCAAGTACAGCGCCTACAAGATATTTTCCGGAATATCAAACAGTACTTAATGGTAATCTGACTCCAATGTGGGAAGTAATTCCGAATGTGGCACGAACAATAAATTTTGGAGTTACAGTTAGAGATAATAATAACATGGCAGGTCAAATTACTCAGAAAACAAATGTAATAAATGTTGCAAATACAGGGCCTTTTAAAATTACAGCTCCGAATGAAGAAAACACATCTTGGGAACAAAATTCATCACAAACAATAACATGGGATGTAGCTGGCACAACTGCGAATGGAATTAATGTAAGTACCGTAAATATTCTACTATCTACAGATGGTGGCATTACATTCGAAACATTGATAGAAAATACTCCAAACGATGGAAACGAGGTTATTACGGTACCCGATGTTGAAAGCAAAGATGCACGTATTATGATAGAAGCAAATAATAATATTTTTTATGCACTATCAAAAAACATTTCAATTGGCTATAAATTGGTTATAGAAAATTTCTGTAAAGATTATAGTTTAATATATAATGGGCAAGAAGTTACAACTTCGATACCAAATTTTATTTTTAATGTAAATGAGCCTGAAAATTTTATAATTAAAGATTTAAAAATAACTACGGATATTATCGCAGCTCAATCGGCCGATGTAAATATTTATTTTAAAAACTCAGAAGAGCAAGATACATTCTCTAATATTGTTTATAGAAACACACAGTGTACAAGCACACAAAATTTAAAATCAATTTTTTCAAATTCTGGAGTAGCAAATACATGTAATAATATAAATAGTAATACACTTCTTAAACCGAACGAAAATTTTACGGCAATAAATAAAGAAGCAAATGGGCAATGGACTATTTTGGTTAGTAAAAACAATCCAAACCGTAGCGTTAAAGTGAATAAATTGACTTTAACTTTATGTGGCGAAAAAAAGTTTTATGTTGATCCAGACGAAAATATAAACAATGGTAATATTTTTGCGGTTTACCCAAACCCAAGCAATGGAGAATTTCAATTTTACTTAGACTCTAAAAACAATATCAACGTAACTGTTTTTGATTTAACTGGTAAACTATTAGTAAACAAAACATATAATGCATCTAATGCTAATGTACACACTATAAATTTAGCAATGTTGGCAAAAGGTGTGTATATCTTTAAAATAAACGACGGTACTATTAAAAAATCACAAAAAATAGTAATTAATTAATACTAAAAAAGGTTTGTAGAATTCTACAAACCTTTTTTTATTGAATTTCGGCTTCCACTCTTGAAATGGTAAATGGAATGTCTACATCATCTATTCTTAAATCAATTTTAAGCGTATTTCCGATATTATTTACATACAGTTTACCTTTATTTATAGGAAACATTCCTGTTTCTCCTTTGCAAAAGCAATGACGTTCATAAAACATCGCTAAATTTGATAATTCCAAATCTTCAACAAATAATTCAGTTATATCATTTCTTATCTCAAAAACAATACGTTCGGTATGATGTCCATCTTGATAATTGCCTTCAGTATTTTTTTTGTATTCATACATAATAACAGTCTTCCCACTATCAAAAACCATATCGTAATACGAATGACCAAGCCCATCAGATTGAATTTGTATAGATGAATTTTTAAAAACCATTAAATCACATGTGCCATCTTTTGGACAATCGGATTTTACTTTCGTTTTATATTCAAGTCCTTCTTTGGTATCTAAAAATGTTTTCACACTACTACATGAAGAAATTAATAGTATTGCACAGAAAAGCGTGGATATTTTTTTCATTGTATATCTATTTTCCATTATAACTATTCATTGTATTTTCTAAACCCGCTAAAACAAAAGATTTAATTATTTCAGTTGAAAGCTCTAATCTTTCGGGTAATGTTTTTAATTCCTCATCAGACCATTGACCCAGAACATAATCAACTTGTTGTCCTTTTTTAAATTGATCGCTAATTCCGAATCTAAATCTTGGATATTCAGTAGAATTTAATAATAATTGAATATTTTTTAATCCATTATGACCTCCATCACTACCTTTAGGTTTAATCCGAATTGTTCCGAAAGACAGATTTAAATCATCAGTAATAATTAAAACATTTTCTTTTGGTATATTTTCTTTTTCCATCCAATAAAGTACAGCCTTACCACTAAGATTCATGTACGTATTAGGTTTTAATAGTAAAACCGAACGACCTTTAATTTTATATTCTGAAATTTGCCCAAGCTTAACTGTATCAAAATTTAAATCTTCTTTATTGGCTAAAAAATTTAAAATTTTAAAACCAATATTATGCCTAGTATTTACATACTCTGGACCAATATTTCCAAGTCCAACAATTAAAAATTTTTTCATTTCTATTTATAATAATACTTTAAAAAGTATTTTAACCTATTTATTAAGTAAAAATACATAATTAAAGCTAAACACTACTATATAATAAGATAACGTTAAGAATAAAAAAACACCGGCATAAGCCGGTGTTTTCTTAGTTTGTATAGGTATGCAAAAAAAATTATTTTTTCTTTCCTTTTGCTGATTTTTCTGCTTTTGCAGCTTCTTGAGCAGCTTTTAATGCAGCACGAGAAACTCTTACTTGTGCAATAACTGTATTGTCTGGTTGTAACAATTTGAAGTTAGGAGTTGCAATTTTAGTAATATATAATTTATTACCCATTTCTAACTCAGTAACATTAGCTTCAACAAAATCAGGTAAGTTAGCTGGTAAAGCTCTAACTTTTAATTTACGTTGGTTTAAACGTAAAACACCACCTGCTAATACACCCTTAGCTGAACCAACAATTTTAACTGGTACGTCCATAGTAATTTCTTTATCAGCATGTAACTGGTAAAAATCAATATGTAAAATTTTATCTGATACCGGATCAAATTGTAAATCTTGTAATATTGCTTCAAAAGTTTTTCCTGCTAACTCAATTACAACAGTGTGTACATTAGGAGTATAAACTAAAGTTTTAAATGCTTTTGCTTCTGCAGCAAAATGTACTGGTTGTTCTCCTCCGTATAACACGCAAGGTACCATTCCAGCATTACGTAAGGCTTTAGTCGAAACTTTTCCTACGCTTTCTCTTTCAGATCCTTTGATCGTAATTGATTTCATTTGTGAAATATTTAAAATTAATAAAATTACATAATAAATTTTCCAGAAATTGAATTGTTATTCTGAACCATATGCATTACATCTGCAAAAAGACTTGCACAAGAAATCACTTTGATTTTATGTGATTGTTTGCGTAATGGTATAGAATCAGTAACAATTAATTCTAGAATTTGAGAGTTTTCAATTCTCTCATAAGCATCGCCAGATAAAATAGCATGCGTACAAATAGCTCGAACACTTAATGCACCACGCTCAATCATCATGTCAGCAGCTTTGGCCAAAGTACCTCCTGTATCAATCATATCATCAACAAGAACTACATTTTTACCTGTAACATCACCAATCAATTCCATTTTTTCGATAATGTTAGCTTTTTTGCGTTGCTTATAACAAATAACAACATCCGACTGTAAAAATTTAGAATAAGCATAAGCTCTTTTTGATCCACCCATATCAGGCGAAGCAATAGACAGGTTTTCTAAATTCAAACTTTGCAAATACGGTAAAAAAATTGTTGAAGCAAATAAATGATCAACAGGTTGCTCAAAAAAACCTTGAATTTGATCTGCATGCAAATCCATGGTCATAATTCTGGTAGCGCCAGCTGTTTCTAATAATTTAGCTACTAACTTTGCTCCTATTGGAACACGTGGTTTGTCTTTTCTATCCTGACGGGCCCAACCAAAATAAGGAATCACAGCTGTAATATGACGAGCTGACGCACGTTTAGCGGCATCAATCATCAATAACAATTCCATTAAATTATCTGAAGATGGGAATGTAGAACATATTAAAAATACTCTTATCCCACGAATCGATTCTTCAAACGATGGCTGAAATTCTCCGTCACTATAAGTATTCATTGACACCTCACCTAGCTTAACTCCATAAGAATCAGCTATTTCTTTTGCCAAATATAAACTTTGTGAACAAGCAAATATTTTTGCCTCCGGCTCATTATGTGCCATCTAAAAAATTGTTTAATAGTTAGTTACGTTGTGTTGTTGTATTCGAAATGCAAATTTATGAATTTTATTTAAGAAATTTATAATTTTTTATCTTTTTTAATTGTCTAATTGCATAAAAAGTATAAATTTGCAGTGCATTAAATTAGGATGCCTAAGTGGCGGAATTGGTAGACGCGCACGACTCAAACTCGTGTTCCTCGGAGTGCGGGTTCGATTCCCGCCTTAGGTACTTAAACCCTTTAACTACAATTAGTTAAAGGGTTTTTTATTTTTATTTGTTGAACATTTGTTGAACATTTTAAAATTTACTCTTTTGTACCCGCTCAAAAATGAGCCTTATTCCTATACTTTATATTAGTTATACAGCATTACAAATTGTTATTTATAATTATTCTAAATAATATTCATGTCAAAGGTATTGTTTAGGTAATTTATGTTTTGCTCAAAATTGCGCGTAAGTAAATAACTAACGTTCCATAAATTTATGGAGTGTAAAACTCATTTTAAAAAAACAAAAAGGCGGACAAAAATGCCCGCCTTGATATAGTTTGATTGAATACATAACGGCATATTATGACTGTTTTGTGTATTGCTATCCCTCGCGTACGCGCGCGTATTGGTCGCCTAATTGCTGTATTTTAAATAAAAACATTTCTAAACCCTCTATTTATAAGGGTGTAAAGTATTTAACGCCTTGTAAATTATTTTAATATTTTGGTGTATTTAACCATTGTTTTTGAAACTCTTACGCACGTAATTGAATGTTAATAAATACCGTTGCCTCGCGCGTGTACGCGTAATTCTTAGGTAACTACTAAATAAACATAGATATTTGATTTTTTGGCATTGCATCAAATTTATAGTTTCTGTTATTTACCCTATTGCGTATATTATGTGCAATCTCTTTTATCTGAATTGGTAAACTCGAATTTGCCCACCTTTTAGAAAGGTATTTATTTTTAACCTCATCAAATAATCGTTTATCATTCTCATACAAATAATACAATCCAGTATGAGATAACATTGTACTATTGTCTTTTTGAAACGATATATCTATTTGAGTAATTTTACACTCTCTTTTCACACTATATATAAAGTGTGAATTTGGGGGGTAAAATAAATTATTCATTTTATCACTCATTTGCACTGATATACTTTTTTGAGTGTTTAAAGAATATTTATTTATATATCCCTTTAATTCTTTTAAATGATACTTATAAACCTCAACTTTATCTTTGCTTAATAGTCTTTGCCAAAACAAAACATTATTATAACTAATTAGGTTTGATAGTTTAGTTTTACTTAAAGGGGGAATTTGGAGGGTAAAATCGTAAAATAATACATTTTGCCACTCATTTAATAACTCATCTTTAAAAACAGATAAATCTGTATTATATAAGTCAAATAGTGTTTTTATGCCTTTTTTATTAAGTATTCTC
>Ga0233372_1000975_pt1 | contig 11561 bp, 11 predicted proteins | sample ElkDunMinimDraft_4_FD_191538 | JGI IMG/M metagenome (GOLD analysis project Ga0233372, IMG submission 191538) | Fecal eukaryotic communites from dung pellets of Tule Elk in California, USA - Elk Dung D8 | ecosystem: Host-associated > Mammals > Digestive system > Large intestine > Fecal | place... | reverse complement strand
CAGTCTCGACCCCAGGCCCGGCGCGCAGATCGGCAACGTGCCGCACGACAACTACGTCACGCCGGATTGCGTGATCACGCGCCAGAACGGCGTCTGGCGGGTCGTGCTGGCCGGTTCGCACGCGCCCCGCCTGACCATCCACCGCGGCTACGAGCAGATGATCCAGCACTGCGGCGCGAGCGATGCGGGTTATCTGAAGGGCCGCCTGCAGGAAGCGCGCTGGCTGCTCAAGAACATCGAGGCGCGCGGCGAGACCCTGCTCAAGGTCATGCGCTGTCTGGTGCGCCAGCAATCGGGTTTCCTCGAGTTCGGCAAGCGGGCCCTGCGGCCGCTGACGCTGCGTGAAGTTGCCGAAGAGATCGGCATGCACGAATCCACGGTCTCGCGCGCCGTCGCGCGCAAGTACGTCCACACGCCGCGCGGCACCCTGTCGCTGAAGGAGTTCTTCGACTCGGGCGTCGGCACCGAAGGCGGCGGCGAGGCATCGAGCACCGCGATCCAGCAGATGATCCGCAGCCTGGTCGAGGCCGAGAACCCGCGCAAGCCGCTGTCGGACGCCCGGCTGGCCGAACTGCTCAAGGCCGCCGGCGTACCGGTGGCGCGCCGAACGGTGGCGAAATACCGCGAAGCGCTGCACATCGCGTCGTCACACGAGCGGGTACGCATCGCCTGAATGTGCACCCGCCTGACCGGGACCCATGCATCCGGTCGGCAGCGCTTGCACCCGGCCCCTGCCGCGCTACTCTGGGGCTGATCGCCCGCGATCGCGGGCGGGTCCTTCCCGAACCGTAGAAGGAGTTTGCCGATGCAAGTCGAAACCCATGGCCACCAGCTCGAGGTGACGCCCGCGCTGCGCGAACACGTGGAAACCAAATTCCAGAAACTCGCCAGACACTTCGACAGACCGCTGGACGTGCGCACCCAGTTGCGCGTCGACAAACCGCACCACAAGGCCGAGGCCACCATGCTGATTGCCGGCAAGGCCCTCCACGCCGATGCCAGCGCGGCAGACATGTATGTCGCGATCGACCAGCTCGCCGACAAGCTCGACCGCCTGCTGGTCAAGCACCGCAAGAAGGTCGTCGACCACCACCGCGGGGAGAACCCTGCACGCGACGGCACTTTCGGCTAGGCTGCGGCTCCCCAGGTACACGCCTCCGGGCCTCCGCGGCATGCCCTTTTCCGATCTGCTTTCGGCCGACCGCATCGTCATGGTGGTGGCGCCCGGTTCCCGCGATGTCGTCCTGGACTCCGCAGCGCGCCTGCTTGCGGGCAATTCGCCCACGCTGACCCCGCTGCTCGCCCACGCATTGCGTGACCGCGAGCAGCTGGGCAGCACCGGAATCGGACACGGAGTTGCGATTCCGCATGCGCGCAACACCGCATTCCGCGAACCACGGGCGGCATTCCTGCGCCTGTCGCATCCGGTCGACTTCAAGGCGGCCGATGGCCAGCCGGTGGATCTGGTGTTCGCGATGTGCGTGCCCGACCAGCAGGTCGAACAGCACCTGCAGACGCTGGCCGGCCTGGTGGAGCACTTCGCCGACGCCGGATTCCGCGAGGCCGTGCGACAGGCGCGCGACCTGTCGCAGTTGCGCGCGCTGTTGCTCGATCCTGCGGCACCAGCCGCGGGGGCAGCGCCATGAACGCGAGTATCCAGGCGCAGGAGCTTTTCGCGCAGCTGCACGAGCGTCTGGGCCTGCGCTGGCTGGCCGGCCAGCATGGCGGGCACAAGGTGCTCGAGTCGGTCGAGACCATTGCCCGCCGCCCCTCGCTCGCCGGCTATCTCAACATCATCTATCCCAACAAGGTGCAGATCCTCGGGACCGAAGAACTGGCATGGCTCGACGGGCTGGATTCGCGGCTGCGCTGGGAGACCATCGAACGCGTCATCCAGTACCGGCCGCTGGCGATCGTCATCAGCAAGGATCAGCCCTGCCCCGAGGATCTGCGCGAGGCGGCGGATGAATCGCAGACGCCGCTGTGGAGCTCGCCCAACCGCGGCCACGAACTGCTCAACCTGTTGCAGTACCACCTCGCCCGGCAGCTCGCGCCGCGCATCACCCTGCATGGCGTCTTCATGGAGGTGTATTCGATCGGCGTGCTGATCACCGGCGAGTCCGGCTCGGGCAAGAGCGAACTCGCGCTGGAGCTGATCACCCGCGGCCATCGGCTGGTCGCCGACGACGCGCCTGAGTTCACCCAGATCGCGCCCGACGTGCTCGACGGCACCTGCCCCGAACTGCTGCAGGACCTGCTGGAACTGCGCGGCCTGGGCGTTCTGAACATTCGCGAGATGTTCGGCGATACGGCGGTGAAGCGGAACAAGTATCTGCGCCTGATCATCCATCTCAGCCGTCCCAATGCCGACACGATGGCCGGCGATGGCGACGGCATGGTGCGCCTGACCGGCGATCTGGGCGTGCGTCGGGTCCTCGACCTCGATGTGCCATTGATCACCCTGCCGGTGATGCCGGGCCGCAATCTGGCGGTACTCGCCGAAGCGGCGACGCGCATCCACATCCTGCGGACCAAGGGGCTCGATCCCGCCGCGGCATTCCTCGCCCGTCATTCGCAGTTCCTGGAACGGGGCGCGCCATGAAAGAAACCACGCCGCCCCTGTTCTATGTCGTAAGCGGCCTGTCGGGCAGCGGCAAGTCGGTTGCGCTGCGCACATTCGAAGACCTGGACTTCTACTGCGTCGACAACCTGCCGGCGGCGATGCTCGCCGACTTCGTCGCCAGCGTGACCCGCGCCGACGAGCCGCCGCGCCGGCTCGCCGTGGGCATCGACGTGCGCAATCGCCACACCGACCTGTCGAAGGTGCCCGGCTGGCTGGCCGGCGTGGGCGCGCTGGGGCTCGACCCGCGGCTGGTGTTCTTCGAAACCGGCAACGAGGTGCTGCTGCGGCGCTTCGCCGACACCCGTCGCAGGCATCCGCTGAGCCGCGTAGGGCTTTCGCTGGCCGATGCGATCGCGCTCGAGCGCAACCTGCTGCGACCGCTGCGCAGTCTCGCCGACACCGTCATCGACACCAGCGACCTCAATGTCCATCAGCTGCGCAGGCGCATCGTCACCGAACTCGACCTGTCACAGGACCAGTCGGTGTCGCTGCTGTTCGAATCCTTCGCCTACCGGCGCGGCGTGCCGGCCGACGCCGATTTCGTCTTCGATGCACGCGGCCTGCCCAACCCGCACTGGGATCCGCGGCTGCGACCGCTGTCGGGGCGCGATGCCGACGTGCGCACCTGGTTCGAGGGGCAGGCGGACGTGGGCGACTTCATGGGCCAGGTCGCGCAGTTCCTCGACAACTGGCTGCCGCGGCTGCGCAGCGACACGCGCAGCTACGTGACGGTCGCGTTCGGATGCAGCGGCGGCCGGCATCGCTCTGTCTACCTCGCGGAAACCCTGGCCCGTCACGCGCGCGAGCAGGGCTGGCGCGACGTGGCGACCTATCACCGCGAACTCGACTGAGCCGCCCGCGGCCGCGCATGCGGCATCCGCAGCGGTTTGCGACACATTGCACCATGCGTGGTGCTTCCGGCCGGTCACCCCGCTCTGCTAACGTCCACCGATGGCCGTAGGCGTACTCCTGTTGACCCACGAAGGGATCGGTTCCGCGATGTTCGCGGTGGCGACGCGTCTGATGCGGCAGCTGCCGCTCAAGACCGCGGTGTTCGAACTCGCATTCGACGAGGATCCTGAAACCGCGCTGCCGCGTGCAAGCGCGGCGATGCGGCGCGTCGACGATGGCGATGGCGTGCTCGTGCTCACCGATCTCTACGGCGCCAGCCCCAGCAACCTCGCCGCGGAACTCGCGCGCCTCGGCACGCCCGCCAGGCGCGTCGCCGGGCTGAGCCTGCCGATGTTGCTGCGGGTCATGAATTATCCTGAGCAGGCTCTCGATGCGATGCCGGCCACCGCTGCGGCGGGCGCCCGCAACGGCGTGCTGCTCGACGACGCCTGACTCCTTCCACGCAAAGCATCCCCCAGGACCCCACGATGATCGAACGCGAACTGCTCGTCGCCAACAAGCTCGGCCTGCACGCGCGCGCGACCGCAAGACTGGTCCAGGTGCTCTCGGGCTTCCGCTGCAATGCCACGCTCGTCGCCAAGGGGCGCGAGGTCAATGCCAAGAGCATCATGGGGGTCATGCTGCTCGCCGCGGGCCATGGCACCCAGGTCGTGCTGCGGCTCGATGGCGAGGACGAGGCGGCCGCCGCCGAGGCCGCCGCCGCGCTGTTCGAGCGCAGGTTCGACGAGGAGAGCTGATGCGCAAGGCTGTCCCCGGGCAAGGCGCGTCGCGCGGCAATGCGCTGGGACGGGCACGCGTGCGCGAGCCGCACGCTCTGGAAGTCGCCGAAGCCCGCATCGGGCAGCACGAAGTCGAAGCGGAACTGGCCCGGCTGCACGCCGCCATCGAGCAGGTGCGCAGCGAGATCCGAGCGATGCGCGACCAGCTGCACGGCGCGCTCGCCCACGAGGTGGGCGAGTTCCTCGACCTGCACACGCTTCTGCTCGAGGACCCCGAGCTGCTGCACGGGCTCGACGCACTCGTGCGCAACGACCTGTATGGCGCGGACTATGCCCTGCGCCTGCAGCGCGACCGTCTGGCCGCGGTGTTCGAGAGCATGGACGATGCCTACTTCCGCAGCCGCATCGAGGACATCGACCACGTCATCGGCCGCGTCCATGCGGCGTTGCATGCGCACGAAGCCGAACTGCAGGGCGTGGCCGGCGAGATCCTGGTCACCGATGCGATCTCTCCATCGGAAATCGGGCGACTGCAGGCACAGGGCGTTCTCGGCGTCGTGACCTCCGGGGGCAGCATGCTGTCGCACGCGTCGATCCTCGCCCGCAGCCTGCACCTGCCGCTGATCGTCAACGCGCCGCAGGCGCTGGGCACGGTCAACGACGGCGACGTGCTGGTGATCGACGGCAGCACCGGCGAGATCGTGATCGAGCCGAACGCGGACGACCTGCGGGCCTATCGCACGCGTCTTCGCGAGGAGAAACGCGAACGCAAGCAGCTGCGCCGCCTGCGACGCGAGCCGAGCAAGACGCTCGACGGGGTCGACATCCGGCTGTACGCGAACGCGGAGTCGCGCGAGGACGTCGCCGAGGCGCATTCGATCGGCGCTGCCGGCATCGGCCTCTACCGCACCGAGTTCCTGTTCCTGCAGGGTCGCGAGATTCCCGACGAAGAAGCGCAGTTCCGCGCGTATCGCGATCTCGTGCTCGGCATGACCGGCCGCACGGTCACGATCCGCACGCTGGACATCGGTGCCGACAAGGCGGACGAAACCGGTCTTGCGCTGCGCTACGAACCCAATCCGGCACTGGGCCTGCGCGGCGTGCGGCTGTCGATGGCGCGCACCGGCCTGCTGGAGACCCAGTTGCGCGCGATCGTGCGCGCGTCGGGCTACGGCCCGGTGCGCATCCTGGTGCCGATGGTCAGCGGCCGCGAGGAAATCGTCGCGGTACGTCGCCTGCTGGTGCGTGTGCAGCAGGACCTCGCCCGCGAGGGATTCGAGACGGCCGAGCGGATCGCGCTGGGCGCGATGATCGAGGTGCCATCGGCCGCGATCGCCCTGCCCGTTTTCGCCCGCGATCTCGACTTCGTTTCGATCGGCACCAACGATCTGGTGCAATACCTGCTGGCCGCGGACCGCAACAACGATGCGCTTGGCGAGCTGTATTCACCCCTGCATCCGGCCGTGTTGCGCCTGGTGCACAGCGTGGTGCGCATCGCACGCACCCGCGGCATGCCGGCATCGGTGTGCGGCGAGATCGCCGGCGACGCCCGCTTCACTCCGCTACTGCTCGCCCTCGGTCTCGAGGAACTGAGCCTGCATCCCTCGCCGATGCTCGAAGTGCGCCGCGCGATCCGGTCGCTTGACCTCGGCCAGCTGCGTGCCCGTGCGCCGGCGCTGCTGCGCGCGCGCGATCGCGCGGGCATCGAGCGCTGGCTCGAATCGGCGCAGCCGGTGCATCTCCCAGGCTGAGCGCCGCGCAGCACAGTCGTGCTGTCTTCCTGCTCGGCACCCCTCGGCGACACGGCGCCGTCGCGTGCATGACGGCCCGCGCATCGCTGCGCAAATGCCGGCGCGCGTCCGCGCTCGATATCCCCATGGGGATATCCAGCGCGACCTTCGTTCCGGCATTTTCGCGCGCCGATGGCACAAGGCCATCGCTTTCCCGATAATGGGCGGATAGATAAACCCGACCAGTCGCGCCAGCCCGTCGCGACGCGCAGCGGAGCGATCCATGGCCGAAGCCGTCCGCCACGACAAGACCGCGCGACAGCTGCGCCTGCTGTCCGATGCACTCGACAGCGGCCGATTGGGGCCGGTGCGCCGGCTGGTGCATACGCTGGCGCCGGCCGAGATCGGCAATCTTCTCGAATCGCTGCCGCACGACAAGCGCATGGTCGTCTGGGGTCTCGTCGACCCCGAGGACGATGGCGAGGTACTGGTCCACGTCGGCGACGAGGTGCGAGAGAGCCTGATCGCGGACATGGACGCCGACGAGCTGGTGGCCGCCGTCGAAGATCTCGACATCGACGATCTCGCCGATCTCGTCGAAGACCTCCCCGATGCCGTCATCGACGAAGTGCTGCGGGCAATGGACCGCGAGAACCGCGAACGCCTGGAGCAGGTGCTCTCGTATCCGGAAGACACCGCCGGCCGCCTGATGAATCCCGATGTGGTGACGGTACGCGCCGACACCACCGTCGACGTGGTGCTGCGTTTCCTGCGCCTTCGCGGCGAACTGCCCGAGCACACCGACCACCTCTACGTGGTCAACCGGCGTCACCAGCTGATGGGCTGGGTCGCTCTGCAGGATCTGGTGACACGCGAGCCCGCTACGCCAATCAACAAGCTGATCGACGACGAGCTCGATTCGATCCACGTGGCCGACTCCGCCGAACATGTCGCGCGTCAGTTCTCCGACAACGACTGGGTCTCGGCGCCGGTCGTCGATGACGGCAACGTCCTGCTCGGCCGCATCACGGTCGACGACGTGATCGACATCATCCGCGAGCAGGCCGAACACCAGGCCCTGTCGGCTGCCGGTCTCGACGAGGACGAGGATCTCTTCTCCCCGATCAAGCGCGCGGTGCGTGGTCGCGTGGTGTGGCTGGGCATCAACCTGTTGACCGCGTTCATGGCGGCGTTCGTGATCGGCCGCTTCGAGGCGACCCTCGAACAGGTCGTCGCGCTCGCGGTACTGATGCCGATCGTCGCCGGCATCGGCGGCAACGCTGCGGTGCAGGTGCTGACGCTGATGGTCCGAGGCCTTGCGCTCGGCCAGGTCGGCGCCAGCAATGCGCGCATCCTCCTGTGGAAGGAAGCGCGCGTCGCGCTGATCAACGGCCTGCTCATCGGCAGCCTGGTGGGACTGGTGGCGCTGGTCTGGTTCGGCGACTGGGTGCTGTCGCTGGTGATCTTCGCCGCCCTGGTGATCAACTTCTGCTCCGCGGCGCTGGCGGGCGTATTGCTGCCGCTGCTGCTCAAGCGCATGCGCGTCGATCCCGCAGTCGCCGGTACGGTGGTGGTCACGGCCGTGACCGACATCATGGGCTTCTTCAGCTTCCTGGGCCTGGCCACGGTGATCATGCTGCGCTGAAGGAACGCCCCGCATGGCGTGCTGCGCCCTGCGATCCTAGTCGCCGGCGATGCGATCGATCCAGGCGATGAAGGCGTCGGCATCCTCGTTGGCGCCATGTCCTGCGTCCCAGTACATCGCCGCGTCCACATCGTCGCCGCGGGCGGCCGCCACAGCAGCGAGATTGGCGAGGACCGATAGCGACGTGTCGGTATCGCGGGTGCCGACCCGCAGCCACCAGTGCTTCGCCCTTGCGCGGTTGCCCTCGAGGAGGAACGGCATCGGGTTCATCTGCTCGAGCGTACGGGGCAGGTCGGCATCCAGTACGGCGGTGGGATCACCGCTGGCCTTGCGAAGGCTGTAGGTGGTGAAGTGCCGGGCTTTGGTCTTCCCCAGCCCGAACAGGTTGTTTTCGGGGGCTGACAGATCGAAGGCGTCGAAGGCCGGAAGCGACTTCCTGCGCGCTCCGACATGGGCCCTGAAGTCGGCCCAGGAGAAGCCCGAGCGGCGATCGACATAGCGGATGAAGGAGTGGGTGGAGAGATAGGTCGCGCGCTCGGCAGCAGGCAGCGACGCCAGATAACGATCGGCGGCCGGCTGCAGATAGCTCTCCACGAGGTACGGGCCGAGCGTCTCCGCGGTCAACGCACCTACGCCTTCGCCATGGAGTCCGAGGCTGGCCTGGTAGCCCGCGAACGCACCGGCCAGTTGCGCGGACTCAAGCGGATTGACAAGGCCGCCGGTGGCGAGCGGGTTTTCGCCCCAGTTCCACTCGTAGGCCATGTCGGCATGACCGAGGTCGGTGATCGGGCACCACGCAGCTGCGGCGAAGACGGCGTCGCTGGCATCGGCGGCACCGACCGCCGCCAGCGCGTCGTCATAGAGGGCGTCGTCCGCCGACGCCCCGAGCAGGGCGGACAGCGCGCCGCCGGCACTGGTGCCCGAAGACACGATCCGATCCATATTGCCGGGCACGTTGCGCCTGTTGGCGCGCAGGTAACGCACCGCGGCCTTGAGGTCGACGATCGCCGCCGGGGCCACCCCGTAATAGACCCCCTCGTCATTGCGCAGCGTACGTCCGCGCGCGCCCGGTTCCACGACGACATAGCCGGCCGCCAGCGCCAGCCGCGCATTGCTCACCATCCTGCCGGCGCGCGAGATCATCGCATTGCCGCCGCTGCCGACCTGGGCCATCGCGTCGGGCGGCGGATCGCCCGGCATTCCGCCCATGCCGGGCATGCCGGTCATGCCGCCGGCGCCCACGCCTGTCGCTTTCGCGGTGCTCGACGGCATGTAGCCCCCCACCGAATTGGCAAACAGGATCGGCGCCCGCGATGCGTCCACGGGAACCGCATCGATCGCCACCGGCACGGATATGTTGAGGCTCTGGCAGGCGACATCGACCGGCTTGGCCACATACGGGATAGCCCGGTAGAACCGGTAGGTCACCGCCCGGTCGCCGCCGGCGGTGGCGATGGTGTCGGTCAGTTCTTCGAAAGCTTCGCTATCGAAGCGGAGGGTATGGCCGCCCGTCGGACTGCGCCCGCATCCGGACAGTACCGGCACCGACAGCGCCAGTCCGGCGAGCCCCAGGCGAAGGACGTCCCTGCGCTCAACCATGGCGGTTCTCCAGTGGAGGCCGGTGGCGGCAGCCGGCATGCGATGGCTCACGGCGCGCACATCCGCTGCCAGGATGTTCTGGCCGGCTGGACCTGCACCGACGGACAGGGGGGATGTCATCCAGTACTGCGGGCCTGTCGCGCGCTTCGTTTGCGGGCTTGCCGGTCTGCGGGTCCGGACCGATTCGGCCGGTCCTCGCGCGGCGCGGACGCCGCAGATGCACGCAGCGCCCACTGCGCGTATGACCTGCGCCAAGGGCGTGCCTGGCCGCCCGCGCCACGACATCGTCTGTGGCGGCCCGCGTCGCCGCGATTGAGACACGCGAGAACAGCACGGGTCGCGGATCGCGGGTGGCTGGCGTGATCGACCTGCTGCACACCTGGCACCTCCGTGCCCGCCGTCCGCCCAGGACAGCATGGACTGCAGGTAGCAGCGCCGACGTTTCGCGGCGGTGAAACGCCAGACCGTTCCGGCGCTGCGACAAGGGATCGGCACAGCGATCGCATGCGGGCGCCGTGTTCGCTGTCCCGTCGCTCGCGCCGGCTAGCCGACGCCTGCCCGGCTCATGGCCCGCACTGCCACCAGCCGACCCACTGGCGTTGCGCACCGTCGGCACGGCGATAGGTCAGCGTAGCGGCTACCGGCGGCGATTCACCGCCACCTGGCGCGGCGCCGGTTACGTCGATATCGATGGTCTTGCCGGCACCGGTGAACCGCGCGCCGCGCAGCATTCCATCGAAGCCGCCGGGGGCTGCCACCTGCTCCAGGTAATCACCCACCTTGACCACGCCGCGCGCCGGCGCGCTTGATGCGACGTCACCCATCGCCAGCAGCAGTGGCGCCTTTCCGGCGGTGCCGGCGAAGCTGCAGCCGAGCTCACCGGCCAGCGCCGCACCCTCGATTTCCTGCGGCGACAGTGGCGAGAGCACGATCTTTGACCCGTCGCCGCCGTGGGTGGCACTGCCCAGGGGAGCGAGCGTCACCAACCGGTGTCCAGCATCGCTGCAGATCGTCAGCCGACCCTCGCTTTGCGCCGCCCCCACGGCCTGCACGCGCGTCCCCGGCGCCATGGCCTCGAGGTCTACCGGCGCAGCCTGGCAGAGGTTCCAGCGCGCGGGCAGCTGCAGCGCCACGCGCCCGCCACCATCGACATCGACCTCGACCACCGCGTGTCCGTCGTACGCCCATGGCCGGGTGTCGATGGCCACGACGGCGCCCTCGATGGCGACATCGCCGCTGGCTGCAGGATGCGCTACCTGCGGGCTCGCACAGGAGGCCGCGGCAAGCACGATGACCAGCGCCATCGTCGCCGCACCGACAGGGATCGATCCGCAATTGCGCATGGGCATGCTCGAAAAAGGAGTCGCGGCAGGCTAGCAGGACGAGCGAAACCCAGGTGGTTCCGCGCCGCTGGACGTGACCTCCGCATCGGACCCTGCGAAGGCCGGAAGGCCCACGGCCCCTGGCCTGCATGCGTGTCGCATCGACGATCGGACTACCCCGGCGAGGGGACAGGCGATGTCGATTCTCGATCACCGGTCGGGACGCCAGATCGAGCCACGCACCGGCCTCCCCAAGAGACCCGTTGTGCCCAAGGCAGGCCTGCATCAGGCATGCCCCGGCCTGCGCGCAGGCCGTCGGCAAACGCTCACGCTCCCTGCACGCAGCGGGCGTAAGTTCGCCAAAAAGCCGGCAGCCGCCGGCATACAGGGAGCACGACGATGGCCGCAGTTCTTGGTGAGGTGGGCCGTAGCTGGTGGCTGTTCCTGATCTATGGCCTGATCGCGATCGCGTTTGGCGTGGCCTGCATGGTCTGGCCCATCGCATCGGTGCTGGCACTGGTGTGGAGCTTCGGCATCCTGTCGTTGGCCGACGGCATCGTCACCCTGATCAGCGCCTTCCGGCGCGACATTTCCCTGCCCCGCTGGTTGCTGATTCTCTACTCGCTGACTTCGATCATCTTCGGGGTGCTGGCGATCGCACAGCCGCTGGGCATGGCCGAAGCAATGTTCTGGGTGCTGGCGATATGGCTGGTGATTGCCGGCGTCGCGCGCATCGTGATGGCGATCCGGGTCCGCAAGGAGGTCAGCGGTGAATGGATGCTGGCGCTCAGCGGCGTCCTGGCGATCGTGCTGGGCGCGCTGTTCCTGGCAATGCCGGGCGTGGGCATGCTGACGGTCCTGATCTGGATTGCAGCCGGCGCCCTGGTCTACGGTGCCCTGCAAGTCGCCCTGGCCTTCCGCATGCGCAAGGACCTCAAGCCGCTGGCCGTCTAATACCGGCGCACCGCTCTGTCGCTTCGTCGCTGGCGACAGCAGCCGCATGCAGGCGGC
>Ga0233372_1000967_pt1 | contig 11672 bp, 18 predicted proteins | sample ElkDunMinimDraft_4_FD_191538 | JGI IMG/M metagenome (GOLD analysis project Ga0233372, IMG submission 191538) | Fecal eukaryotic communites from dung pellets of Tule Elk in California, USA - Elk Dung D8 | ecosystem: Host-associated > Mammals > Digestive system > Large intestine > Fecal | place... | reverse complement strand
GGTTTTTGTCGCAGAAACCCAAAAAATGAGATTTTCAAATTTGAAAAATCAGAAAAATATATAAGTAACCTAAAGTAATTGCAAAAAATATTAAAAAACATCAATATTGTTCTTTTTAATTAACTGAACGGAGGTTAGAAAAATGAGACTAAATTTAAAGTACAATGGTTTAGCCTGGTATGTGGAAAACGATAGTTCAGATATCACTAATGAAATGTATGTATACTATACAGATGGAAGTTTATCTCGTGTTGTATCAGATTCAAACTATACCGACTATGATGGTGATGGAACTGAGGTTTTTGAAGAAACAACCAGCGGATGCACTTTTTATAAATACACTGGTGCTATAAGTGAACAGATTTGTGCGATTCCCGTTGAAAATAATGTATTTAAACTAATAGCTGCTGACCAGTATAGTAAACCATTTATATTTAATGTAGATAAAAGCAAACTAGGATTTGATGTTGCTTTAAGCCAAAGCAAAACAATTGGCGATATGTACTCAAATTTTCAGGCTGGTGTTGACGCTGTTTATAATGCCGTAGTTGCAGAAGGTGTGACACCTTCCGCGTCAACACCGACAGCAATTGCAACGGCTATATCAACAATAAGAAATGGCGGAACAGCAACAGCTAGTCAAATATTAAGTGGATACACAGCATATGCTAATAAAAATTTAGTGACAGGAAATTTAGCAGTTAAATCTAGTATTCAAAATATTACACACGATTATTCCTCTGATCTATTGTGGAGTCAAGATATAACTTCCTATGTAGGTAATGCAATATTAGTTAGTATTAGGGATTTGGAATTTGTATCTGGTCAGGGAAGTGTGGTTATTTATAATGTATATAAAAGCGGAAGTAGATGGTATGCTGATTGGCTTCATATCAACGGCGCAACCATTGATCCAATTACTTACAAAGTTACATTTAACTATATTTAAGGGTTGAGCTATGAAAAATATCTTAAATCATAACGGCACAAGTCAATTATTGTTGGCTAATGTCGACGATGGAACAAATAGCATAGTTATAAACGGCGAGGAACTAGATCCGACATATTGGGTAGGCGAAAACAGTTATGTTGTACTTATTGATGGAACACCAATAGGAATCAGGCAGATATCAAGTAATAGTGGCAATATCATGATGCGTAAAGTTTCGGGGCATGTCAATGAATATCAACTTGTTAGACAATCGGATGCACTTTGCTATAGTCATGTGGGACAGATAATACATAGCACAAAATTAGCAACACTAGAAGATGTACAGGCTATCTATGGTTCAGATACTACTTGGATTCAGCATACAGGATATATATTAAGGGGCGCAAGTTCAGGTGTAACAGCTGATTCGGCTGCTAAAGATGGCGGTGAAGATACACACACATTGACGATCAACGAAATGCCTAGTCATACGCATACACAGAATGCACACTCACATACTACAAGAGAACCTTGGCATAATGGAAGTGCTTCTGGTACAACTTTATATGGTATACCATGGGTTACTAATTCAAGTGCAATGTATAATACAATCGGTAATGAAACTGGTACTTTTAGTGGTGTATCTGTATTAAATGCAACAGCGACAAACCAAAATACAGGTGGTGGAGCCGCACACAATAATATGCAGTCTTATAAAAATGTATATATATGGGAAAGGGTGAGCTAATGAATTATATTAAATTTGAAGATGGCAAAATGCTATTAACAGATGAATGGAGACAGCATGAGCAGAAAAGAAGATTTGCAAAAGGTAGTTTTTAAAAGTGGCAGCCAAAACGACATAAAAGCATCACAGCTCATTGATGAGATTATATTTCTCGAGGAGCAAATGCAGGAGCTAAGAAAATTACCATTTATCAAAGTAAATCCAAAAAATCCGATGCAGCAAAAATCTACACCAGCTCAAAAGCAATATAAAGAGACTTTGCAGCAATATAACAACTCTTTACGGTTATTATTCAAGCTTACAGGGGATATGGGCGAAACAGAAGAAGAAAGTCCATTACGCAAGTGGGTTAATGCCAGAAAGGAACTGTTATGAGTAATTCGGATATTGTATATAAGTGTAATCCATCAAAAAATACTGAATGTGAGAAAACTATATGTCAAAGTCTATGCTTTCATACTTTTAATGCCAAGTATTCTGTAGACGGAAAGAGGTACAGATATAATGTTAATACAGACAAGTTCGAAGATATGGACGCCGGACAATAGCGAGTTATTAAGATATAAAGCTGAGATAGATTGCGGTAACATTATAACAGGGCAAGAACTTTATATAGAACTTGAAAACCTAGTAGATGATTTGTTTCACAATGATGAGTATTTTTACAATACGGATGCTGCAACATTGCGCATGGATTTTATGCAAAATTGCATAAAGCTTACAAAGTCACCGTATTACGGGAAACCACTTGTTTTGATGCAATGGCAAAAAGCTTTTATTGAAGCGCTTTATAGCTTTAAAATGTCGCGCGAGCTTAAAAATAATAACCGGATGATTGACAGATTCAAAAAGGCTCTTTTGCTGATTGCCCGTAAAAATACAAAGTCGGAAACTTGCAGTGCGCTAGGTAACGCAGAATTTATAGTTGGTAATGAGGGCGCAGATATTGTTTGTAGTTCCAACGACGATGCGCAGGCATCTATTGTATATGACGCTATGGACACGATGCGTCAGCTATATGATCCGGATGATTTAGATACTAAAAGAAATCAGCGCTTTATTTTAAATAAAAGCTCAAATACAAAGATATTCAAACTTTCAGACCGCACGCGAAACAAGGAAGGCCGCAATATTGACTGGGCTATCTTGGATGAAGCTCACGAAATGAAAAATAATGTTATCGCAAAGAGTATAGAACAATCACAGTCGCTAAAAGATAATCCTAAGTTTATAATTATTACAACCGAAGGATTTGTGCAAGATGGATATTTAAGTCAAGAACTTAAGACAGCAAGAGCAATCATAAAAGGTGAGGATGATAGTATAAGCTCAGCCCGTTTTTTACCTTGGTTATATACACAGGATAGCGAACAGGAAATTTTTCAAAATCCTAAGAGCTGGCAAAAGAGCAACCCAACTCTAGGAATTATTAAAAAGTATGATTACCTGGAGGAACAAGTTGACCTTGCAAAAAAGAGTAAAGCTGATAGAATTTTTGTATTGTCAAAGGATTTTAATTTCAATCAGAACGGCGTTGAATCATGGCTTAATGTTGAGGATTACAGTTATAGTGCAACTTATGATATTGAGGACTTACGAGGTTCTTATTGCTTGGGACATGTAGACCTTGCAGAAACAACAGATTTGTGCTGCGCAAAGGCACTTGTATTAAAACCTAACGATAATACAAAATATATATTGACAAGGTACTTTATTCCACAAAGTAAACTAGATCCGGAAAATGACGACCACAACGCAGATGCAAAATATAAAGAGTGGGCGCAAGCTGGATATATTCAAATATGTGAGGGTAACGATATAGATTTGACAGTTGTTGCGGATTGGTTTTACGAACTAAAAAAAGTCTATGGAATAACACTATACAAATGCGGATATGACCAAAGATTTGCAAAAGACTGGCTTAAACGCATGGAAGAATACGGATGGACGAAAGAATATAAAGATGTTGAAATGGTATTACAGAATGCGCAGACCTTGCACAATGCCATAATGCTAACAGAGGCGGATTTAAAAGCCAAGCTTATAAACTATAATGAAAATCCCGTTGATAGATGGTGCTTTTCTAATAGCTGTCTTAAGGTTAACGACTATAGGCAAGCAATAATTGTAAAAACCGAAAATGCAAAAAAAATAGATGGTTCCGTCACACTTGTATCATTATATGAGATGTACAGGAGATACAGATCCGATTTAAAAAAACTAGTGGGAGGTGATAAATAAAATGGAATGGTTCGACAAACTTTTTAAAAGGCAGCCAAAGAAAAGTAAATATGCTCCAACACTTGATGGCTTTATGCCTATTTATACTCAGTTTGGAACTAACATTTATGCAAGTGATGTTGTGCAACAGGCCTTAAAGTGCATTGTGGATGAAATGAAAAAGCTAAATCCAACGCATATAAGGCTAAATGATTCTTATAATGATCCAACACCGGTAAAAAGTACAATACAGGATGTTTTAAGGAATCCCAATGATCTTATGACAACATCTGAATTTTTGGAAAAGACCATGTGGATGTTATTACTCAATTATAACGCCTTTATAATTCCGACATACTATACATGGATAGACGAAAAGACCGGCGCGGAACGTAGATATTACGAAAGTCTTTATCCAATAAAGCCAACTCAGGTTGATTTTATCGAAGATGCTTCAGGAAGATTATTTGTTAAATTTTGGTTCTGGAATGGATATACAACAACAATCCCTTATGATGATGTAATCCACTTGAAATATAATTATTCCGTTAATGAGTATATGGGTGGAAATGAGATGGGAGAACCCGACCATACCGCAATACTTAACACACTAGAATTAAATAATCAGCTTTTGCAGGGAATTGCAAAGGCAATGAATGCCAGCTATGCAGTTAACGGCGTTGTTAAGTATAATACTTTAATGGATGATGGAAAGACAGAAACAGCATTAAAAGAACTTGAAACCAAGCTTAAAAACGGCGACAGCGGATTTTTACCACTTGATATAAAAGCCGACTTTATCCCACTAGAGCGTAAATCCGAAATAGTAGATGATAGCGTTTTAAAATTTATCGATGAAAAGATATTGCGATATTGGGGCGTTCCGGTATCAATTCTAACCGGAGACTACACGAAAACGCAATATGAGGCGTTTTATCAAAAGACACTAGAACCTATTATTATTGCATTTTCACAGGCATTTACCAAAAAGATGTTCACAAAGCGTGAACGTGCTTTCGGTAACAAGATAGAGCTTTATCCTAAAGACCTTATCTTCATGACAATGGATCAGACCTTGGAGATGATTAATATATTAGCACCAACAGGAGCACTGTTTGAAAATGAGAAGAGAGCTGCGCTGGGCTTAAGACCTATGCCAGAGCTTGAAGGTAAACGTTATATGTCGCTTAACTGGGTTGAGGCAGATAAAGCAGCACAATACCAGCTAGGAAAAATAAATGTTGATGTCGTAGATGAAAACAAAAATGTAACAGATGAGGAACTGTAATTAATAGCGTGACAATTTGACCAAATGGGGGTACAATGATTATGGATAAATGGTATAGATGTCCTTATTGTGGACAAAAGCTTTTTATCAGAGAAAAAAACGCAGCAGTAAGCGGTATTCAAATTAAATGTAAGGGCCGAGGCTGTGGTAAAATTGTAAGGGTTAAAATTGAAAGTACAGTTAAATAATAAATTTTGAGCCTTTGAGCCTTTTAACTATATAAGTTAAGAGGCTCATTTTTTTTGGAGGTACAAAATGAAAAAAAAGGAACTTGAAAAACGCTCCTATACCTTTGAGGTAAGAGCAGAACAGACGGAAAACGGCGAGAAAATTATAACAGGTAGACCTATCGTATATAATAGTCGTACAGACTTAGGCTATTACGATGAAATTATCGAAGTAGGGGCTTTAGATGGTGCAGATCTTACAGATGTAAGATTTTTAGTAAATCATAATACGGATATGATTCCACTTGCAAGAAGTCGCAGAAACAACGGAAACAGCACCATGAAAATGACAGCCGACTTTCAAGGTTTATATCTTGATTTTGTAAAGCTGGATGTTGAAAATAATATGGACGCTAGGGCATTATATAGTGCAGTTCAGCGTGGCGATATTACAGGAATGTCGTTCATGTTTTCTATTGATGATGAGGAATGGGAGGACTTAGAAAGTGAACACCCAACACGCCACATTAAGAAAATTGGATCAGTCGTTGAAGTAAGCGCAGTTACATGGCCAGCTTATGAATCAACTGAAATAAATGCACGTAGCAAGGTAGCATTGGATAATGCTAGGTCAGCAGTGGACACTGCGAGACAGCGTAACGGCGTAGATTCAGTGGACACTGAATTGGAACTTTTAAAGGCTAAAACACAGACACTACTTTTAGGAGGTAATTTATGAAAAGAAAAAAGATTCTTGAAAAGCGCCTTGCTAGGCTGAATGAAAAGAAAAACAACCTTGCAGCACGCGCAGCAGCATCACAGGACGTAAATGAGGTTAGAAGCATCAACACAGAACTCGAAGACCTTAACGCAGAAATTGAGGAAACAGAGGCTGAAATAGCTGCAATTGAAGAGGAAGGAAACCCAACACCACAGCCAGAAGATGATTTGCAGCGTGGAGGTATTCCAACAACTACACAGGAACTTGAACAGCGTGGAGGTATTCCAACAACTACACAGGAACTTGAACAGCGCGGCGGTATTCCTGCAAATGCACAGCTTGTTAATGGCAACATTAACGCAAGCTTTAGACAGTCAGTAAATATGACTCAGGAAAGACAGAACGTTGATCCATTTGCAACAATGGAATATCGAAAAGCTTTCATGCGTTATGCTCAGACGGGCGAGGCAATCCCAGTTAATTTAGCCAAGCGCGACGGCATCCCAGCTAATACAGATACACTGGGCGCAACAATCCCAACAACAATACTTAATGAGTTTATCAATGAGATTAGAAAAGTATATGGACAGCTGTACACAAGAGTTAGAAAGCTTAATGTACCAGGAGCAGTTAAGATTCCAATTGCAAAGTTACAGGCATCCTTTAAGTGGATTACAGAAGATACTGTATCTCCAAGACAGAACGCCGGTACAATCAATGATTTTGTTGAATTTTCATACAACATGGCTGAAATTCGTGTATCACAGACACTTCTTTCATCAATTGTTACAATCGACCTTTTCGAGCGTGAAATTGTCCGTATAATGGTTATTGCTTATATGCAGGCAATGGATAACGGCATCGTAAACGGTACAGGTAACGGCCAGATGCTGGGTATTCTTAACGATCCAAGAGTATTAGCAACAGGAAACGTTATTGAAATGACAGCAGCAGACATTAACAATTGGACAGCTTGGAGAAAGAAATTCTTTGCAAAGTTGCCACTTGGCTACAGATCAGGAGAATTTATTTTCCCACTTGCTACAGTTGATGCATATCTTGAAACTATGGCAGATGCAAACAATAATCCAGTATTCAGACAGGCAACAGGTTTAGAGGTTAATGATGGAGATAGTGCAGATCCTAACGGTCGTTTCTTTGGTAGAAGAATTTCTCTTGTTGAACCTGACATTATTCCAGATTTCGATTCTGCAAATGCTGGAGACGTTATTGGTATCTTCTGGCAGCCACAGGAATACGCAATCAACACAAACATGCAGTTCGGTATGAGAAGATATTTCGATGAGGAGCGCAATGAGTGGGTTAACAAGATGCTTACAATCGTTGATGGTAAGGTTCTTAATCCTATGGGAATTTATCTCATCAAGAAGAAAGCAAACTAAGGGGGTGTAATGTATGAATACAGTCGAGGCATTGCAGGCACTTTATGTTGCTTTTGGCGGTAATATAGAAGATGTTGCAAACATCACAACTATTCCTGAAATGATTAACGCCCTTGTAACAGTTGTTCCAAGTATATCAAGTGGATTGCCTACAGTTACATCAGAAGATAACGGCAAAGTATTAACAGTAGTTGATGGTGAATGGGCTGTAGCTGATTTGCCTGAAACTACTTGACGGTTGAAGGAGATTAAGGCATGAGTGAAACAACAAGCGCGCTACTTAATAGCGTGAAAACTGCATTAGGTATAACGGGCACTTATCAAGATGAGACTATATCAACTTATATTGATGAGGTTGTTTCATTCTTGAAAGATTCCGGCGTGACAACTGCAAACGTCACGCCGGGTATTGTAGCCCGTGGGGTTTCTGATTTGTGGAATTATGGCGCAGGTGAAGGAAAACTTTCAGACTACTTTATAAAGCGTGCAATACAGTTAAGCTATAAAAAATAGGAGGATAAAAGCAATGATTAACACAGATAGAATTGTACAGGTTGCAGCAACTGATTTACTTAGTCTTTATGCGCTTATACTTAAGCTCACAGGTAAGACTATTACAGTTGCAGATGCAAGCACAACAGACGGACAGTTTAATATTACAGAAGCACCTGACAGTGGTGCACTTATGGCAAGCGAGCCGGTGCAGTCACTTAATTTTGGTGAGGATGTAACAGCTGCAACCGTTTATTTTGTGCCAGCATATGACTATACAGGCTTTTTACTTAACGGAGTAGCCGTTGAGACAGCAGGAGACGAAGTAGCAGCAGATGGTAGGTCATTATATCTTGCTACGCTGGCAAGTGGAACAGTAACAATCGCAGCACAGGGGGTGTAAGTTATGGCGAGAACGAGAAGACGATATAAGCCAGCTGCACCGTTTAATGTGCCTATGCGCCTACTCGTTCCCACAACAACAATGGTTAAAGGCGTACCCAAAAAAGTTTTTACCGAGCCGGAAAATAGTTTATTTTATGGCTCTTTTAGGACTTTTGGAGGCACTGAGACTACTGAAAACGATATTTACACCGTTGTAGATACTGCAACTATTGATACATGGTACAGGCCGGATATAACTGCAGAATGTCAAATTTATATCTGCGAAACAGGGGCAACATATGAGATTATGGCAACTCCGGAAGATGTCGAAATGAGACATCAATTTTTACAGATACGCGCTAAAAGGCTAGGAGGTTCAACATAATGGCTGCCCGTAAGAACTCGATAAATATCGACTTTAGTGTATTTTCAGATTTAGCGGATGAACTCGATAAGATGGGCGCAGATTTGCAAAAAATCTTTACTGATGTAATGGAGCAAGAGGGAGAGACGGTTGCAGAAGATACAAAAGATGCAGTTAAGGCCGCAAATTTGCCAGCAAAAGGTATATATTCAACCGGAGATACAGAGGATTCAATAATAATGCAGCCAAAGGTTGAATGGAGCGGCAGCATTGGAGAAATAGGGCTAGGTTTTGACAAAACAAAGCCCGGTGCAGGTGGTTTTCTTATCACTGGAACACCGAAAATGCAACCGGTATATGAGCTAGAGCAGATATACGGGCGTAAGTCATATGAGCGCAAAATGACAAGAGATATAATGGATCATCTGAATGCAGAAATAAGTGACCATATGCAGAGGTACAAATAATGGAAGATGAATTAATTGAACTTTTAAGCACATTTAGTTATCCAGTTTATAGGCAAGGGAGCTTTGCAGAGGGCGACAAATATCCGGATAGCTTTTTTACATTCTGGAATGTAGATAGCCCTGACCATGAACATTATGACAATGCAGAATACGGGACAGATTGGACATTTAATGTGAATTTCTATTCCACTGATCCGGAAAAAACTTATAATCTTATAACGCTTGCAAGAGTGTTACTTAAACAGCACAAATGGATAGTTCCATCACAGGGCTATGATGTTTATAGTGATGAACCAACCCATACAGGGCGAGGAATACAAGCGTTATATTTACAAGTTTGAGCCAATAAGCCTATATAGGCTTATATATTAACAATTAAACACGATTAACAAGGAGGAAAAAGATATGCCACAGATCTATGAATATCGAGGCGTTGAAGGGCTTGTTGCAGCCCCTGTTACAGTAGATACCACAGAAAGCTTTACTACAGGTGAAGTTATCGAGCTTGCAGGTGTTTCAGAAATTGGCAAGGCAACAGATTCCACAAATGAATCTCATTATTACGATAATAAAGCAGCTATCGTAATAACATCAGAGGGTGCCGATGAAATCACAGTTAATACAAGTGCAATTCCACTTGACATATTAGCTCAGATTACAGGTCAGTATTACGACGAAACTACAGGAATGTTTGTTGAACAGGAAAGCACACCGGGTTACTGGGCTTTAGGCTATCAGACAAAGGACACAAACGGAAATGTGTACTATGTTTGGAGACTTAAAGGCAGATTCAACAAGCCAGATCAGACAAATGCAACAGAAGACGATGGAACAGATGCAAACGGTCAGGAAATTACTTACACAGGCGTTTCAACAATTCACAAGTTCACAAAGACAGGTAAGAGCGCAAAAGCCGTAACTGTTAATACAGGGCTTGATCTTGTTGATACAACTGATTTCTTTGCTACTGTACAGACACCGGATACTGTTACACCTAAAACACCTTGATAAATAACTAAAAGGCAATGATAATTATTGCCCCGGCTTAAATATGAGTCGGGGCATTTTTAAAAAAAGGAGAATTAAACATGGTAAACAAAAAGATATTTACACTTAATGTGTATGACAAAGAAAACAACATTGTTAAGACATGTGAGGCAGTAGATGCTGAATTAAAGTTTGGTGCTATTCGCTCAATAATGAAATTACTTAGCATTGATGATATAAACGACACGGCGCAGCTATTAAAGACCGTGTACAGCGCATGGGAACAGCTTACGGCTATCTTGTCACAGTGTTTTCCAGAGATGGAAGAAGAGGATTGGGACAATGTAAAGCTGGAAGAACTTATTCCGGTTATTGTTGGTATATTGCGTACATCATTTGGCAAGATCCTTACTATTCCTAGTGACTCAAAAAACTAACTAGCGGCGATGATACGCCGCTTAACGAAAAATTATTTTCAATCTCTTATCAGCTTTGCAAAGAGTTTCCGGCATTAACGCCGCTGGAAGTAGATAACAATACCTTTTTTAACATCATAGACCTTTATTCAGATGTTAGAAGGATGCAGATAAGAGAGAAAAAGCAAAGTGATCCTAACAGGAAAATACGCCGTCCGGCATCGGACAATTGGTTTTAAGAGGTAAAAAACATGGCAAGCAATGACACAACCGTAAAATTTAAAGCTGATATATCGCAACTAAAATCACAAATGCAAGCCGCAGAAAGACAAATTAAGCTTGTAAATTCAGAGTTTAAAGCTGCAACCGCAGGCATGGACGATTGGACAAAATCAGCAGACGGATTAACAGCTAAAACAAAACAGCTTACAAGCGTACTTGACAGTCAAAACAAAAAACTTGCGCTTATGGAAGAAGAGCTTGAAAAGACTGTCAAAGTTTACGGTGAAAATTCCGCGGCAGCTGATAGAGTTCGTATAAAAATTAATGAGCAGAAAGCTGCCATTGCAAAGACAGAGAGCCAGCTAAAAACCTATTCTGATAAGCTGTCCAATTTATCGGACAGTATGGACGATGCAGCGGACGGCAGCAAAGACTTTGTAAGTGCAACTGATAAGCTCAAAAGTTCAATTTCAGAACAGGAAAGCAAGTTGGAAAGTCTTAAAAAGCATTATTCCGATTTAGTTACAGAGGGCAAAGGGCTTTCAAGTGAGGCAAAGGAAACAGCTACACAAATTAGTAAGCTTTCCGGTGAACTACAGGAAAATAAATCAAAACTTGAATCAGCAGAAAGCGCAGCCGATGAGTTTGATCAATCCTTAGATAATATGGATGATGCAGCGCAAAAGGCTAGTGATGGTTTTACAGTCATGAAAGGCGCACTTGCTAATCTTGTAGCGGATGGCATACGTGCCGCAATTAGCGCCGTTAAAGAACTTGCAACAGAAACTTTCACAGTGGGTTCAAGTTTTGAAAGTGCAATGTCACAGGTTGCTGCTGTTTCAGGTGCAAGCGCAGAAGACAT
>Ga0233372_1000963_pt1 | contig 11692 bp, 12 predicted proteins | sample ElkDunMinimDraft_4_FD_191538 | JGI IMG/M metagenome (GOLD analysis project Ga0233372, IMG submission 191538) | Fecal eukaryotic communites from dung pellets of Tule Elk in California, USA - Elk Dung D8 | ecosystem: Host-associated > Mammals > Digestive system > Large intestine > Fecal | place... | reverse complement strand
ACTTCCTTTTAAAACAATATCTATTATTGTATCAAAGGCATTGGCAGATAATCTTTCAGTAGGTGAAATGAAATTTCCTGCTGCATTATTTACTAAAACATCTACTTTTCCAAACGCATCTAAAACACTTTCTAACATATTTTCAACCTGATCGTAATATCTTACATCACAAGCAATAGCTAAACAAGTTCCATTTGTTTTTTCTTCTAATTCTTTTGCAGTTTTGGTTAACTTATCTAGATCTCTAGAAGTTATAGCAACTTTAGCACCTAACTCCATAAAATACGTAGTCATTGATTTTCCTAATCCACTTCCACCACCTGTAACAATTATAACTTTATCTGCCAAGGCATTTTCTCGTAACATTTTTTCTGAAAAATTCATTTTTATTTATTTTGATTGTTACGTAAATATAATAAATAGTTTGAATAACAGATTTTTAAGTACATGTAAAATGCAAAAAAAAAGCAGTTGCATTTTTTGCTACTGCTTATAAATTAAAGATATGAAAATTATTTATTTTGAATCACTGCTTTTATGAAAGTTTTTCCAAAGGTAGTACTTTTATAATATCCGCGTTGGGTTTTGTAAGTATAACCTTTCTTTTCAATGTCTTTTTTGATAAAACGACTAAGTTGAGAATTTTCTAAAGATTGATAACTTTCTAATGGCAAACTTGAATTTTCTATACTGATTAATCCAATTCCGATTAAATTATCTAAATATAATTGTAGATTGTCTAAATAAGATATTTTAATGTTGTTATCTTCAAGTAAAAAATTATGTTGTACTAATACCATTTCGAAAGTATTTGTTTTTTCATCAACAACTTGAATCATATTGATAAACGGAATTTTCGGATTTTCTGTAAACGCTTTTAAAATTTGAGTTTCATCTGGCGTTAATTTTTTAATCGAATCAATAAAACTTGGATGTACTAAACCACAAGTTTGTTTATCCATTGCGTTTGCTAAAAGATTCAGATATAAATTTTTTAACTCATCTGTTTCGGAAACGATTTTTAATCCTTCAAAAATTGGTACAGCCAGATAATTTGCTGGACTTTGTAAATTTTCTTTAGAAACCTTTTTTAGTTTATCACTTAATGAAGATTCTATCTTAGAAAATATTGAATCAAAATCGTTAATTAATCCTTTTAATGGATTTAATAAAGTTAATTCTATCGATTGATTTTTTGATTCCGAAACCTCAGTTTCCTTTTGAATTAATGTATTTTCTGTTTTATGTTCTTCAGTATTTGATGCTGTTTTTTGAATCGAAATATCTTGTTCTTGTTCTTGTTCTTGAATTTCAACTGATTTTTTTTCATCTTCTGAAGTAGATTCAATAGCTAAAATAGGTTCGTCTGAAATAGAATCATCAAGAGAAACTAATTTATTGGTTTCATTGTTTTTTAATTCTTGATTTTCTACTTCAGCTAATTCTTCTGATTTTGTAGGTATTTTACTTGGCACTAATCCATAAATAAATCGACGATTTGTCCAAACGGCAATCACAAAATAGAAACCACAAATCAACCACATTTGAATAAAGATTTCTTTAATTTCAACTAAAGAAGCTCCAGCTTGACTTAAAGCTAAAAATCCTTTTACACCGATGGTACTCGGAAAGAAGAATCCCATAACTTTTATCCAAAGTGGAAATGCAACAATTGGGTACGAAACGCCTCCCATCATTAAGGCAGGTATCGAAAATACAGTTAAAAGCATAATCGTATCTTCTCGATTTCTGAAGATATTCATTAATGATTGTCCTAAAAAAGTAATCGATAAAACAACTGGAATTAAAAAGATGATGACTTCGAATAAGTTGCCTCGTTGCGGAATCGTGAAAATATGAAACACAACCAAAATTCCTAAGAGAAGCAATAACATAGAAATTACCAAATAAGGTAACGCTCGTCCGATGGTCATAAACAAATATCCAAACCTACGTTTCGCCATAGCAAAATGAGTGGTAAAGGTATCGTTTTCTCTCATTGTTCCATACAAAACACCCATTCCGGTTAATTGTAATGTTTGTAATGCAATAATTAAAACTACCGGAATTAAGAAAATAGCATAACCTTCTTCTAAGTTGTATAAAGGATTTGCGATGATGTTAAACGGTTTACTAGAAGCTTCGGCTTGTTTCATTGGCACGCCGCTCATCATGGTTTGTTTTAATTGTAACTCACCAGTAAAAGCTCCCAATGAATTGGTAACAGCTTGTAAAGTTTTGTCGTAATATAACATGTAAGAAGCGTCACTATATATTGCAATAGATGCATTTCCTCCACTTTTTTGTAGTTCTTTAGAAAAGTTTTTTGGAATTAAAATGACACCGTTTACTTTCCCTTCTTCAAACAACTTTCTTCCTTCTTCTAAACTCGTCGCATCATACGTTACATCTAACGATTCGGTTTCGTTTATCATTCTTCGGATTTGATGCGAAATCGTTGTTTGGTCATTATCTACATAAGCAACAGGTAAATTTGTGAAAATCTCTGGGCTATAAACAAACGTATAGAAAAAGTAAACTAAAGTTACGAATAGTATGTAAATTTCGATTACCGCAGAATCTTTGAAAATAAGTTCTTTTTCTTTTTTAGCGGTTTCGAAAATTAAGGCGAAAGAATTGATTATTTTTTTAAGCATCATAACCTCCTTTCTTTAATTTTTTCTGATATAATGGAATTCCAATCACACCTAAAATAGCGAAAATAGCAAAACCAATTAAGTACCATTTTTGGGATTCATTAAATTCAATTCCTCGGATAGCAAAATCAACAATAAAACGCATGTACGATGTAAACGGGAATATGTAACACAAATATTGAACAAACGTATTCATACCTAAAGCAGGGAAAGTATATCCTGCAAATGAGAAAGCTAATGCAGCATAATCGCCTCCAATAGTCAAGGCAGTTCTAAAACTTGTAGTAATTGATGCTATGAACAAACCTACACTTTGTAATACAATAACAAATGCAAAGAAAATAATATTAACGCCTGCAAAACTTCCTTTTAATGGAGTTCCGATTTTATAAAAAAGTAAGGCATTCATCAAAAATCCAAGTGCGCAGAAAATGATGGTATATGGTAATATTTTTCCGAATATTACGGCATAAACGTTATTTTTTGCATTCTCTAATACTTGATTTTCTTTTCGACGTTTTAGTTCTAATCCAAAAGTATAAACAGCCATAATCATAACCATAATCTGTAAAGCCATGGGCATAAAAGCAATGTTTAAATAATAATTATAACTTGTGTACGGATTGTATAAAACGTGTAAATCGGTATTTATAGGCAAGATAGATGACATTGCCTGGTCTGGACTTAATCCTTTTTGTTCTAGTGTTTCTAAGACAACTCCAGCCATAAATGTTTGCGCAACGGTCTGAAAATCTTTAAGAATTATTGCGCCCGAAAGCAAATATTGTCCGTTATAAAAACAAGAAACCGATGTGTAATTTCCTTTGTAAACGTTTTTCTGAAAGTTTTTAGGAATAATTATAAAAGCATACGCATCATTTTTACGAACTAAAGTTTCACCTTCTTGTTCGCTGTTTACATAATAAGCTAAATCTATTGTTGCAGTCGATTCAAGCATTAAACCCAATTGTCTAGAAAGAGGTGTTTTGTCTTGATCTAAAATGGCTACAGGTAATTTGGTAGGAACGCCTTGTTCCATTAATGAAGTATAATAGGCAAAAATAAAAAACGGTACACCAAATAAAATCACTAATAAGCGAGGTGTACTGAATATTCTTACCCATTCTTCAAAAAATATTTTAAAAAAGTTTTTTCTCACAACCTGTAAACTAAAAGATTTTTATTTTAAATCTGCTTCGTCAATTAAAGCACTCATTCCTGGTCTTAATCCTTCAACTTTGTTTACTGGATAAGCTTTGATTAAGAAAGTTCTCATATCAAAATCACCTTGAGATTTAGTTGCATTCCAAGTTGCGAAATCACCTTGAGCAGCTACATATCTAACTTCTAACATGATTTTTTTGTTATCTAAACCTGGAATGATAGCTTCGAATTTTGTTCCCATTTTAAATTTAGACAACATCGTTTCTTTGATATTGAAATAAACCCAAATGTCGTTCACATCTATTAAATTAATAATAGGATAACCCATATTAATGATTTCGCCTGCATTTGGCATGATGGTTAAGATTTCACCACTTCTTGGAGCTCTAACATGACCTTCTTCTCTTAAAAGTTCAATTGTTTTAACAGCGCCAGATGCTTGATTTACTTGAGCAAGTGCAACCGTTTTGTCTTCTGAACGAGCACCGCTTTTAACCATTTCATAGTTTGCTTTAGCAGCACTTTCTGCATTTAAAGCGACTTGATATTGCGTATAAGCTTCGTCACGTTTTTGAGCTGCGATTACTTTATCTTTATATAAATTATCTAAACGATTGTACGTTTTTAAAGCTAATTCTTTACCTGCTTTTGCTTGTTGCCAAATGTTGTAAGTTGCTAAAATTTCTTGCGAACGTGCACCTGCATCAACTTTTTTATTAACTGCTTCTGCTGCTGTTCTCACAGATTCGACCTGAGATAATTGCGAATCGATTTCTGGAGTGCTTATAATGGCTAAAACTTGATTTAGTTCTACAAAATCTCCTTCTTTAACTAAGACAGAATCGATACGTCCAGGTATTTTTGAAGCTACGTTAATTTGTTTGGCTTCGACTTGTCCTTGTAAATACGATACAGATGGAGCGCTCATATACCAAAGGGCTACAGCTAAAATTACAAGGATTACAAAAACTCCTAATACAGCGTTTATTATTTTATTTTTCATGAGGTTGTATTAATTAGTGTATTTCAAAAATTCTTTACTAAGTCCACTAAATTCTAATAAATTAGCAAGTGAAACGATATAAACATATTCTGTGTTCAAGATTAATAATTTTACAACAGAAAGGTTTGTTTCTGCGTCAATTACATCTGTTGAAGTTGCTAAACCTTCTGCAAAAGCTCTTGTTCTTACGCGTAATAATTCGGTTGCAAACTCTTCTTGGACTTTTAAATTTTTAATTTCTTCCTGACTTTTCTCTATTTCGTAATATAGATTTTCAATTAAAGTTTTGACATCCGTTTGCGCTTTTGCTTCTAAGAAATCAATACTTTCTCTTGTTGATTGAGCTGCCTTAAGTTCATTTTTGTTTTTGAAACCGCCAAAAATATTATAAGTAACTCCAACGCCTACAACCCAAGGTCTTTCTCTTGACGAATCTAAAATTCCGAAAGCAATCGGATCATTATGTAATAATGTCGTTTGACCAAAGAAAGCAATATCTGGATAATAATTAGCTTTTTTTGCTTTAATACCTTCTTCTGCTAATTGTTTTTGTAATAATATTTTTTGTAATTCGGGATAATTATTTATTGCAGATTCTTTATAAAATTGTAATGTATTTATATCGGCTGATTTTACAAAAGGTGTTGATAAATCGCCTGTAATTTCATCTGCATTAAGTGTATTTGCTAATGCTGTACGTGCTAATTTGATGTTTTTTTCTGCAGATAAAAATTCTCTGTTAGCTTCCGATACTGCTACATCAGCTACTAATCTTTCGGCTGGAGCAATGATACCGTTTTCTTCTAATTTTGTAGCATTGAAAAGGTGGAGTTTCATGGCTTCTACTACTTTTTTGTGTACAAGGTAAGCTTCGTCTGCAAGTTTTACTTGAAAGTAACGTGTTGCAAGTTCTGAAATTAAATGGTTTTCTGTGCTTTCAATGCTTTTATCAATAATCTCTCCTTCAATTTTACTAGCATTTACAGCAGCGTTTATTTTCCCACCAGTAAAAATAGGCCAAGTTGCGTTTAGACCAGCAAAAGCCATTTCTTTTTTACCTACTTGAACTTTCCAATCACCTAAAACACTTGCGTCAGGTAAAGTTAAAAAGCTAGCTAAATTATTACGAGCATCGTTAAAACTTAAATCTAATTTTTTGTCAAAAACAACTCCCATTGCATAAGCATTCAATGACGGATAACGCAATCCATTGATAGATTTGGTTACGTATTGTTGGGTTTCACTTTGTTTGTTTACGGCTTTTAAAGTGTTGTTATTCTGATACATTTTATTGTATGCATCTGTAAACGAAAGATTTTGAGCTTTACTATATTGCGAATAGCATAGAAAAAAGCAAAATCCAATTTTTAAATAGTGTCGTGTATTAAACATCAGGTTTGCAGAAATTAGTATACGTTAGTTAAAAAACTTTGTTTGATATTTTTAATTATTAATAGAAACTAATAGTAATTAACAAATGTTTATACAAATTACGGAAGTTTTTTTTAAATTCCCTTCATTTATATATGATTTATGTTTTAATAAATCTATTTAATATCATTTTTTATACTTGTTCTGTTTTTAAAGTTTAGTTAAATTGTTTTTTTAAGTTTGTTTTTTTGTGTTAAATCTATTTTGGCTTTAAAATTTTAGTCAAATTTTATATTAATCTTAGTTTTTAAGATTAACTATTTTTTTAAATTTAGGATATTATTTCTTTGGTCCAAGCCAGTACTTGAATTCCTTTTGAATAATGTACTAAATCTGGTTTTCTGTTTAAATTGATTTTCTTTAAAAAGTAATTGGTTTGTAGATTTGAATACGTTAAATTATGAATTTCCCAAGGTAAATGCTGAATTTCATTTCTATAAAGTCTATTTTCTAAGTCTAAATACAAACAATATCGTTCGGTTAAAAAGGTATCAAGTTCAGACTTTTCAGATACTAGATTTTCAACGGTATAATCAATTTCTAGTTTAAAGTTTTGTTGTTTTTGATTTGCTCGTATTTTTTGCTCTTTAAGATGATGTACGATATCTGATTTTTCATACGGAAGACCTGATATTTTTTTAGACAAAAATGCTGAAAACCATTTTTCGGCTTCTATATTCAAAAAATAAACTCCAGGTTTGTTGTCTTTGATTACATAAGTTCTTAGATTGATTTCTAGAAAATTTGAAATAGGAGCAAATGCAGGAAGAAACCTCGGACGAATATTTTCCATTGAGAATGCTACTAACGATATCCATGCTTTACCTTGATGCATATCAACTTCAAGATTTTTTGGAAGTAAATCTTGAATCCACTCTTTTTCTATTTGCCAATGTAAAAAAATAGCATTATTCCATTCTTGATAGAAGTTCCATTTCCGATTTGGATTTTTCCATGTTCGATGATTGTCATTTTTTAGTATTTCTGTAGTGGTCAATTTTTTCATAACTTATTTTAAATTCTTTTAAAATTAAATAAAAAATTGACAATAAAAAAAGATGACTGATTAGTCATCTTAAAAATATTTTATACGCTTACAATTGGTAATTTAGCATTAAGCATGTTTTTAACACCGCTGGTCCATTCATCTTTTAAAATACTTAAAACCATTGTATCTCTACGTTTTCCAATTGGGCAAATAGCATTACTTCGTATTACACCTTCAACGGTGCAACCAATACTTTTTAAAGCATTTATACTTCTGATATTTTCTGTATAAGCTCTGAATTCAACACGTTCCATGCCCATTTTTTCAAAGGCAAACTCTAACATCAAAAATTTACAATGTTTGTTTATTCCGGTTCCTTGATAGTTTTTACCAAACCAAGTGTAACCCATTTGTAAACGATTTGTGTTTAAGTGGATGTCGCAATAACGAGTAGCTCCAACGAATCTCTGTTTGGTTTTATCAAAAATAATGAATGGGTATTCACTAAATTTTTCTCTTTCATCAATTGCTAAAGAAATGTATCTTTTTAAGTTATCAGGATTATCAGCCTTGACCATGGAGTATTGCCAAATCTCGGGTTCGTTGATCGAAAATTCTAATAGATTTTCAAAATCACTAACCTTTAGTGGGATTAATTTAGCATATTCATTTTCAAGAATATAATCATTTTCAAAATTAAATAAATTCATTTAGTTCGCTTGTGTTTGATGTGTGAAAAATACATTCTAAATAAGATCTGAAAATTTTTTAAAAGTTATTAAATTGTAAATGTTTTAATAACCTTGTAGATGCATTTAAAAGTGCGCGAATATAGTGATTTATTTCAATACGATTTTATTACTAAATTGTTAAAATTTAATCTGTTTTTGAATTAGATATAATGTTGTTAAAAAATGTTTTGCTCATTTCGTCAAAAGCTGTATTCTGAAGAAGTTGTAACGATTTTTTTGCCATTTCTTGAAATTCATCTTCGGTTATCTGACCTTCAAAATAACTGTTGTAAAAGTTGGTTACAATTCCAAATACTCCATTAATTTCATGCTTTTCTATGCTTTTGTTTTTACTATAAATGACACGCATAAAATTTGCAGAAACATAAGACGCAATTTCCAGTGCATCGTTTATTGAAATAGTTTCGTTTTTGGTTTTTAGATTTAAAAAAGTTTGTAAATCTAAAGCTATTAAATCTTCTATGTTTTGAGGTTCCATTTTATATTGAATTTAAAAAAACCTGCTATTTCTAACAGGTTTCTATTTTAATGACAATTTTTGTCTAAATGTTTTTTTATTGTTCCATTATCACAATTCGGAATGTCTTCGAAGTCATAAAGTTTTTGAACCATAACGCCTCCTTCTTCAATTTCGTATGTTATTTCTTCTCTAGTTGTGTAACCATCTCCATCATCATCTAAATCTAAGAAATTCGGAATGCCATCTCCATCTGTATCATCATCCCAATAATCACCATTGTTATTTGGATCTTCATAAATAGATAATAAACCGTCGTTATCATGGTCTGCATGCATTTTACTTACTAAAGTAATATCAAAGATAATTGGTGAATACCCTGGGATATCTAATCGAGCTGAATTAAAATAACCTAATCCAGAAGGGATAAAAACAATTACTCTACCTGGATTGTTATAAGTTAAAGTACCATCATTATTTTCTGTAATTGATGTAGCTGTTTTTATTTTTGTAAGAATTTGTCTATATCCAGAAACTACACTTGAGGGAGTATAATCTGTAGTAGGAAATCCACTCCAAAAACCTAGATTGTTTTTATCAAAAATATTTTGGTTTAAAGTAAAACCTGTGTATTTTGTAAATACGTTGTCAATTGTAATTGGTGTTTCTCCACCGCCTTCGTTAATTACAAGGTAGTACAACTTATATGTTACAGGGTCGTTAATTAATCCGTCAACTTTATTTGAAGTTCTATCGTCATTTTTAACTTCTATATATTGTAATGGGTATAAAGTCTGATTCCAAATCGTATTTGAATTATTTTCTGCTATAGAATCAAACTTAATATCATTTTCATTTTCAATTGTAATTGAATTTGTTTTAAGAAAGGTTTCGATTTTAGAAATGTTATCGTTATAAACTTCTTGACGTTCTCTCACAGGTTCAATTTCTACATCATCATCTTTTTTACAGCTCCATAAACTGATAGCTAACGCTGCGATACATGTATATTTTAAAAATCTATTCATTTTTCAATTTTTTTGATGGTGCAAGATACAATTTTCATTTATTTTTGTTTCATATTTAACCCAATTTTATAAATTAAAAATGCGAGTAGATAAATATTTGTGGTGCATACGTTATTATAAAACGCGAAGTATTGCTACCGAAGCTGTAAAAAAAGGACATGTGTCTGTTAATGGGCAACAAGCAAAAGCTTCTCGAGATGTTTTTGCAGGTGATAAAATTACTCTTAGAAAAGATCAGATTAATTATATTATTTCAGTTTTAGGTATTCCAGATAATCGAGTAGGGGCAAAGTTGGTTGATATGTATCGTAAAGATGAAACACCAGCTGAAGCATTTGAACATTTAGAAATGCTTAAATTAGCTAAAGAACATTATCGAACAAAAGGTGATGGACGTCCGACGAAAAAAGACCGAAGAGATATTGACGATTATTTACTAGATGACGAAGATGAAACTGCAACTGAATAAAACATATTGGGAAAAACGATATCAAGAAAATAATATTGGTTGGGACGCGGGTGCTGTTACAACTCCGATTAAAGAATATATCGATCAACTAATTGATAAAAATATAAAAATCTTAATTCCGGGTGCAGGTAATGCTCATGAAGCTGAATATTTATGGAATTCTGGTTTTAAAAATATTTATGTGTTGGATATTGTTCAAGAACCTTTGGATAATTTAAAATCAAGAATTCCCGATTTTCCTAGCGAACAATTGATTTTAGGTGATTTCTTTGATTTAAATGATTCCTATGATTTGATTCTTGAACAAACTTTCTTTTGTGCTTTAAATCCAAATTTACGGGAAAAATATGCCACTCAAATGAATCGGTTATTACATGCAAATGGAAAATTAGCAGGTGTTTTATTCAATTTTCCATTAACCGAAGATGGACCGCCATTTGGAGGCGATTATGAAACATATTTTTCTGTATTTAATCCTATATTTGCAATCAAGAAGTTAGAAGCTTGTTACAATTCAATTAAACCAAGAGCTGGTAAAGAGTTTTTTATATTATTAGAAAAATTATAAGATGGAAAAAAATATCATTTTAAATCAAGATCAAATCAAACATATCACCAAACGAATTGCATATCAGATTTATGAAACTTTTGCTGATGAAAAAGAGATTGTAATTGCTGGAATTGCCAATAGTGGATTTGTTTTTTCTCAGAAAATAGCAAAAGTACTTGAAGAAATTTCTGATTTACAAGTAGTGATTTGCGAAGTGCAAGTAAATAAGCAAAATCCGATTGAACCAATCATTACTTCAATTAGTGAAACGGAATATACAAATAAATGTATCGTTTTGGTTGATGATGTGATGAATTCTGGAGCAACTTTAATTTACGGAGTTCGTCATTTTTTAAATGTTCCTGTTAAGAAATTTAAAACAGCTGTGTTGGTGGATAGAAATCACAAGAACTTTCCAGTAAAAGCTGATTTTAAAGGGATCTCTTTATCAACTTCATCTAAAGAACATATACAAGTAGTTTTTAATCAAAACGAAGAATACGCTTATTTAAGTTAAATAAGCGTATTTTTTATTTCAAGAGCAATTTCTTCAATTGTTTTATTATCGGTTTTGATTTTGTATTTTGCTTTGTTGTAAAAGTAACTTCTGTCAAAAAGGTGTTTAGCTATGAAAGTTTCTAGATCGTCTTCAGAATCGTTTAAAAGTGGTCTTTTATTCAATTCATTATTTAATCTGATTGCAAGCGATTTAATGGACGTGTTTAAATAAAACGATTCAATGGTATCTTTTTCAAAATGTAAATGGTTATTTGCGTAGCATGGAGTCCCACCACCTAAACTTATAATCATTTCTTCATCTAAATTTAATAATTCGTTTAAATATTGATGTTCTAATTTGCGAAAAAAGATTTCGCCACTTTCTTTGAATATGTTTTTAATTGACTTTTGTTGTTTTTCTTCGATATATTCGTCCAAATCATAGAAAGGGATTCCAGACATTTTAGATAGAAAATAGCCAATTGTAGATTTCCCAGATCCCATATAGCCTAAAAGGATAATTTTTTTATTCATAATAAACGTTTGTAAACGAACTGTTTAAAAAAAGGTTGAAAATTTTAGTGCAAATTTAATAGAATTTGTCTTGGAATATAAAAAAAGTGCCCTATATTTGCACCCGCATTCAGGAAGTTAAATGTATGACTCGATAGCTCAGTTGGTAGAGCACAACACTT
>Ga0233372_1000962_pt1 | contig 11694 bp, 9 predicted proteins | sample ElkDunMinimDraft_4_FD_191538 | JGI IMG/M metagenome (GOLD analysis project Ga0233372, IMG submission 191538) | Fecal eukaryotic communites from dung pellets of Tule Elk in California, USA - Elk Dung D8 | ecosystem: Host-associated > Mammals > Digestive system > Large intestine > Fecal | place... | reverse complement strand
CCTCCGTGTCGACCCGGTAGGTGTTGACGCCGATCACGGCCTGCAGCCCCGCGTCGATGCGCGCCTGCGTACGGGCCGCCGCCTCCTCGACGCGCATCTTCGGGATGCCCGCCTCGATCGCCTTGGCCATGCCGCCGGCCTGCTCGACCTCCTGGATGTGTCCCCAGGCGCGGCGGGCGAGGTCGTGCGTCAGCCGCTCGACGTAGTACGAGCCGCCCCAGGGATCGATCGTCGCCGTGGTGCCGGACTCCTGCTGGAGGAGCAGCTGGGTGTTGCGCGCGATCCGGGCGGAGAAGTCCGTCGGCAGCGCGATCGCCTCGTCGAGCGCGTTGGTGTGCAGGGACTGCGTGTGGCCCTGGGTCGCGGCCATCGCCTCGATCGCCGTGCGCTGCACGTTGTTGAAGACGTCCTGCGCCGTCAGCGACCACCCCGAGGTCTGGGAGTGGGTACGCAGCGAGCGCGACTTCGGGTTCGACGGGGAGAACTCCCCCACCAGCCGGGACCACAGCGCGCGGGCGGCGCGAAGCTTGGCGACCTCCATGAAGAAGTTCATGCCGATCGCCCAGAAGAACGACAGGCGCGGCGCGAACGCGTCGATGTCGAGACCGACGTCGAGGCCGGCACGGATGTACTCGACACCGTCGGCCAGCGTGTACGCGAGCTCGAGGTCGTTCGTCGCTCCGGCCTCCTGGATGTGATAGCCGGAGATCGAGATCGAGTTGAACTTCGGCATCCGCTGCGCCGTGTAGGCGAAGATGTCGGAGATGATCCGCATCGACGGCGCCGGCGGGTAGATGTAGGTGTTGCGGACCATGAACTCTTTGAGGATGTCGTTCTGGATCGTCCCCATGAGCTGCTCCGGCTTCACCCCCTGCTCCTCCGCCGCGACGATGTAGAGCGCGAGCACCGGGAGCACCGCACCGTTCATCGTCATCGAGACGCTCATCTTGTCCAGCGGGATGCCGTCGAACAGGGTGCGCGTGTCGTAGATCGAGTCGATCGCGACGCCGGCCATGCCGACGTCCCCCACGACGCGCGGGTTGTCCGAGTCGTAGCCGCGGTGGGTCGCCAGGTCGAAAGCGACCGACAGGCCCTTCTGGCCCGCAGCGAGGTTGCGCCGGTAGAACGCGTTCGACTCCTCGGCGGTGGAGAAGCCCGCGTACTGGCGGATCGTCCACGGCTGGGTCGTGTACATCGTCGGGTACGGTCCGCGCAGGAAGGGCGCGAGTCCCGGGTAGGTGTCGAGCGCGTCGAGGCCCTCGAGGTCGGCCGCCGTGTAGAGCGGCGCGACATCGATGCCCTCCGGTGCGGCCCAGGGCTCGGCGCCGTCGGTCGCGCGGTCGTACGCTGCACGGTCGGCCTCGTACGGCTGCTCCGGATCGAGCGGCAGCCCGGCGAAGGACTCGGGGATGCTCATGCGTCTGCTCCGTTCTCACCCTCGGCGGCGCCGGCCACCGACCCCGCGCCCAGGCGGCCGCGGGTCTCGTGCAGGAAGGTCAGCGCGTCCACGCCCCTCGCGGCGGTGGTGTCGACGTCGACACCGTCCACCGGCTTGCCCGCCAGGATCACCCACCGCGCACCGGCCTCCCGCAGGGCGGCGACGAGGTCGGCCCCCCACGCGGCGTACGCGGAGTCGGGCCCGGCGAGGCAGACCACGGGTGCGCCGTCGTACGCGGCGAGGACGTCCTCGACCCCACCCGTCGGGCCTGCGGCGACGGTCTCGATCCCGCCTGCGGCCAGCAGGTTGGCGATGAACGTGACGCGTGCCGTGTGGGCGGAGACGGGGCCCATCGTCGCGAGGAAGACCGGCGTCGGGACCGGGTTGTCGCGCAGTGCCTCGAAGGCCGCGCCGTAGCGCTGGAGCGGCTCGGCACCCTCGGGGTACGGGACGCGCTCCGGGAGGACCTCGCGGAGGTTCGGGAACTCCGACAGGCCGGTGAGCGGACGCTCGCGGCGGGCGATCTGCGCCTCGCGCTCGCGGCCGATGGCGCGGTGACGGGCAGTCAGCGAGCCGTCCTCGAGGGCCTCGCGCACCCCGCCCGACGCCTCGATGCGGCCGAGCTCGTCCCACGCGGCCCGCGCCACGTCGTCGGTCAGCCGCTCGACCGCGTACGCGCCGCCGGCCGGGTCGGTGACCGCGGCGACGTGCGACTCGGCGATGAGCAACGACGAGGTGTTGCGGGCGATCCTGCGGCTGAACCCGTCCGGCAGGCCGAGCGGCGCGTCGAACGGGAGCACCGTGACCGCGCTCGCACCTCCGACGCCGGCGGCGAACGCGGCGACGGTCGTGCGGAGCATGTTGACCCACGGGTCGTATTTGCTGAGCATGACGCGCGACGTGACGGCGTGCTGGACCTGGCCGCGCGAGACCTCGGCGGCACCGGAGAGCTCGGCCAGCCGGTTCCAGGTCCGGCGGGCGGCGCGGAGCTTGGCGATCGTGGTGAACTGCTCGTCGGTCGCGGCGAACCGGAACTCGATCAGCGCCAGTGCTTCGTCGACGGCGAAGCCCGCTCCGGCGAGGATGCGCAGGTACGCGGCGCCGACCGCGAGGGCGTACCCGATCTCCTGGGCATCGGAGGCGCCGCCGTCGTGCGCGGCGGTGGCATCGACGACGAACGCGGCGATCCCCCGCTCGGCCGCCTTGCGCGCGCCCTCGACCACGACGGTCTCGAGGTGCAGGCCGCTCCCGTAGCCCCGCAGCGAGGCGCCGACAGGGTCGAGTCCGAGGTTCGTGCCGGGCGCCGGGGTGACCGCGCGCTCGTCGAGGTACCGGCAGAAGGCGTCGGCGGCACCGAGCCCGTCGGCGCGCGCCTCGATCACGACCGGCGCGAGGTCGACGAACACCCGGTCGAGGACCGTGCCGAGGGCTGCGGGGTCGATCGCCTCGGGCCCGAGCCGCAGCCAGACGGAGGTCGCGCCGTTCTCGAGGTCGGTGAGGAGTGCCTCGGCGGTGCGGGTCGCGTCGGGGTCCTCGTGGAGCACCCGGACGTCCCATGCACCGTCGGGCCTACGTGCCTGCGCGCCTCGCACGTACGGCGCCTGGCCGGGGAGCCCCGGATCGGCGACGTCGGCCACCAGCTCGGGCGTCCCGAGCGGTGTCACCTCGATGTCGTCGAGCGTGCGGGTCGCCAGGGCCTCCCACACCGCAGTGTCGGGCTGGTCTTCCTTCAACCTCCCGGACTTGCGGAGGACGGCGGCCGCGGACTTCTCCCAGGCTTCACGGGAGAACGTCGCGTCGCCGCTCAACGACAACTCGCTCATGTTGCGCATCGTACGGATGACGCCGGTGTAACAGCCACCCGTCGGGGTGCGGTGTGACGTACCGCACCCGCGGGCCCGTCCCCGATGTGTGGCGTTCCGGTCGGTTTCGGTACGCGGAAACCGACCGCAACCCTTCACATCGGGGACGGGGCGGAGGTCAGATCGTGCGCTTGACCTTCCAGATGCCGACCCACAGCCCGACCGCGCAGGTCGCGATCGCCGCGAGGAGGCCCCACGCGACCGTGGAGTCCCACATCGTGCCCGCGAACAGGGCGCGCTCGGCGTCGACGATGTAGGTGAGCGGGTTGAACTTCGAGACCACCTGCATCCACTCCGGCCCGGCCTCCAGCGGCAGCATCATCCCCGCGAGGAGCAGCAGCGGGAAGATCAGCGACTGCTGGACTCCCCAGAACACCCACTCACGGTTCTTCGAGGCCAGCCCGAGGGCGTACGACAGCGAGCCGAGCCCGATGCCGAAGACGCCGAGGATCAGCAGCCCGAGGAGGACGTGCGCCGGGTAGAACGACAGACCGAACGGGATCGCCACCACGGTGATCAGCAGCGCCTGCACGACCAGCGGCGCGAACTCCTTGAGCGCCCGTCCGACCAGGATCGAGGAGCGGTCGAGCGGCGTCGCGAGGATCCGCTCGTACGCACCGGTCATCAGCTCGTACAGGAGGTTGCCACCGACCATCCCGGTCCCGAAGATCGCGATCATCACCAGGACGCCGGGCAGGAACCACTGCAGCGCCGACTCCCCTTCGATCGTGCCGCTCCCGAGCATCCCGTCGAGCAACGGGCCGAACAGGCCGAGGAAGACCAGCGGCTGCAGCAGCGAGAAGATCAGCGTGAACGGGTCACGCAGCGTCACGAGGATCTCGCGGACGAACACCGCGTTGGTGTCGTGGACCCACTTCGCCGCCCGGGTCCGCTCCGGCAGCGGACTCGTGGTCGGGGTGAGGGTGTCGGTCGTGGCGGTCATGCTGCCTCCTCGCGCAGGCTCCGGCCGGTCAGGTTGAGGAAGACGTCGTCGAGCGACGCCTGCTTGACGTCCGCGGAGCCGACGGTGACGCCGACCTGCTCCAACGCGCGGAGCACGGGCGGGACGAGGTCGGGACCGTGGTTGGTGGCCAGCACGAGGCGTACGGTGCCGTCGGCGACGTGGTCTTCCTCCACGCGGCTGATGTCGGCGGGGAGGACTGAACGCGCCTTCTCCAGGACGACAGCCGCGGTGTCCGTGCCCGGGACGAGCCCGAGCGTGACGACATCGTCGGCGAAGTCACGCTTGAGCTGGACCGGGGTCGCGTCGGCGATGACCGTTCCGTGGTCGATGAGCACGATGCGCTCGGCCATCGAGTCGGCCTCGTCGAGGTAGTGGGTGGTGAGCAGCATCGTCATGTTGTTCTCGACCCGCAGGCGCATGATGTGCTCCCACAGGTTGGCTCGGGCGTGCGGGTCGAGGCCGGTCGTCGGCTCGTCGAGGAAGAGCAGACCCGGGTGGTTCATCAGTCCCATCGCGACGTCGAGCCGCCTGCGCTGGCCACCCGACAGCGACAGGACGGTGCGCTTCTCCATGCCCGAGAGCTCGAGCGCCTCGAGCAGCTCGCCGGCCCGCCGCCGCGCCACGTCGGCCGGCACCGAGTAGAAGCGCCCTTGGTTCTGGAGCTCGTCACCAACCCGGTACGAGTACCCGCCGGCGTTGCCCTGGCCGATGTAGCCGATGCGGGCCCGCACCTCGGCGGGGTGCCGGACCACGTCGTACCCGGCGACCACGGCCGATCCGGCCGTCGGTCGCAGCAGCGAGGTGAGCATCCGAAGGGTGGTCGACTTGCCGGCCCCGTTCGGGCCCAGGAAGGCCACGAGCTCGCCGTCGGCGACGTCGAGGTCGACCTCCTTGACCGCCTCGACGACCTCCTTCTTTCGTGTGAACGTCTTGGTGAGGCCGCGGGCCTCCACCATCTTTGTCGTACGGCGTACTGAATCCGTCATGGCGGCAACGGTACGCTGTACGATAAAGACTCGCAAGCCCTTTTGAGGAGAGTTGATGAGCGACGCCGAACCGGACCCCCGGACGCCCGCACCGGAGCCGCCCGGGCACCGGTACGAACCGTTGTGGAACCCGCCTGTCGCCTCGACCCGGGGCAGACCCGCCCGTGTGAGCCGCGAGGCGGTCGTCGACGCGGCGGTCGCGATCGCCGACACGGACGGCCTCGCCGCGGTGTCGATGCGTTCGGTCGCCCGCTCTCTCGGCGTGGGCGCGATGACGCTCTACTCCCACGTCCCCGGCCGCGACGAGCTCGTGGACGCGATGGTCGACCGTGCGTACGCCGACTTCGCGCTGCCCGATCCGGACCTGCCGTGGCGACCTGCGCTCGAGCGCTGGGCGCGCGGCTACTGGGAGCTGCTGCGCCGGCACCGGTGGTTGATGGACGTCAACCCGTGGCGTCTGCCCCTCGCTCCGCACGTCTTCACCGCCCAGGAGGCGGGCTACCGGACTCTCGTCGACACCGGACTCACGGCGAGCCAGGTCGTCGAGACGCTGGGGATCGTCGAGAACACGGTCGCCGGGTCGGCCCGCTCGGCGGCGGCCGAGGACGCCGACCGCCGCTCTCAGGGGACGGACTACGCGGCCTACTGGGCCGAGACCAGCGACTTCTGGGAGCGGACCTTCGACCCCGAGCGCTTCCCCACCATGACGCGGCTGTGGAGCGTCGGCGCCTTCGACAACGCAGCCACACCGTTCGAGCCGCAGATCGAGGCTCTGCTCGACACGCTGGAGCTCCTCATCGCACACGCCCAGGCGGAGGGCGCGGCGACGATTCCCTCGTTCGAGGAATGCATGACGTCCTACGAGGCCGCCGTGGCCGCAGAGGCGGACGAGCCTGCGTCCTGATCGTCGAGCACCCCGCGCAGCGTCGCAGCGAACGCCTCGGGCTCCCCGGTCTGGCCGTACTCGCCACCGAGGAAGCCTGCGTGATCGCCCGGGAACACCGTCACGCCCGTGCCGAGCCGTTCGGCGAGCCCTCGGGTGGCCCTGCACGCGAGCTGCTCTCCCGAGCCGGCTCCGACCGCGAGCACCAGCCGCGCCGTGCTCGCGCGCAGCGCGTCGAGGTCTGGCTCGTAGTGCGTGCACGTGAGCAGGTTCTGCCCGAGCAGCACGTCGGCGCGCGACCCGTCGTCCTCCTCCGGCAGCCCGAAGGTCTGGGGGTCTGGCGCGGGTGTGTCGGTGAACCCGTCGGGGACCGGCCCCTCGTGGGAGACGAGAAGGATGAAGCGCACCATCGCGGCGCCGAGACCCTCGGCGTCGTAGAGGCGGCGGATCTGCTGGCAGGCGGCGAGCGCCTGCTCTCGGTCCGGGACCAGCCCCGCGAGAGGAGGCTCGTGCGCGACCAACGTGCGGACGTCGTCCGGGTAGCGGCTCACCAACGCGAGCGCGTTCACGGCCCCTCCGCTGCTGGCCATGATGTCGACCGGCCCACCGACAGTCTCGATGAGCCGGTGCAGGTCGTCGGCATGCTCGTCCGGCGTCGACTCGGTGGAGGGGTCGTCCTTGCTGCTGCGCTCCACCCCGCGCGGGTCGTACGTGATCACCGTCCGGTCGGTGAAGTGTCCCGCCAGCGTGCCGAAGCCCGCCGCCCCCATCGGCGACCCCATGACCAGCAGCGGCGTCAGGTCGCTGTCCCGCACGGGGCGCACGTCGTACGCCAGCGCGGCACCCGGCACGTCCAGGTGGTCCTTCTCGATCTCGGTCTCGGTCATCGCCCTCTCCTCACCACGGGATCCTTCGCACCTCCGACCGTGCCGTACGCGAGAACTCATCGCACCTCGCCCCGCCGCCTGCCACCGGCGCCCGCAAGAATGAGGGTGTGCAGATCCCGAAGAAGCTCCTTCCGTCCGACGGCCGGTTCGGCTCAGGCCCCTCCAAGGTCCCCCACGAGGCGATGGAGGCGCTCGCGTCCTCGTCGGTGATCGGCACGTCGCACCGCCAGGAGCCCGTACGCGCGCTCGTCGGCTCCGTCCGTGAGCAGCTGCGCGCACTGTTCTCGCTGCCTGACGACTACGAGGTCGTGCTCGGCGTCGGCGGCTCGACCGCGTTCTTCGATGCCGCGACGTTCGGCCTCGTGCGCGAGCGCAGCCAGCACCTCGCGTTCGGCGAGTTCGGCGCGAAGTTCGCCAAGGCCACGTCACGCGCCCCCTTCCTCGGCGAGCCCACCGTGCTCTCCAGCGAGCCCGGCACCCACCCGGACGCCCAGGCGGAGAGCGGCATCGACGTGTACGCCTGGACCCACAACGAGACCTCGACCGGTGTCACCGCCCCCGTCCGCCGCGTCGAGGGCGCGGATGCGGACTCGCTCGTCGTCATCGACGGCACCTCCGCCGCGGGGGGCATCCCGGTCGACATCACGCAGTCCGACGTCTACTTCTTCGCCCCGCAGAAGGCGTTGGCCTCCGATGCGGGCCTGTGGTTCGCCATCATGTCCCCGGCGGCCCTCGCGCGCGTCGAGGAGATCGCGACCAGCGGCCGGTGGATCCCCGCGTTCCTCGACCTGGCAGCCGCTGTCGAGAGCTCCCGCAAGGACCAGACGTACAACACGCCTCCGCTCGCGTCGTTGTTCTGGACCGACCACCAGCTCCGGTGGATCCACGACAACGGCGGACTCCCGTGGTCCGTCTCGCGGTGCGAGGACTCGTCCTCACGCCTGTACGGGTGGGCGGAGCAGTCGTCGTACGCGACGCCGTTCGTCGCCGACCCGGGCAAGCAGTCGCCGACGGTCGTCACGATCGACCTCGCTGGTGTGGAGGCGAGCGCGGTGTCGGCGGCGCTGCGCGACAACGGCATCGTCGACGTCGACGGCTACCGCGGTCTGGGGCGCAACCAGCTGCGCATCGCGACGTTCCCCGCGATCGAGCCGGACGACGTGTCTGCCCTCGCGCGGTGCCTCGACTACGTCGTGGAGCAGCTCGGCTAGTCGAGGTCGATGACGCCGCTGGCCGGGGCGAGCATCGCGGCGCGCTGGTCCTCGGGGAGCACGACACGCCGGATCGGCGACGGAAGGCCTTCGCTGCCGACGAGGACCGACGTGCCGTCGGGCTCGACCGCCAACGACTCGCTCTGCCCGGTCTCGGGAATCGTCGACGACCAGGTCTCCTGCCACGTCTCGGTATCGAGGACGTGCACGCCGAGGTACGTACGCAGCACCACGCCGGCTCCGTCGGGGAGGTAGCCGCCGTCGGTGACCAGCGCCGGCACCTGGGCCTCGACGACCGGCTCGGCGACGTTGACCTCGGTGGTGCTGAGCGGGTCCGGCAGACGGTACAGCTGACCGCCCAGCAAGCCCTTCGAGACGATCGCCATACCCCCGGCCGGGTCGGACAGCAGTGTCTCCGCGTCGGTGTTGCCGTCGGCGTAGCGGACGCGGTAGCGGGTCGGCTTCACCTGCTTGGTCCCGACGAGAGGCTCGGGCAGGGCATAGAGCGCCACCGCAGACCGTACGGCCTCGTTGTCGCCGATGTCAGCGACCCACAGCCTGCCCGTACGGTCGATCGTGAGCGCCTCCACGTCGACGAGGGTGAACCCCACCAGCCGCGTGGTCCCGACGACCTTGCCTGACGACACCTCGAGGGTGAAGACCGTCGGCACGTTGCCGGAGTCGTTGACCGTGTAGGCCAAGGACGGGTCCCGCTTGCTGATGACCAGGGCACTCGACTCGCGCAGCCGCGCGTCGGTGATCGTGCTGACCTGCTCGATGGACGGCTCGTCGGCACGCGCCTCGCGTGCCACGGCAGTCACCAGCACGACCACGACGAGGATGACGAGAAGGCCAGGGATCAAAGCCCTGCGGTGTCGCGGATTCATCGACTCGGGGTCACTCCTGCTCGTGCTCACCAGTCCGGAACAAGCCTCTACCCCCGACCGATGAGAATAGCCCCTCGCACCACCCGGCGTACAGGCAGCGGTACGAAGCGTGGGTCAGTTCCCGAGCTCGGCGAAGCGACCCTCGAGCTGCTCGAGCAGATCCTTGCGACCTTCGAGGGCGAGGTCGGCCGGCGCCCTCCCCCACATCCACAGGTAGACCTCGTGCGGCGAGCCCTCCACGGCCAGGTCGACCGGCGCGTCGTCCTCCGGCGTGACCAGCACCTCCCGCTCGGACAGCGCCAGCGTCCAGCTCCGTCCGTCGGCGGTGATCCGCACGCGCGCGTCCACCGGGAACCCGCTGAGCTCCTCGTCGTCGTCCCACCACGGGCCGCCGACGAAGACGGTGAGGAACTCGTCGATGCCGTCGAGCGCGACCTCGTCCTCGATGCGGGTGACGGACCCCCCGGCGGCCTGCTCGGCATCGACACGGTGCACCGTCGCCTCGAGCGCCATCCGTCGGAACCAGAACCCGTTGGACCGGTCGTCGGGGAACCAGGTGTGCCGGACCTCGCGCGGGCCACGCTGCTGGAGCTCGGCGAGCAGGGTCGCCGTCTCCTCGGTCACGAGCCGGCGTACGTCGCTGGTGTCCATGCCGGACAACGGCCACGGCGGCTCGCTCGCCGACCTGATCGACTCGACCTTGTGGCGGAACACCAGGCCCACGTGCTCGAGGAGGTCGCGCGCCGTCCAGCCCGGACACGCCGGGACCGGTGCGTCGAGGTCGTCGGTGACCTCCAGCGCCCGGTCCACCTCGGTGCGGATCACCGCGAGGTAGAGGTCCCAGGGAAGGCGGGTCTCGGCGTCGTGCTGCCTCGGAGCCATGCCTCCAGCGTGCCACGACGTCGCCCTGACGCCAGGCTTTCTCGCGTCCTGGTCAGCGACGGGAGGCCGCGTCGGGCCTGCTCTCGGCCTCCCCGACCTCGAGGCGACCGATGTCGTCGAGGGCGTCGTACGCGTCGGTCGTCCGCACAGCGGCACGCGGGTCGCGCGGGACCACGAGGATCCGTGGACGGTGGCGCAGGTCGAGCTGCAGGTGCATGCCCGCGCGGAGCAGGTAGTACGCCGTGGCCGACACGATGCCCACGGCCGCGACGAGCCCACCCAGGATCAACGTCCACCGGGCTCCGAAGACCTCACCGATCCAGCCGATCACGGGGGCACCGAACGGCGTCCCGCCCATGAACACCATGAGATAGAGCGCCGAGACCCGTCCGCGCATCTGCGGGGTGACCGTGAGCTGGATGTAGGCGTTGGCCGCCGTCACCATGGTGAGCGCACTCAGGCCGAGCAACGGCAGGACGAGCGCGAACGTGAGGTACGTCGGCATCAGTCCGGCAGCGACCTCCACGACCACGAAGGAGAGGCCGGCTCCGACGACGAGCCTGCGGGTCGGACGCTCGCGGCGTGCGGCCACCAGCGCTCCGGCCAACGAGCCGATCGCCATGATCGAGCCGAGCACGCCGTACGCCTGGGCGCCCTTGCCGAAGACCTCGGTGGCCATCAGCGCCGACGTCATCTGGAAGTTCATGCCGAAGGTGCCCACGAAGAAGACCGTCGTGAGGATGAGGACCAGATCGGGACGCGCGCGGACGTACCGAACACCCGCACGGACCGCACCCCTCCCTCGAGAGGCTGGGGTCGACGGGCGCAGGTCGCGGACCCGCAGCGCGACGAGCGAGAGGAAGACGGCGAAGTAGCTGATCGCGTTGAGCAGGATCACCCACCCCGTCGCTACCACGCCCGAGCCGAGCGCGGCGATCATGACGCCGGCGACCGCGGGGCCGATCATGCGGCCGGAGTTGAACGAGGCACTGTTGAGCCCGACCGCGTTGGCCAGGTCCTCCTTGCCGACCATCTCGACGACGAACGACTGGCGCGCCGGGGCGTCGAAGGCCGTGCCGACACCGAACAGGAAAGCCAGGACGTAGACGTGCCACGCCTCCGCGACTCCGGTGATGGCCAGGATGCCGAGGACGGCCGCCGGGACCGCCATCATCGCCTGGGTCACCATGAGGATGCGGCGTTTGGGGAAGCGGTCGGCGACCAGACCCGCCACCGGCGAGAGCAGCAGGGCGGGGAGGAGCTGGAGCCCGGTGGTGATGCCGAGCGCCGTCGCGCTGCCGGTGAGGGCGAGCACGAGCCAGTCCTGGGCGACGCGCTGCATCCAGGTGCCGACGTTGGACACAAGGGCGCCACTGGCGTAGATGCGGTAGTTACGGACGGACAGCGAGCGGAACGTAGGGCTCACTCGCTCACCACCAGCTTCTCGAGGAGCACGGTGGCGTCGCGGAGCACCGCACGCTCCTCGGTGGTGAGGGAGGTAAGACGCGCGGCGAGCCAGGAGTCGCGGCGCGCGCGCTCGGCGGCGAGCACGGCGACACCTTCGGCGCTGAGCGAGACGACGACCTGACGACGGTCGGTCGCGTGAGGGTGGCGCTCGACCAGACCCTTCTCGACAAGACAGTTGACGGTACGCGTGGCCGACGGTGGCTGCACGTGCTCGATCGAGGCGATCG
>Ga0233372_1000959_pt1 | contig 11729 bp, 8 predicted proteins | sample ElkDunMinimDraft_4_FD_191538 | JGI IMG/M metagenome (GOLD analysis project Ga0233372, IMG submission 191538) | Fecal eukaryotic communites from dung pellets of Tule Elk in California, USA - Elk Dung D8 | ecosystem: Host-associated > Mammals > Digestive system > Large intestine > Fecal | place... | reverse complement strand
AATACTTTCGCCTCTTTTAGAACATAATATTCTCCTAAAATAAAAAGTTTTCCGTTACTATAAAAAGTTTGCATATGTTTTATTTTCGAATGTTTTCTATAAAATTTACAACCCCAGCATGGGTTACAGTGACTTTTTCGAAATGTTTTATGGCTAGTTTTTTTTCTTGTTCGTTGGCTTTAAATTGATTTAAAATATTCATTAAATGCATCTTCATATGTCCTTGCTGAATCCCGGTTGTTGTTAATGAATTTAAAGCGGCAAAATTTTGCGCCAATCCTGCAACGGCAATAATTTCCATTAATTCTTGAGCTGATGGATTACCTAAAATTTCTAACGCAATTTTAACCATTGGATGTAAAGATGTTAAACCTCCTACAGTTCCAAGTGCTAGTGGAATATCTAGCCAAAAAGAGAATATTCCGTTTTCTACACTTGCGTGTGATAAGCTTGAATACATACCATTTTTTGCTGCATAAGCATGTGCTCCAGCTTCAATAGCTCTAAAATCATTCCCAGTTGCAATTACAACAGCATCTACGCCGTTCATAATTCCTTTATTATGGGTAACGGCTCTATAAGTTTCTACTTCGGCTATTCTAACAGCGTTAACAAATTTTTCTGCATATTCTTCTGGATTTGGTATTTTGTCATCAACCAAATCTTCGATTTTACAGGTTACCTTTGCTCTAACCAAGCAGTTTGGAACGTAGTTACTTAAAATACTCATTATAATTTGAATATTTTTTTCTTCTTCGTTAAACAAATTTTCTTCTAATGCTAAAGCAACTAATGTTTTCGAAAATTGTTCTAAACATGTATTGATAAAATTTGCTCCCATGCTATCTACCGTATTAAAAGTAGCATGTAATTGGTAGTAGTTTGGTAATTTATCTGTTTTATTTTTTAATTCAATACTAATTATTCCGCCACCACGTTTTTGCATATTTTGAGTAATATGCGCGGTATCTTCAAAAAATCTTGTTTTATTTTTTTCGAAAAAATGTTCTAGTTTCTCAAATTCTCCTACAAAGTTAAAATGTACCTGACCAATTTTTTCTGTATCTATAACTTTTGTCACAAAACCACCGCGTTTGGCCCAAAATTTTGCTGCTTTGCTTGCAGCAGCAACTACAGAACTTTCTTCGATTGCCATTGGAATGGTGTAATTTTTTTCGTTGATTAAAAAATTAGGTGCAATTCCTATTGGTAAATAGTAATTTGATATGGTATTTTCTATAAAATCATCATGTAAATTTTGTAATTCTACATCATTGTTCCAATATTTTTTAATAATTTCAGTGGCTTCATTTGGGTTCGAAAAATGATTTTCGGCAAGCCATTTTATTTTATCTTCTTTAGTTAATTTAGAAAAACCGTTTACTGACATTTTTTGTTTTTTTACAAAGATAACCAAAGTCTTAATTTTTTTGACTTATTTCATTTTATATTACTATAGGTGGTTTGCTTTATTTTTTTTATTTTTAAAAACATTTTAAATGATATGTGCTAAATTACTTATTCATACAAATAACAAATACTAACCCAAATTATATAACCCCGCTATGCGTAAATCTATTTTTATTATTGCGCTACTGACTAGTTTTTTAACTTTTGCTCAACAGCAAATTACTTTAGACGAAATTTGGTCTGGTCAGTTTAGTAATAAACGTTTAAATGCTATTAATTCGCTTAAAAACTCTAACGAATATTCGGTTTTAGATTTTGATAAAAAGTCTAAAATCTATACAATTAATTTGTACGATTTTGTAAATCAGCAACCTACTCGAACTATTTTTAATAGTTCTGATGTTAAAGAATTTAAAAAAGTAGATTCTTATACTTTTGATAAAGCTGAGAAACAGTTACTTATTGCAACAAATTCTCAATCAATTTTTAGACGATCTTACACGGCGCAATTTTTTGTTTATGATATTGCTACTAAAAAATCAACGCCAGTTGCCAATTATCCGATTCAAGAACCTACTTTTTCTAATGACGGAAAAAAAATAGCTTATGTATATAAAAATAACATTTATATTTTTGATATTGCTAACCAACAACATACACAAGTAACAACAGATGGTAAAACTAATGAAGTAATTAATGGAATTACGGATTGGGTTTACGAAGAAGAATTTGGTTTTGTTCGCGCCTTTGATTGGAGTGCCGATGACAGCTATTTAGCTTATATTCGTTTTGATGAAACTAATGTACCTAGATTTTCTATGGACATTTATAATAAGCAATTGTACCCAACGCAATCGGTTTTTAAATACCCAAAAGCTGGCGAAAAAAATGCCGACGTTTCGTTACATGTTTATCAAGTAACTAATCAATCAACTAAAACTATTAATTTATCTAATTACCACGATTTTTATATTGCTCGTATTCAATCAACAAACGATGCTAATTTGTTTTCTGTTCAAATTTTAAATCGTCATCAAAATAATTTAGATTTAGTTTTTGTTGATGCAAAGACAGGTGCTACTAAAATTGTTTTAACCGAAAAAGATAAAGCTTACGTTGATGTTACTAATGATTTAACTTTTTTAGCTGACAATAGTTTTATTTGGACTAGTGAAAAAAATGGTTTCAATCATATATATCATTACGATAAAAGCGGAAAATTAAAAAAACAACTTACAAATGGGAAGTGGGATGTAACAAATTATTATGGTTATAGTCCAAAAAATAAAACAATTTATTACCAATCTGTAGAAAACGGATCGATAAACAGAGATGTATATAGTGTTGATTTAAACGGAAAGAATAAAAAGCGTTTGTCTAAAAAAACAGGAACAAATAGTGCTACGTTTAGTCCAAATTTTGATAATTTTATTTTATCATATTCATCGGCTAGCCATGCACCAGAGTTTGTTATGATTGATACAAAAACGTTAAATCCTATAAAAACGTTAGTTGAAAATTCGGCTTTAGAAAATGAATTAGAACTATATAATTTACCGACTAAAGAGTTTTTTGAGGTTAAAACCGAATCTGGCAATACATTAAATGCTTGGATGATTAAGCCAAAAGATTTTGATCCAAACAAAAAATATCCTGTATTTATGTACCAATATTCTGGGCCAGGTTCTCAGCAAGTAGCTAACAAATGGAACTCGACTGATGATTATTGGTTTAAAATGTTAACACAAAATGGATATATTGTTGCATGTGTTGACGGTCGCGGTACAGGTTTTAAAGGAGCAGATTTTAAAAAAGCTACTTATTTAGAATTAGGTAAACTTGAAGTTCAAGATCAAATAGAAGCCGCTAAAGCATTGGGTAAATTACCTTATATTGATGCAAATAGATTCGGAATTTTTGGCTGGTCGTACGGTGGTTTTATGGCATCAAATGTTTTATTTCAAGGTAACCAAGTGTTTAAAATGGCCATTGCTGTTGCTCCGGTAACATCTTGGCGTTATTACGATTCTATTTATACAGAACGTTATATGCGCACACCGCAAGAAAACGCATCAGGTTACGACAATAACTCTCCAATAAATCATGTTGATAAATTAAAAGGAAAACTTTTATTGGTACACGGTACTGCCGATGATAATGTGCATGTGCAAAATGCTTACGAAATGGCCGAAGCTTTAATTCAAGCCAATAAACAATTTGATTGGGCTATGTATCCCGATAAAAATCATGGAATTTATGGGGGCAATACGCGTTTACATTTATACAATAAAATGACAAACTACATAAAAGATAATTTATAAAAAATAAAACTCTTGCTAGAAATAGCAGGAGTTTTATTTTAAAAAAGAATTGCTACTTAATAATTCAAATAATTTTATTTGTAAACTTTATATTTTAATTACATATTTTTAGTAAATTTCCGACATAGAATAAATTTTAATTAAAAAGTTGACAAAAATCAACTTTAATATTTACGTAAATTATTTATAATGAGTAATAAAATTACCTTAGAACAAATTCAAAACTTTGAAGGAAAATATCCTAAGCAATTATGGTATTTGTTTTTAGTAGAAATGTGGGAGCGTTTCTGTTTTTATGGCATGCGTGGTGTTTTAGCCATTTTTATGGTTGATATGTTATTGCTTAATGGTAAAGAAGCTAACTTAAAATACGGTGCTATTCAAGCTTTCGTTTATGCCTTTACATTTATAGGTGGTGTTTTTGCCGATAAAATTTTAGGTTTCAAAAAATCATTGGTTTTTGGAGGTTTGGTTATGATTTTAGGAAATTTACTAATTGGTATTGATCCTAAAGAGTTTTTTTATTGGGGAATTGTTTTAACCATTATTGGAACAGGTTTTTTTAAACCGAATATCTCGTCTATGGTTGGCGAGTTGTATAAAGAGGGTGATCCGCGTCGTGATGCTGGTTTCAGTTTATTTTACTCGGGTATTAACATTGGTGCCTTATTTGGTGGTGCTTTATGTGTGTATTTAGGTAAATTTTATAGTTGGAATTTAGCCTTTTTAGCCGCTTCAGCAGTTATGGTAATTGGAGTTGCTATTTTCTTGATAACTAAAAAAGAATTGGGACCTATTGGAGATTCTCCATTATTACATTTAGAAAAAAGTAAAAGAACTACACGCGAAATTGCTGTATATATTGGTGCTGCGTTATGTATTCCGGTAATTTACTTAATGATTAATAATACTGATTATACGGATTATTTTATGTATTCGATTGGTCCAGTTGCGTTAATATATTTCTTTTATGAAGTTTCTAGACAGCAAACTACTGCTGCACAAAAAAAATTAATAGCTGCTTTATTATTCATTTTATTCTCAATCATATTTTTCGCATTTTTCGAACAAAGTGGTGGATCATTATCTCTGTTTGCAAAAAGTAATTTGAGTGATAACTTATTATTTTTCACTATCGATCCAAATATTGTAAATAACATTTCGAATGCATTTTTTGTTATTTTATTTGCACCACTAATTGGTTTAGTTTGGGTAGCTTTAAGTAAAAGAAAAATTGAACCAAATACTGTTGTTAAATTTGGTCTTGGATTTTTATTCCTAGCAGGTTCATTTTTTATTTTATATGCAACTAAATTTTTTGCTGGACCAGATGGTATTACTTCGTTAAATGTATTTACTTCGGCTTACTTAATCATGACTTTTGGTGAGTTATGTTTATCACCAATCGGATTATCAATTATCACCAAATTATCACCAAACCGTTTAGTAGGTATGATGATGGGATTATGGTTTTTGGCTAGTGCTTACGGACAATATGCAGCTGGGTTATTAGGTGCAGGTATGGCCTCGCCAAGTGATAGTGCTACAAATCTTCAAAAATTAGAATTATATACAGAAGGTTATTATCAACTAGCTATTTATGCTTTAGTTGCTGGGGTTGTTTTAATTGCGATTTCTCCAATTATTCGTAAATTAATGCAAGAAGTTAAATAACTTTTTTATTCTTATATTTATATAAAAGCGGCTTTTTAGTCGCTTTTAATTTTAATACGCTATTACTATGTTAAAAAATTTAAAAGGATTAACTGCTACTGTAGCTTCGTTTAATAAAACATTTTGGTTAGCCAGTTTTATGGAACTTATGGAGCGTTGGGCTTGGTACGGAATTTTTACGTTATTCAGTTTATATCTGGTCGCATCAACTGATGAGGGTGGTTTAGGATTAGATCATATTCAGAAAGGTAACATTATGGGTGATGTAACTGCTCTTCTGTATTTGATGCCTATTTTTTTAGGTGTTATTGCGGATAGAATAGGATATAAAATTTCGTTGATTATTGCCTATTCAATTATGATAGTTGGTTACTACCTTATGGGCGAAGTAAATACTTATTTTGGTATGTATATGGTTTTTATTTTGGTAGCCATTGGTGCTGCCTTTTTTAAACCGGTTGCATCTGCCATTATTGCTCGTAATACTAACGAAACTACTGGAACCATGGGATTTGGTATTTTTTATATGATGGTAAATATCGGAGGCTTTATTGGTCCTGCTATGTCTTCATATTTGCGTACTGAGTACGGATGGAAAATTATTTTTATTCAGGCGGCGGTTGTTATCGGAATTAACTTAGTTACAGTTCTATTATTCTATAAAGAACCCAAAGCAGAAAAAGTAGAAAGAAAACCTATTTTAATAGAATTTAAACTTTCTGTACTAAACATTATTGGTGCCTTAAAAGACAAACGCTTAACAATTTTATTGGTGTTAATGGTTGGATTTTGGACCATGTTTAATCAGTTATTTTACACCTTGCCCAATTTTATTGCTGATTGGGTAAATTCGAGTATTCTTAGTAATTGGATTAACGAAAACACACCATTTTTGGGCAAAACATTAACAGAATCTGGTCAAGTTAAACCAGAATGGTTTACTAACATCGATTCGTTAATGATTATTTTATTCCAAATATCTGTTTCTTTTTTTGTAATTAAAATGCGCCATATTAATGCCATTTTTAGAGGTGCTATTATTGCCACAATTGGAGTAACTCTTACTTTTTATACGCATAATGTTTGGTTTACAATTATTGGAACCATGATTTTTGCAATTGGAGAAATGATGTCTAGTCCAACCTTATCTTCCTTCATTGCAATTATTACTCCTAAGGGCAAAGAGGCGTTGTATCAAAGTACTTATTTTTTACCTGTTGCTGCGGGTAATTATTTTACTAAATTTATTTCGGGCGATTTATATCAAAAATGGTCGGATAAGCTTAGTTTATTGAAAACAGAGATGCAATCGCGAGGTATTCAAATGCCAAAAGTTGTGAATAAAGAAGAATATATTGAAAACGCGAGTGCAACTTTAGGATTAACGATTAAAAATTTTGAACAACAATTCCAAATAAAAACATCAAATACCGATTGGCAACTTGTAAACTCTAAAGTTACAGAATATGCGTTGAGTAAGGGAATTGATGTTTCTCAATTGCATGTTCCTTTTTCTAAAAGTGAATATTTTACTTTAGCTGAAACTAAATTAAATATGTCACATTGGGAACTTACAAATATGTTATGGAATACCTATCAACCTAATAAAATATGGTACGTAGTTTTTGGTGTTGGAATCGTATCTGTTGTTGCAATTTTAATTTACGATCGCTTTGTTGTTCGTCCCTTAGAGAAAAAAGCAGAATAGTTTTAAAACTTTAACACCTTTTCAACGGCCAAATTCCTATAAAAAAAGTGATAATAGCTTTTTTTATAGGAATTTATTCTATTTTAGCATTTCTCAATCTATACTAAATCATTTTACTTAACAATGAGTAACTCAATTTCTAATCAAAAGTTTTTAGATACAAAAGTATTAGGACATCCGTCAGGACTTTTTGTATTGTTTTTCACAGAGATGTGGGAACGTTTCTCATTCTACGGAATGCGTGTTTTATTAATCCAATTTTTAACCGCTCAAGTCATTTTTGGTGATTCGTTTTCAGGTTGGGGATGGACTGCTGAACAAGCAGGTGCTTTATACGGTACTTATGCCATGATGCTTTATTTAACGCCAATTTTAGGAGGTATTATTGCCGATAAATATATGGGATCTCGTATGGCTGTTATTGTAGGTGCATTAATTATGACTTTTGGTCATGCCGCTATGGCCTTTGATACACCAATTATGTTTTATATTGGTTTAGCCGGTTTAGTAATTGGAACTGGATTTTTTAAACCAAACATGCCTTCTATTTTAGGAGAAATGTATAAATCTTTACCTGAGAAAAAAGACGGTGCTTATACTATTTTTTACATGGGAGTTAACGCAGGTGCTTTTTTCGGAATGATGCTTTGTGGTTATGTTGCAGAAACTCAAGGTTGGCATTTTGGATTTGGATTAGCAGGTGTTTTTATGCTTTTAGGAACGATTCAGTTTTGGGCAGCAAAACCTTTAATGGGTAATTTAGGCGTTTTGGACAAAGAACAAGAAATTGTTGATAAAGAATCTAAGCCAATTAAAGAAGAAGAGATAAATAACCCTTTTACTTTGGTTGATAAAGTTCTAATTGCAATTGTATCAATCATAGGATTATTATATGCTTTTAACGATCCATTATCTCAAAATGGTATTATTGACATGTTTAAATCTATTGATACGTCTTTTTTACGTGGTCAATATATTGTTATTTTATTAGCTTTAGTATTATTTATTTACCTAGTTGTAAGTAGAATTTTACGTTACGGAAAAATTGTGCGTGACCGTATGTTTGCCGTTATTATTTTAGCTGTTTTCTTAACATTTTTCTTTATCAGTTTTGAGCAAGGTGCAACCTCATTAGTGTTATTTGCTCGTGATACTGTTGATAGAGCTTTAGAAGGTAATTCATTACTTATTTTTAATACAATTAATACCCTATTAACGGTTGTTCCGTTACTAATTATATCATATGTTTTGTTTGTTTTAGCTAAAAAAACATGGAAAACAATTGCATTATCTAATGTAGTTTTAATTATTTGTTTCGCTTTAATTTGGGCTGCTGCTTTATGGATGCTATCAAATGAATTCTCTAAAGAATCTTCAGAAATTACTGTGTCTTGGTTCTCAACGTTAAATTCATTTTTTATTATTGCTTTAGCGTCTACAGTTTCTAAGTTGTGGGAATCGAAATATAATCCATCAGCTGCCTTTAAATATGGTTTCGGATTAATTTTAGTTGCTATTGGTTTTGTAATTTTAGGTATTGGTACGTACGGAATAGAAAATGGAGTTAAAATATCTTTATTCTTTTTAGTAGGAACGTATTTATTTCATACTTTGGGTGAATTATTTATTTCGCCAGTAGGTTTATCTTATGTATCCAAATTAGTACCAGCAAAAATGTTAGCGTTTATGTTTGGTATGTGGTATTTAGCAATTGCAATAGCACAAAAAGTAGCTGCAATTTTAGGAGGGCAGGCTGATAAAATACAAGCAGATTACTCGCAAAGTCATTTCTTTCTTTTATTGACAATTATTCCTTTAGTTGCTGGGTTAGTCGTTATGGCTTTAAACCCTGTCATTAAAAAGTTTATGCACGGTATTAAATAACAGATATAAAAAAACCTTCTAAATTTTAGAAGGTTTTTTATTATAAAGACTTTTTATTAACACGAATTAAGTATTTTTATATTTAATTAAATTTTGTAGTGAACTAATGGATGTTAGTTGTAATTTTAAAAAAGTAAAATGAATTTAAAGACCATATTAGTCAAGTATTTTTTAATTCTTGTGATTTTACAGATAATTATTAATTTAATACAAATCTTAAAACTTAATTTTATACTACCCATTGGAAATCTTTCCTACAGTATAATTTATGTATTAATTTTTATTTTTTTAATGAATAAATTGCATCAAATTGAAAGTAGATTTTTAACTGTTATTTTGATTTTGTTGATGTATCCTATTTTAATTTTATTTATTAATTTTATTTTAGGAAATATTTTTATTCAATTTTGCAATGATGTAACTGATCAAAGCTTTGATGGAATTTTAAATTTATTTGAGAATTCTTGTAATTTTACGACTCGTTTTGACCTACTTCAGTTCATCTGGGACCCATATTCAGCGTTTAATTTAATTTTTTTCGAAGGACAGTTTTCATTTATTGGCAATTTAGCTTTATCTCCATATATTCTTTATCCTTCCGTTTTCTATGTATTTATATTATTTAAATACTTTAAATTAAAGAAAATTAACCCCTATCAAAGTTTTATTCCAATACTTAATAAATTACAAATTTTGAAAATATGTAATTTACCTTTGATATGGATTTTTATATTATTGATTCCATTTATTCGTTTATTTTGGCTATATAAGATTAACTCAAAACTTAATCAAATTGAAAGTATAAATAATTCAAATACTATATGGATGACATTATTTCCTAGTTATTTTTATGGCAAACTAATTTTTAAATAAATCATAAACTGTAATAGTCTCTAGTAATAGTGGTAAAGGTAAAAACTTTGTTTAACTTATATTTTAATTTTTTACTGGGTTTAGTCTATATTTTAAGTATTATGCATTTTATTTATATATTTATACAAGTAGTGGCTTAATATTTGTTAGTAAAGTAATTGTATGAAAATAAAGATATTTATAATAATTTTATTCTCGGTAGTCGGAATAAGTTATGGACAAAATAGTAATTGGTATTCCGATGCGCGTCAGGCAGTTACACAATCTAATAAAGTTAAAAAACCTTTATTGGTTTTTTTTACTGGGAGTGATTGGTGTGGTTGGTGTAAAAAATTACAAAAGGAGGTTTTTAATACAACCGAATTTAAAAAATGGGCAACCAATAATGTTGTTTTGTTAGAATTAGATTTTCCTAGAGATAATAAGCAACACCAAAATATAATTGAACAAAATCAGCAATTACAACAAGTGTTTAAAGTTGAAGGTTACCCAACTGTTTGGTTTGTTACAGCTACTGTAAAAGATGGAAAAACCAGTTTTTCAGGTTTAGGAAGATCTGGTTATGTTGCCGGTGGTACTAAACAATGGTTATTAACAGCAAATGAAATTTTAAAAAATAAATAAAAATGAAAAAAATATTCGCCATATTATTATTAACAGTGACAGCTCTTGGTTTTGCTCAAACAAGCGAAATTAACTGGGTAAGTTTTCAGGATGCTTTAGTAATTCAAAAGAAGGCTGGTAAAAATGCCAAACCAATTTTTATGGATATTTATACCGTTTGGTGTGGTCCATGTAAATTATTAGATAGAACTACGTTTGTTGATGAAGAAGTAGTAAAAAAAATTAATTCTGAATATATAGCGGTTAAGTTTAATGGCGAAGGGTCTGATACAATTAATTACTTAGGCAAAAAATTTACTAATCCTAATTATAATCCGAGTAGAAAAGGGCGTAATGCAACGCATGAATTAACTGATTTTTTTGAACTTCAAGGATATCCTTCATTATTTATACTAAATAACAAAGGCGAGAAAATTAAAACGCTTATAGGTTATAGAACAGCTGCTGAGTTGTTAAAAGAGCTTTAGTTAGCATCAATCCTATAATATCCCATTTTGTACGTGTTATAAAATGGGATATTTTTTTGTTTACAAGTTTTCTCCCATTTTGTAACATAAGTTTTATAATTATTCGCATCGAAAATTATAAACTTTGGTTTATAAATTTCTATAACGCGTTCTAAATTTATTTTAGGTGATTTGCTTAGAATTAGATAATCGGTACTAAAATTTTTATTATAGTATTTATCCGAATTGATTAATGCTATTTTTTTTGATTGACTAATATAATAGTTTTTTAATATTTGTTTTTCAATTGGTATATAAAAATTATTTTGTTGAATAATTTTGATTATTTCCTCTCTGTTGATCTGATCATCAGTAAACAAATTTATTTTATTAGTATCATGCTGGCTTAATAAAGTTTGTTTGTACTGGCTCCATACCATAAAATATGCTAATTTTTTTTGATTTTCTATGCTATAAATTAAGCCTATACTTAGTATGACACAACTTCCAAGTAAGTACATAATTCTTTTGTAATTCACTTTAAATAGGTTCAAAAATATTGTTATGATAACCAGGTAAAGGCAAATTAATAATATTTCGTTAAAAGGAATATTTGAAATTGTTGCTTGTTTATAAGTCGCAATCCATTCCACGTATTGATTCATAAAATTAATCAGAGTCGAAACTATTTTGCCTAGATAAATTGAAAGTGGGACATATATATAATTTAACACTAAAACAGCGACTAATAAGTATAATATTACGGTTGATAATGGAATTACAAGTATA
>Ga0233372_1000957_pt1 | contig 11760 bp, 23 predicted proteins | sample ElkDunMinimDraft_4_FD_191538 | JGI IMG/M metagenome (GOLD analysis project Ga0233372, IMG submission 191538) | Fecal eukaryotic communites from dung pellets of Tule Elk in California, USA - Elk Dung D8 | ecosystem: Host-associated > Mammals > Digestive system > Large intestine > Fecal | place... | reverse complement strand
AACACACAAACTCTCCTTCAAAATTATGAAGTTTGTAATAATTTTCATAATTATTAAAATAGGCCCATTTTATTCCAATTTTATATTTCAAGTTCATATGGTCACTCCCAATAATATAAATGTAAAAACCTTTCATTACACATTCTAATTTGATATTCATCCACACCTTCGAGCTTTAATAATTCTATAGCCATTGTAACAACTTCTTTATCAGGAGACTCTAAAAGTTCTTTATATTTTTTACAATCAGGAATATCTCCTCATCTTACAACCTCTTTGAAATCATAGTCATATCTAAGAGCAGGACTAAGCGATGTTCCCATAAATATCTTTACATTTATAAAATAAATCTTCTAACGATCCATTATTATGAATTATATAATTACATTGACCTTCACTATATAACTCAAAAGCTTCTCTCTCACTTTGATGATTTCCAACTTCACAACCAGGCCTATCTATATAAATTAGAACTCCATGCTTATTTTTAACTTCTTTAGCTTCAGTCTTGAAACGCAAATCAGATATAATCAAATCATTCGTATCTGAATATTTCAATGTTGTAAGGCACCATAATTTATCTCCAAAATAAGTTCTCATACATTGTGTTCCTCAGTACTGTAATAACTGTCTAATACTCAGCATATAAGAATGTGTATCAATAGTCATTTCTTTTACATGCCTATTGAATTTAGAATCGGACATTATATATTTTTTATCCAATTCTTTTCTGTGGGTTAATTTTAATGTGTCAAAATCAACAAACACATTCTCTTTAAAATCTCTATCTTCAAACATTTCAACAGGAACCTTTAATAAAACAGCTAACATTTGTTTCATTGTTCCTGCAAAAGAAACTTTAATTCAATCTCCAAAAAATCTTAAATTTGGAAATAATTTATAAATCCAATATTTATGAAAAAACTTCGGAGTAGAAAGAAGGAACCTCAACATATCTGCTGAGGTATCCTTTCCTGTATTTCTAACTCCACAAAAAGTTATAATTTTATGCATCTACAATTTTATATTCATATTTTAAGCCTACATGTTTTAGTAATTTATTACGATCGTCAACATATTTTTCTAAATTAGGAGCAACATATCTCGTTAATAGAATTGTAACTAAGGCTTTCTCTTCATCATCTGCGATAGGTAATGCTTCAAATAATCTATTAATCATATTATCTGACAAATATTGAGGAGGGTATAATGTGACTAGATTTTTATAGACAACTGAAGTATTTGCGCGAGTAGTAGCAATTATTCCATTAAACATCATTAAAAATAGTCTAGTAAATAATGGCATAGCTGATAAATTAAATTGAGTAAATAATTTAATTCCCAAGCTAACATTTTCTGAATCTTTTGAAACAATTAATTCAATGATGCTGTTTAAATCATCTGGAGTCATTTTATCTGTTTTACCATCAACTGCTTTATTTAGTTGTTCATCAGATATAAGTGGTATTGTGTGAAGACCCTGCATATATTCAAGTGTTAAAATTTGTTCTTTATTTAATGCTAAAATTTCATAATTATCAATAGTTTCTTTAAAAGTTGCCGTTTTAAAATGAGCATCTTGTTTTAAAACTTCAAGTGTGACATCATCATCATTTGTCACAACAATTTTTTCTTCAAACACAAAAGCTTTTTTATAATGTCAAGGTTGGTCCCATTTAAATTCTTTAGCGTTTCCAACCATGTAATCTGCTAATGATTCTTTGATCTTTCTTTGATAATTTGTGATTGCAAGTTTATGACGTGGAAATTTCGAAGTACTATGAAAAACAAGTTTCGCATTATCCGGAATCATTTGTACTGTTGGAATTTTATTTTTCCGGTTAACGTTCTTTAGGTTATTTTTACAAAAAAGTTTTTCTTTATAGTTGTGAAAATCGTCAACATATAATGATTTATTACGCCAGCCATAATATGCGGCGGTCATGATTAATTTTTTAGTCGTTTCTTCGCGCATATCTGTTTTAATTTTAAATCATAGTCTTTCATTTCTTGAGTAGACTCTTTCATATATTTTTCGTTATCCATATAAACAGATTTAACCATTCCAACAAAAATATCATCTTTGTCAATATCAATAGTTACATCTGATAGATTATATAGAGTAAATATTGTTTCCGGAGTATCAAAATAATTAAAAGTATCTAATAATAGTACTCCAGTCATTTTAACTTCTGTGTCCTCAGAAGTTAATAAATCATAGATAGATTCTACGTCCTGTTCAGTAAGACACGGAAAATCTTTATGAACAGAACGTAGTATATCTATAATAGTTTTATCTATTGGTGTTTTTCGCATATATTATCTCAATTTTCTAATAGAATAGGGTAAACTTCTAAAAGCATTAATTCTTCCTTTCTTATAGATTCATTGGTCCAATCGATAAATCCAAATTCATATAAAGGATATTCAGATTTATATAATTCTTGTCCTAGAATTATATTTTCTCTATCTCCAGAACATATCAATGCTTTTACAGTATTTATTAAATCAGAGTCCATAATTATAAGATCTTTTTTCTAATAGCAGGATTCAGCAATAGTTTATTAGTCTTTGCTGGAAACTTAGCTACTATAGTTTTAATAATACTGAATAAAAGATCCTCAGAGAAGAGATGTTTCTCCTTATCACTATTTGAATTATCAACCATTTCTACTAATCTTTCACAAACTGCATCGGACTTATTACCATTAGCAAGATAATTAACAGAATAATTTAAAAGCCTTGTATGAAGAACAGCTGCAATTTCTGGATGATAATTGCCATCGGAATCAAATACACAAGATTCTATTTCTTCTTTAACCTTCTTCCATTCTTTAAGAAGCATGTTTTCTGGAGAAACAAGTTTATCAAGTTTATTTGCAATAAAATTAGTAAATAGAGAGCCTACGATATTATCTTGGTCATGAAAACAACCTTTAGAAATATTAAGAATTAATGCAAGACTTTCTGGTTTATCCCAATCTTTAATTCCGGAAATAATGTTTGTAAAAGTTGTATATGATCTAGGATTGATAGTATCTAAATGATTTGGATTGTTTGGGTCAAAAAGTTCATTAGAATAATATAATGCAAAATTTTGACAACGATTTTCCATTCCATAAGACTCTGCCCATTCTGCAAAATTATCTATAGAAAATTTAATATTAAAATCAACATATCTTGATAAAATTGCAGAATCCATTGATGTTACGTTAAATTCTCCATTATCTGGATTAGCGCTGAGCGCTAGCGTTGTGTATTTGGGCAATTTCCATGAAATGTAAGCTCCTTCGTTTATTAGCTCCATTACAGCAGAAGCTACCATAGAATTACAGCGATTCCAATCATCTGCGAAAATTATTGTACCATTTGGATTAAATTCACTGGGAAGCCATGCAGGAGGAGCGTAACCCATTCTTGATTTACCAGTAAATTTTAAATCTGAACAATTTGAAAGTGTTTGTATAATGTCATTACTTAGCCATTGTGTTTCATTGTTTTCATTTATTATCTCATATTCTTTAATTGGGAAACCGGTTAGCCGGATTGTTATCATAGAAGCTCTTTATCTTCTATTTCTATATGTTACCATATAGCTCGGACTATCTCTTCATAAACCACTAAAACTTGGTAGTTATAGGTTTATGTTCCGCACTCGTGGTACTTCATCTTCTCCAACACCACTTGCTGAGAAGGTATGTACTAGTCTCTGATCCTTTACTCCATTTTTGAAGTACTTGGATTAGGATTGTCCTCTTCTGAGGAGGTCTCCAGATTCACGGAATTTTGTTTTCCTCTTTTTCCAGGAAAATTTTCTTTAACTTGACAACGTAATTTTGGAATTATGTGGATTTCAGATAAATTAGCATGTTCTGCAAAAAATTTTCAACAATTTTTAATAGATGAAAAAGCATATTCTTCTTTACCATTCTCATTTATAAAAAAGAATACCATATGATTTCCTATAAAATTTGGATTAAATTCAAATTTTTGTGGAGGAACATCACTAACTGTATATCTAAAACGTACTCCATTTATAGCAACACCTTTTTTGTAACCTCTAGCTGCAGCTTGTACATCTTTTATATCAATATTGTATTTGTTAGCAGCTTCAGCTCTGGAAGCAAAAGTTTCCATATAATTTCCAAAATAATCATATGCTTCGATTCCACAATAATCATACTTGGTTTTATACTTACCTTCTGCTAAACCTTTTCTTACAGACGCACTTAATTTTTTTCTACTTTCTTCAGATAATGTATGATCTACTGGATCTTGCATATTCATATCTGCATTTAGTTCTTTAATCCAAAAACGTTCTCTGTCTCGTCTTATTTCTGGATCACAATATTCAACGATATCTACTTGCATATTTTCGATACCATTTTTATTGTAAACTTTTTGTAAAAATTCATTAGTGTGCCTATTTTCTCGTAAATCAGTTCGATGTTCTGCTAATCTAGCATATAGATTTTTACTGCTACCTATATAAATATGACCTCCAGCGCTTAATTTATAAATTCCTGATTTACCACCTAATTCCTTACTACTTAAATCATAAAAACGTAAATTTTCTATTTGCATAATTAATTAATTTTAAATTAAACTTAATTCTTCTAACTCTGCAAATATACGAAAATTTATTTTTATTTCCAAACTTTAATCACCCACTTCTTCAATTTGAGATAATCTAATGACAATACATGTCATCCCTAATTCTTCGGCAAGTTGTCTCACAGTTGTAGTCTTACCAATTCCTGGTCCAGATGTTACACCTACCGCTGTAGTTTTCTTGCCCTCATCTTCCAGACGACGGTTATTCTGAATAATAAATTTAAAAATTTCTGCAAATTCTTTAAGTGTAATTTCGTTCATAGTTTTATTAATTCTGTCCTGAATTATTAATATAACATACTCTTCCGGGGTAATTTTGTTTAGCTCCACCGGTAGCTATTATCCACATAGCATCTACTGCAATTTTAAAATCAACATCACAATAACCATCTGTAAAAATAACACAACTTGTATAATCTCTACGATGACTATTTATATAATCGATTGATTCTGAAAGGATTGTACCTCCACGACCCTGTGCCTGTAAATCCCATTTACCATTATACCTATATATTCGTTGAATCTTTGTGTCAATCTCACATATATCTATAACAGCTCCTGCTTTGTGGATATGATGAATTTCACTGAAAAAGTCACATAAATCGTTTCTTGAAATACTACCAGAAGTATCGACTATAACAAATATTTGTGACTTTCTTTTATGTTTAATACCAGATGCATCTGGAAATCTAATACTTTCTTTCTTTCGAGATTTTCTGATTTCCACATCTATAACTGAACCTAAATATCTGCGAAAATAACTTTTCCAATCAAATATTCTCGGTTTTATTTTAAAAAGATCATCAATATATTCCTTAAATTCCCCAGGAATAGTTCCTTGGCTTCTTTTCACCTGTTCTGCAGTTTGTTTAGCAATACCATCTATTTGCTGTTGTGCTAGTTCTCTCTCTGCATTACTTAAGTCTTTCCAGATAGAATGATCATCGAATGTCTCTCCCTGATCATCTTCATCTCTTAATTTTTCATAATAATACAATGTACCTTTATTCTTTTCCCAACCCCATCTTGCAGGGTAACAATAAGGGTCTTTTTGAAGTACTGGAATATTCGAATTCACTTCACAATCCATAGCTTTATTTAAAACTATAGCATTATCCCTACGTAAATAATCCCAATTCTTAGTCAGATGTCCGAATAACAAATGTCCACACTCATGTTTCAATACTGCAACTTGAGTTTCAACATCTAAACCAATCCACCAATCCTTATTAATCAGTAATAAAGGGTTTATTCCTTCTATAGTCACATTAGCGGTTGGAATATTTTTATCAAATCGCTTGTTGAGATTAAGAAGGAACAATCCATAAAAAGGTTCATTGATTATTAATTTTTTACATATTTTAAATACACTATCCATTACGGTCCTGTAATTTTTAGTTTATTATTTTCTTACACAATTAATTAAATTACTACTTTCTAATAACCATCTGAGATTATTGGCTAGAATTCTTGCATCAGGATGAGCACCTTGAGCAGTTCTAAGGGATACAAAATGTTCCCAGTCTGAACTATATGCTGTATACACTACTTCTGTTGCAGTATCAAGAGGTAAAACACTTCTTGCATTTTGTGGTTTTAATTCCTCTTCAGTGATTAGATACATATAATCTGATTCCGCTTTTTTTAAGGAATCTATCCAACAATTAACAGCTCTACTTAATACTGGTCCATGAATTCTAACTGTTTCCGTCATAGGCATTTGTAATATATAATCCTGAATTTGACCTGTAACCCAATCAATTGAGCTAGCGATATCGTTCATAATATCTTTAACCCATTCCGGAATTACAAATGTTATTTCATTTCCAAATTTATCTTTAGAATAATTACAATATCTAGTAGAAGTTTCACATATAGAATTTACCCTATGACGATTAAATTCCCTTGATATACCAATGGAACAATTCATTTTTACAGTGATTCTCTTTTCATGATGGTTCGTTGGCTCACATAAATATTGTAAATCATCCAACCAATTGTTTTCTACTAAAACTCTGTAGTTTGAGGTGACATATTTAAATCTTCTAATTTTAGAATATTTATTAAATACATATTTCAATTTTTTACCAATTTGCCATCATTTAAATGTCATATAAACAGTACCATGTTCCAGTGGAGATCCGTGCTGACGCTTAATGAGGTTTTCAACCATCTTTTCAGCACTTCCTTCACAGATTTTATCTTCCGATTTGTAACATAGCCTGCCAGCTCTTTCAATCTGTTTATAAATTCCCTCAAGACCACTTTCTTGAGGGATTATTTCTACACTAGACTCTATCAATTTCATCTTTTCCTATTCTATGTTGTCCATAATACAAACTTCCATATAGATAATATCCTGTATATTCATCTCCATTGAAAATATACATATGATAATCATGTTCCCAACCATTAGTAAACATTACTTCGTCAAAATATTCATCATCACTAGATAATTTATAGCCCATATTATGAAGAACTCTATCAATAGTATCATAAGAGGCTCCACTAAGATCACATTCCTGTAATCCATCATTAAGAGTTTCTTTTATGTAAATTTCTATTAATTTTGGTAAATTGTTGTTCATATTCTCGTAATTCATTATAAGAAAAATTATATTTTAATCCGTATTGTAATGCAAACCAGCTAAAATGTCTATCTATATCTTTAACTCTTTTAGGCTTCCAATCATAAAAATGATCATAATAAAATTCTCGCCATTCGATATATTGTTTAATATCATCAAAAGCAAAATCTTGATACCAATGTTTATATTTACCTTCTTTATCTGCTATTAAATCATCATATCTAACTGGGGCATTAACTATTTCGAGTTCTTTATCAACTATTAGTTTTACAAACTCGTCATCTGTAATCTTTTTTACATACATATTAATAACTATCGTAAAAATAACATCTTACATCTGGATGAATTTTTAAATATTCTCTAACACATTTTAAATTTTTAAGACATTGAATATTGTGAATCAGATAATCCTCATAATCCCAAATAGAATCACCATAATTATTATAGAATTTTCTTTCTAAATATTTTTCCAGAATTTCTATAAGTTCTGTAATTTTATCGGCATCTAATTCAATATCAGCACACTCTTCTTCTTGGCCAAAATGATTTACAACATCGTTTCTAAAACCCCAAAACTTTCTCCAATAACAAACTTCTGATTCGCCATTATCTGCCAACCATTTATAATCTTTAAAATAAGGTAAATCTATATCCCTACATTTAATATTTATACCATTATCTAAACCCATATTTCATTTAGTTTTAAATGTCAATAGGAACTCTTTTTCCAATATTTACACTATTATAATATCCGTCAATAATTTCATCCAAAAGTAGTGTAAACGCTTTTTTCTTTGGAGATGTACTATGTCTAATAAACATTTTTCTATAAATATCTTCATTAAGATAAAAGGTCACTTCATACATATCATCTGGAGAACTAGGCTCCACTTCTTTATATGTCAAAACCATTCCTCTATTAAACAAAATATCCTTAATTTTCTTTTCAATATCAATATGCGCCATATTATTCAATGTCTAGAAGTTCAACATCATATCCTTTACTAGACGGGTAAGCATTATTTATAATAGCCCACGCATCAAGTCTTTCATTTGCAGTAATCCAATCTTCAAACTGATCAACACGTTTGAAATTTTCATTATATTCTGTAATTCTAAAATTAAACTTTGCCATATTTATAGTTTAAAATCAAAAATAAGACACTTTCTTTATTAAATAATAGAGTTAATCATTTTAATAGAGAAAGTGCCTAAAAACATAAATAAGTACTATTTTTGGACTATTCTACCTTCGAGTTCTTTCTTTAACATTCCGTCGGTAGATTTTTTAAGTTTTTCTAATGGTTTGGATAGTTCATATTTATAAGTTCTAAATGGATAATCACAACTTTGTAAACTAATTCTTTCTGCTAAGGTTTCTTTAAAATTTACAATTTTATGATTTTCAATTATCTGGTTAGCAAATTTACAATATGTAATTACTTTCCACATATCTTTAATATCACTATCTTCTGTAATAGCATTATCCATTTTAATAATTTGCTTTCTCAACTGGAGTGGGTCAGTTTTCATTAATAATTTTACATGTTCTTTTATAATAAATTTTTTATTTAAACAAGCACATTCCCAAGCTTCAATTGAACCATTTAAAACATCATTAAACCATTCTTCATTAGTTTTAAATATAAAATCACAATTATCTACAACAATATGAAAATCAAATCGTCTTCCATAATTTGTAGGTTTTCTCATTTCATAAAATTCTTTTGGAAAGGTTATGTGTTTATTACATATAACAAGAAAGTTTATATCTGAATTATCATTTTGTAAATCATAGATATACGATCCTCTCATATAGATATAATAAACTTTTTTAGATTCTATTAATCAATCAAGAAAACGATTTTCTATTTTCATAATTAGCTGTTTTCTAAGTAGTTATATAAATCATCAAAAGTCATTTCAATTTGATCGAAAATATATTCTTCTATTAACTGTTCTTTTTCAGATCCATAAATATTTTCTAACAATTTGAAAATTATATAGTTATATTTATTATAGAAATTTTCTTTTTTGGAGTTCCAAATACATATACCAAACTCATCATCAAGTTTTGATATATCGTCTTCAACTTCTTTATATTTTTCTATAATATTTTTTAGTTCATCTTTACTCATTATCTGTCTTTTTTATTGACAAAATTTTTAAGTACAGGTAAATTAGGTTTACCATCAGGAGTAATATTAAAATATTTAACAGTTGCTTTTTGACCTATTAATTCATCCATATGCTCTCTGTACCACTTTTTAAGTTCACGATCTCCAATTGGTTTTGCTTCAAATTCTTTACCGTCATTAGTAATACATTTAAAAACAAAATCTTCTTCTCTACGTCCTTCAGAAAATCCTATAACTTTAAATTCAGCATCTGTAAACCTTTTTACCTTTTGCATTCTTCGATCTCTACCACCACATTTATATGGCTGATCTGGGTCTCTCAAAACTAAACCTTCATATCCTTCAGCAACCCATTTATCATGTAAAACATTGATATCCGCATCATTTTTAATTTCCACATGTTCTACAATGGTTAATAATGTATTCCATGGAAGTTCTAACGATTTTAGAAACCCCCACCTTTCTTTAAATGGTTTAGTTTCATCAACAATATCGTAACAATGAAACCTAAGTTTAGCATGATCTTTATGCAATGTTTCTAATCTACCAAGTCCACTAATTTTTTGTAAATTCCATCCATGACAATATAATTCACCATCTAAAACAAGATTTGGATTATCTGTGAGAAGTTTTTTAATATATGCGTCTGTTAAAATATAATATGCCGCTACATCATAATCTTGGCCACCTCTACTCGCAGTATGTAATTCTCCATCTTTCATGTAGATGGAACATCGTAAACCATCAAGCTTTTTACTTGCTAACCACTTGATATTCTGAGATTTAGCATCATCTGGATCATAAACTTTACACAACATTGGTTTTTTAACACCATTTTGATTTGTATTTACTTCAGGTAAATCTTTTTCAGTAAAAGTTTCCAATGTTTCATGACCAAGTGATTGAATAGTTTTATACCCTTTATCAAGATATTTCTTTACATGAGAATTGAATTCAAGTTCACATTGTTCTTCATGATTTCGCTTTACCTTTGGTTTGACTACAATAGTTGGACCAGAAGTCATTTTACCATTTAAAAGACCTGATTTACGATATATTTCATAATGATTTTCTACTCAAGCAGTTTCAATTTGAACGACTCTACATTTATTTTTATTATCTCGACTTACAAGTATTTGTTTCATAATTACTTACCAGTTGATCCAAAACCCCCATTACCACGTTCTGTTTCATCAAGAGTTTCTACTTCAATAAAATTAGCAGGAAATGTAAAATCAAGATGCATTTGTGCAATTTTATCCCCAACTTTGTATCGTGGGAGATCTTTCATTACATGATAGAAAACAAGTTTATATTCACCTGTATATCCTTCATCTCCAGTAGGCGGAGTGTTGGCAATCATCATTCCAGTTTTATGAATCGAACTTCTTGGTCTAAATGTTATTCCAATGTTGAGTGGACTGGTTTTTAGATCAATATAATTTGGGAAAAACATATTTTCAGAATTATCACCCGTGTCTATAACAGATCTTGTCATATCAACAATTTGTTCATCTCTAACTGGTTGCAAACCAAAACCCAATCCATATCTCCAAACTCCTGGAAATATCTCCTCTTCACTTACAGCATAAACATCATAACCATAATCTTCCGCATGCGCCTTCTCTGGCATTCTAGCATCTTTGTGATATTTAATAAATTTTACATTCATATTAACTAAAAATATTAGGTTCAATTGGAATTACCATTACTTTATCAAGCTCTAGATTTAAATGACCACATGGGTGATTTTCTAAAGCTTCTTGTTTTTTCAGCAGAATCTCTATTGCTTCATCAAGAGACTCTGCTGAAATATTGATTGAAATCATACCATTTACTGGTACTGAGATTCTAAATTCTTTCATCTTCATAATGCCATTGATCTGCATAATAAATTGCCCTAAAAGGAATTTCTCTAAAACAATATTCTGCAGAAAGTTCTTCTAAAGGATATTCTTTTCTAAATTCAGAAACATATAACAATGGTAATTCTGGATTATATGTGTTTAATAGATGTGCTATTTTATACATATAATTTAAATCTATATCGTCATATGATTCTATAAAAAATACATCGTCTGGATTATATTCCATGATAAGATCGTGAATATATTTGAAAGTTAAATCATTAACAAATTTAATTCTGAGTGTCATTTTTCCAAAATTTATATGTTATGTCTTTCCAACCAATTAATCTATTTATACTACTGGATAAACCGGTGTTAAAATACATTCTTTGATTAGTAGTTTTTTGATTTAATGGTCCGTATTCTGGAATATATGGTCCGAGTTTAATATAATCAAACCATCTATTGTCAACATTTGCAGATGGATTTTCTATATCAAAATTATCGCCACTATATCATGCAACTTTTAAATCAGTATTTTCTTTTATGAGTTTTGCAAATCTTGATAATTCA
>Ga0233372_1000954_pt1 | contig 11774 bp, 8 predicted proteins | sample ElkDunMinimDraft_4_FD_191538 | JGI IMG/M metagenome (GOLD analysis project Ga0233372, IMG submission 191538) | Fecal eukaryotic communites from dung pellets of Tule Elk in California, USA - Elk Dung D8 | ecosystem: Host-associated > Mammals > Digestive system > Large intestine > Fecal | place... | reverse complement strand
AGATGGTCTACGAGTCGCGCGTGGGCGACACCTTCACACTCGGCTCCTCGACGTGGCGCATCGAGGAGATCACGCCCGACCGCGTGCTCGTGACGCCCGCGCCGGGCCTGCCCGGCCGCCTGCCCTTCTGGAAGGGCGACTCCCCCGGCCGCCCGGCCGAGCTGGGGCGCGCCGTCGGCGCGTTCGTCCGCCAGACGGACGCGCTGCTCGCCCAGGACCAGTCCCTGGGGCGCGCGCGCCTGCGCGAGGCAGGGCTCGACACCTGGGCCGCGGACAACCTCGCCGCCTACCTCACCGAGCAGCGGGAGGTCGTCGGCCGGCTCCCCGACGACCGCACGATCGTGATCGAGCGGTTCCGCGACGAGCTCGGCGACTGGCGGGTCGTGGTGCACTCACCGTTCGGGGCGAAGGTGCACGCGCCGTGGGCCCTCGTCGTGGGCGCGCGGCTGCGCGAACGGTACGGCGTCGACGTCGCGGCGATGCACGCCGACGACGGCATCGTGCTGCGCCTGCCCGACGGCGGGGACACGGGCTGGGACCTGGGCGGCGCCGGTTGGGGCGGGTCGGGCGACCCGTCGGGGCCGCCCGACGGCGGTGCGACCGGCTCGCCCGCGGTCACGGCCGACGACCTGCTCATCGAGCCCGACGAGGTGCTCGGCGCGGTCCGCGACGAGCTGGGCGGGTCGGTCATGTTCGCCGCGCGGTTCCGGGAGGCGGCGGCGCGAGCGCTGCTCCTGCCCCGGCGCCGGCCGGACCGCCGCCAGCCGCTGTGGCAGCAACGCCAGCGCGCGTCCCAGCTCCTGGCCGTCGCGTCGCAGTTCCCCGACTTCCCGATCGTGCTCGAGGCGGCGCGCGAGTGCCTCCAGGACGACTTCGACGTCGCCGCGCTGACCGAGCTCATGGGCGACCTCGCGGCGGGGCGGGTCCGGCTCGTCGAGGTCACGACGCCGTCGCCGTCGCCGTTCGCCCAGTCGCTGCTGTTCGGCTACACCGCACAGTTCCTGTACGACGGCGACGCGCCGCTCGCCGAGCGCCGCGCGGCGGCGCTGTCCCTCGACCCGAACCTGCTGGCGGAGCTGCTGGGCGACCAGGGTGCGACCCAGCTCGCGGACCTGCTGGACCCCGACGCGATCGAGCGCACCGAGGCCGAGCTGCAGTCGCTCGCCCCCGAGCGCCAGGCACGGCACGCCGAGGACCTGTGGGACGTGCTGCGGCGCACGGGCCCGCACCCCGTGTCGGCGCTCGAGGCGCGCACCCGCCCCGAGTCGAGCGACCAGGTGGCCACCTGGCTGGCCGGTCTCGAGGCAGCCCGCCGGGTCATCCGGGTCCGCCTCGGCGGCGTGCCCGGGCCGGACGGCGAGCAGTGGGCGGTCGCCGAGGACGCGGGCCGCCTGCGGGACGCGCTCGGCGTTGCCCTGCCCGTCGGCGTCCCCGAGACGTTCACCGAACCCGTCCCCGACCCGCTGGGCGACCTCCTGCGCCGGCACGCCCGCACGCACGGCCCGTTCGGCGTCGCGGACGTCGCGCACCGCTTCGGGCTGGGCGTCGCGGTCGTGCACCACGCGCTCGCCCGCCTGGAGTCGGCGGGCGTGCTGGTGCGCGGACGCCTGCGGCCCGAGGTCCTCGGTGGTACCGGTGACGAGTGGTGCGACCCCCAGGTGCTGCGCACGCTGAGGCGCAGGTCGCTCGCCGCGCTCCGCGCCGAGGTCGAGCCGGTCGAGGCCGAGTCGCTCGGCGTGTTCCTGCCGCGCTGGCAGGGGGTCGGCGGTGCCCTGCGCGGTGCCGACGGCGTCCTGCGCGTGGTCGAGCAGCTCGCGGGCGCGGCCGTGCCGGCGTCCGCGCTCGAGACGCTCGTGCTGCCCGCGCGCGTGAGCGACTACTCGCCCGCGCTGCTCGACGAGCTCACGACGACGGGCGAGGTGCTGTGGCGCGGCCACGCCCGGATCCCCGGCTCGGGTGGCGGCGACGGCATGGTGAGCCTGCACCTGGCCGACGGCGCCCCGCTCACGCTGGGCGACCCGGCTCCGGTCGAGGAGGGCGGCCCGCTCGACACCGACCTGCACCGCGCCGTGCTCGACCTGCTGACGGGCTCCGGAGGCTTCTTCCTGCCCCGCATCGCCGAGCTCACGGACGCCTCGCAGACCGCGGTGCTCGAGGTCCTCTGGGACCTCGTGTGGGACGGCTGGGTCACCAACGACGGGCTGGGCGTGCTGCGCGAGCGGCTCGGCGGCGCCGGCGGCGTCCACCGCGCTCCGCGCACCCCGGGCCGTGCCCGCCCGGTCCGTCGCTCGCGCTTCGGCACCGTCCGGCCCGTGCCCGACGTCGTTCCCCGTGCGGGCGGCGGCCGGTGGTCGGCGCTGCCCGTGCCCGAGCAGGATCCGACCCTGCGCACGCACGCGCTGACCCAGGTGCTGCTCGACCGGCACGGCGTCCTCACGCGAGCCGTCGCTCCGGCCGAGGGCGTCACGTCGCACTTCCGCGGCGTCTACCGGGTGCTCTCGGAGCTCGAGGAGCGGGGCGCGGCCCGGCGCGGGTACTTCGTCGAGCACCTGGGTGGTTCGCAGTTCGCCCTGCCGGGCGCCGTCGACCAGCTCCGCGTGGACGCCCAGGACCGCTCGCGCGCCCTCGAGGCCGACCGTGGGGACGTGCCCGGCGTCCCGGGGCGGCCCGGGCACGGTGGGGTGCTGCTGGCCGCGACCGACCCTGCCAACCCGTACGGCGCGGCCCTCGCCTGGCCCCAGCCCGAGGCGTCGTCGGGTGACGGGGCCGAGGGCGGCACGCACCGCCCGGGCCGCAAGGCCGGCTCGGTCGTCGTCCTCGTCGACGGCGACCTCGTCCTCTACGTGGAACGCGGCGGCCGGACCCTGCTCTCGTTCGGGCACGGCGGTCGCCGGCTCGCCGTCGCGGTCCGGCTCCTGACGGAGGCCGCGAACGCGGGCCGCCTGGGCCGCCTCCTCGTGCAGCGCGTCGACGGCGTCGCCGCGCTCATCGCCGCCCGCGACCGGACACCCGTGACGGCGGCGCTGCTCGACGCCGGGTTCGGCGTGACGCCCCGCGGTCTGCGGATCGCGAAGGGCTGAGATGCCCGAGGGCGACATCCTGCGTCTGACCGCCGAGCGGCTCGACGCCGCACTGCGCGGCGTGCCGCTCGTGCGCAGCGAGCTGCGCTGGCCGAGCGCGGGCGGCGCGTACCTGGTCGGGGCGACCGTGACGTCGTGCGTCTCCTACGGCAAGCATCTGCTGACCCGGTTCGACGACGGCCGAACGCTGCACACGCACCTGCGGATGGACGGCTACTGGCGGGTCCACCGGACGGGCTCCGGGCCGGCGCAGGCGCGGGCCGTCGCGGTCCGGGCTGTGCTCGCGACACCGGCATGGACGTGCGTGGGCTGGCACCTCGGCATGCTGGACCTGGTCCGGACCCAGGACGAGCAGACGGTGCTCGGCCATCTGGGCCCGGACGTCCTCGCGGCGGACTTCGCGGAGGAGGGAGTGGCCGACGGCGTGCGCCGGCTCGCCGAGCAGGGCGACCGCCCTCTGTGCGAGGCGTTGCTCGACCAGCGGGTCGTCGCAGGGCTCGGGACCATCTGGATGGCCGAGTCGCTGTTCGCCCGGCGGCTGTGGCCCTGGACCCACACGAGCGCCCTCGACGACGACGCTCGCCGTGACCTGCTGCTGACGGCCCGCACCCTGATGGGACGCAGCGTCTCCGTCGGGCGTTCCCGCGGCCCGCAGGGCGTCGAACGTCACGTGCACGGCCGCAACCGGCGCCCGTGCACCCGGTGCGGGACGCCCATCACGGTCGGTCAGGCGAACCGGCCGCCGTACGACAGGCCGGTGTTCTGGTGCCCTTCGTGTCAGCGCCCGCCTGCCTGAGGCCGCGGCGCCGTCCGTGCCAGGAACGACGAACGACGGGCGCCCCACCCGCAGGGGGACGCCCGTCGTCGATGTATCGCTCTCGACCGCCGGTCAGCCGACCGGGGCCAGATCCTCACGCATTGCTTCGTTGCCGCGCCGCGAGTCGGAGCCCCGACCCAGCAGCCCGGCAAAGACGTCGGCCGGGATCGTGTCGGGGATGTGCAGGCCTTCGGCGACAGCGATGCGGTCGCTCACCTCGCGCAGCACCAGCGACATCGGCACGTCGAGCGCCTCGCAGATCGAGGCGAGCAGCTCGGAGGACGCCTCCTTCTGCCCGCGCTCCACCTCGCTCAGGTACCCGAGCGAGACCCGAGCCGCCGAGGACACCTCACGCAGGGTGCGCCCCTGACGCTGCCGCGCATCACGCAGCACGTCACCGATCTCTCGTCGTAGTACGACCATCTCGCGCCCCCTTTCCGTGCCCTCCGGACGGATGGTGCCGGCCGTGACCGGCGTCGTCGTTCGCCCTGCCCGCCCCCCAGCAGCGGGGGTGGAACCACCGTACCGCGACCGCCCGACATCCTGTCGGGTGTGGCGTCCATCGATACGACTCTGTGGCCTTCTGGTTGTCGGCCCTGTGGCAATCACATCTGGCCAAACGTCTGCACCCATGGGCTTGTTCCCGTGGTCACGAGATCACCCCTGCGGCGCCGTGGCCGAGGACTGCCCCGTGAGCGTCGTGAGCGCGAGCCCGAGCACCGCGTCGACCGTTGCCGCGCGTACTCGCGGCCGGTCTCCCTCGATCTCGAGCCGGCGCACCGCCTCACCCTCCGGGCTGCAGACCGCGACGAACACGAGCCCCGGCGGGTGGCCGTCCTGCGGGTCCGGACCCGCGACGCCGGTCGTCGCGAGCCCGACGTCGGAGCGGGTCACCCGCCGCACGCCGCGCGCCATCTGGGCGGCGACCTCGGGGTCCACCGCTCCCTCGCGGACCAGCAGCTCCGCGTCGACGCCGAGGAGCGAGTCCTTGAGGTCCGTCGCATAGGCGACGACCCCACCTCGGAGCACGGTGGACGCGCCGGGAACGGTCACGAGCTCGGCGACGACCAGCCCGCCCGTGAGGGACTCGGCGACGCCGAGGGTCCAACCCTGCCGTGCGGCGGCGGCGAGGACCTCGGCGGCCGTCATACGGCCGACGCGCGGCTCGCTGCGGCGCGGGCCGTGCGGCGCAGCTGCCAGCCACGGACCGCGTAGTCGACGCCCGTGACGACCGTGACGACCATGGCTGCGACGAGCACGACCCAGGCGACGACGCGCACCAGGTCGGGGAGCTGGTCGAGCGGGAGCAGGAACAGCGAGATCGCGACGATCTGGAGCACCGTCTTGAGCTTGCCGCCCCGCGACGCCGGCATCACCGCGTACTTGAGCACGGCCATGCGCATCACGGTGATGCCGAGCTCACGCACCAGGATCACCGCGGGGACCCACCACGGCAGCTCGCCGAGCGGCCACCACAGCAGGATGACGGCCGCGCCGATGAGCGCCTTGTCGGCGATCGGGTCCAACAGCTTGCCGAGGTCCGTGACCAGGTTGCGGCTGCGCGCCAGGTATCCGTCGAGGCGGTCGCTGGCGGCCGCGACCAGGAAGATCGCGGTCGCGACGAGCCGCCACACGACGCTCTGCCCGTCGTCGACCAGGAGCGCCCACGCGAAGAACGGGACGAGTGCGATGCGCGCCATCGTCACGGCATTCGCGACGTTCCAGGCCGAGGGGGCTTCGGAAACCACGTACCTAGACTATCGGGGGACTTCACCCTCCTGGTCACGGCCAGCCGCTTTCGCCGGCGCGCCGCGGCGCAGTAATCTCCGGGCGTGCCCTATCACGCGGCAGACGGCCCCGGTCGAGGCCGCCGACGAACCATTCTGCTCGCCTCTCTCACCGCCGTCGTCGTCGGTATCGGCGTCGGTGGGGTGGTGGGCGGGGTGCTCCCGCTCGGCTCGGGCGAGGAAGGGCCGACGGCCGGGGCGGGCGCGTCACCGGGGCTCGAATCGCCGTCGCCACCATCTCCGTCGCCGAGCCCGACCCCGGAGCCTGTTGAGCTGACGGTGGTCGCGGCGGGCGACCTGCTCCCCCACGACCCGGTCGTCCGCTCCGCCTCGACCGGGGAGGGCGGGACCGACTTCAGCCCGCTGCTGGCCGGGATCGACCGCTGGATCGAGGGCGCGGACCTGGCCCTGTGCCACCTCGAGGTGCCCGTCGCGCCCAAGGGCACGAAGCCGAGCAGCTACCCGATATTCGGCGCTCCGCGCGGCATCGTCCGCGACCTGGCCGAGCAGGGCTGGGACGGCTGCTCGACCGCGTCCAACCACTCGGTCGACCGGGGCTACGACGGCGTGGTCGCGACCCTCGACGCCCTCGACGCCGCCGGCATGGGCCATGTCGGGACGGCCCGCAGCGCCCAGGAGAAGGCCGAGCCGCAGATCTACGAGCTGACCAGGGCCGACCGGACCGTGCGGATCGCCCACCTCAGTGCGGCGTACGGGCTCAACGGCCTGCCCATGCCCGCCCAGGCGCCGTGGGCGGTCGATCTCATCGACGCCTCGAAGATCGTCGCGCAGGCGCGCGCCGCGCGAGACGCGGGCGCCGACCTCGTGCTCGTGAGCATGCATGCCGGCGTGGAGTACACCGAGACGCTCACCGACCAGCAGGTCGACGTGGTGCGGCGGCTCGCGAAGTCACGCGCGGTCGACCTCGTGATCGGCCACCACGCGCACGTGCCGCAGCGCATCGACCGGGTCGGGCGCGGCCCGGACGGCGACGGGATGTGGGTGGCGTACGGCCTGGGGAACCTGTTGTCGAACCAGAGCGCCAACTGCTGCGACGCGCGGACGAGCAACGGGATCCTGCTCAGCGCCGACGTCGTCCAGCCCACCCCCGAGGACCCGGTCCGGGTGACGGACGTCCGCTGGACCGGGACCACCGTCGACATCCCGGCCGGTCACCGCGTGCGGGCCCTGCCCGACGCGCTCCGGGACCCGGGGAAGGGAACGCTGTCCGGCAGCGAGCTCGAGGCGCGTGCGGCGCTCGTGCGCTCGGCCGCGGGTACCGAGGCGGACGAGCGCAGCAAGCCGCCCAAGGCCACGGGCAGGCCGCCCGAGGTCGTCCCCCGGTCCCGCGGCTGACGCGCCGTCCGGCTACGCGTCCTCCGGCTGGGGCTCCTCCTGGTCGAACACCTGCGGCGTCTCGCCACGGATGATGGCGAGCGCGCCGGGAAGGTCGTCGGGGCCCACGAGCACCTCTCGCGCCTTGGAGCCCTCGGAGGGCCCGACGATCTCGCGGGACTCGAGCAGGTCCATGAGGCGCCCGGCCTTGGCGAACCCCACGCGCAGCTTGCGCTGGAGCATCGACGTCGACCCGAACTGGGTCGTGACCACGAGCTCGGCGGCCTGCAGGAGCAGGTCGAGGTCGTCGCCGATGTCGTCGTCGATCTGCTTCTTGGTCGCCGCCGCCGCGGTGACGTCCTGGCGGTACACGGGCTTGAGCTGGGCCTTGACGTGCTCGACGACCGAGTGCACCTCGGACTCGGTGACCCAGGCACCCTGCACGCGCATGGGCTTGGCCGCGCCCATGGGCAGGAACAGCGCGTCGCCCTGCCCGATGAGCTTCTCCGCACCGGGCTGGTCGAGCACCACGCGCGAGTCGGCGAGCGAGGACGTGGCGAACGCGAGGCGCGACGGCACGTTGGCCTTGATGAGACCCGTGACGACGTCGACCGAGGGGCGCTGGGTCGCCAGCACCAGGTGGATCCCCGCCGCTCGGGCGAGCTGGGTGATGCGCTGGATGGACGCCTCGACGTCGCGGGGGGCGACCATCATGAGGTCGGCGAGCTCGTCGACGACGACCAGGAGGTACGGGTAGGGCGCGATCTTGCGCTCGGAGCCCGGCAACGGCTTGACCTTGCCCGACCGGACGGCCGCGTTGAAGTCGTCGATGTGCTTGTAGCCGAACAGGGCGAGGTCGTCGTAGCGCGCGTCCATCTCGCGGACCACCCAGTCGAGCGCCTCGGCCGCCTTCTTGGGGCTCGTGATGATCGGCGTGATCAGGTGCGGGATGCCCTCGTAGATCGTGAGCTCGACACGCTTGGGGTCCACGAGCACGAGCCGCACCTGCTCGGGGGTCGCGCGCATGAGGATCGAGACGATCATCGAGTTGATGAAGCTCGACTTTCCGGCACCGGTGGCACCGGCCACCAGGATGTGCGGCATCTTCGCGAGGTTCGCGACGACGTAGCCGCCCTCGACGTCCTTGCCGACGCCCATGACCATGGGGTGCTCGGTGCGCCGGGCGGCCGACGACCGCAGCACGTCGCCGAGCACGACCGTCTCGCGGTCGGAGTTCGGGATCTCGATGCCGATGGCCGACTTGCCCGGGATCGGCGAGAGGATCCGGACGTCGGCGCTCGCCACCGCGTACGCGATGTTGTTCGACAGCGACGTGATCCGCTCGACCTTGACCTTCTGGCCGACCTCGACCTCGTACCTCGTGACCGTGGGCCCGCGCGTGAACCCGGTCACCTGGGCGTCGACCTCGAACTGCTCGAAGACGCCCGTCAGCGCCTCGACCACCCGGTCGTTCACGGCCGAGCGCACCTTGTGCGGCGCTCCCTTGACGAGCGACTCCTCGCTCGGGAGCAGGTAGACGACGTCGCCCTCGAGCATGGGCTGCTCGGCACGGCCCTTGGGCAGTCCCATGGGCTGGTCCGCGTTGCCCGCCGGGGCGTCCGGGACGAGCGCGGGCGAGGCCGCCTCGGGCGCCTCGACCGCGTCGACCATCGGCACGACCTGGGTGGCTGCCGCACGGTCGGCCTTGCCGGCGGGGACCTCGCCGCGGTCGAGCATCGCGGCCGTCTCGAAGGCCTCGTCCCCGGCGAACGAGCCCTCGTGCCGCTCGATCGCCTCGGCGGCGCGCTGCGCCTTGGTCTTGCGCCGCTTGCGGGGCTTCTCCTCGACGCCGTCGTGCCGCGAGACGCCGTCGGCCAGCTCGAGGCCGTCCTGGTCGGCCGGCCCGTGGTGGTTGCCGGTGAGCCGGTCGTAGACGCCGCGCAGCCGCTCGGGGATGCGATGCACCGGCGTGGCGGTGACGACCAGCAGACCGAAGAAGCCGAGCAGCAGGAAGATCGGCACGGCGACCCACTCGGTCACGCCCGTGACGACGGGCGTCGCGGTGACGTACCCGACGATCCCGCCGGCGGACTGCAGGGCGTCGAAGCCGTCGCTCGGCGACGGGAGGTCCTCGGAGATCGCGACGAGCGCGCACACCGAGATGACGAGGAACGTCAGGCCCACCGCGACGCGCGAGTTGGCCTGCCCTCGCTCGGGGTGCCGCATGATCCGCACGGCCAGCCACAGGAGCAGGACGGGCACCGCGACGCCGGCCATCCCCACCGTGCCCGCCACGACCGCGTGCACGGCGACGCCGAACGCGCTCGCCGTGTCCGGGATCCCCCACCACTCGCGTGCGGCGACGACGAGCGCGAGGGCGAGGAGGAAGAACGCGACTCCGTCGCGCCTGTGCTCGGGTTCCAGGTCTCTTGCTCCCTTGGTGATCGTCCGGGTCACGGCACCGACGCCGTGCGCCGCGCCCAGCCAGAGGCCGCGGACCGCGCGGACCGGCCAGGGCGGTCCCTGAGGGCGGCGAGCGCCCGGCGCGGCACGTCCACGGCCCGACGTCGTACGCCGGGTTCCCGATCGTCCTTGTGCGCGCGCCGGCGCGCGACGAGCGGTCGGCACCGTGCGGGTGCGCGTCGAGCCCGTCGCGGCGCGTGGCTGCGGTGACCCGGTGATCTTGCGGGTCGGTGTGCGGGTCGCCATGATGCCCTCACCGTACCCGGGGCGTCCGACCCCGCGCCGCAGGTCGCGGGCGCGTGTCCCTCCGGCGGGCGGCCCTCAGCGGGTGGTCATGCCGTCAGCAGGCCGACCGCGAGCGTCACGACGCCGGCGGCGAGCGCCACCGCACCTGCCGGCAGCAGCACGATCGCGCGGTTGGGCCCCGTGCGGCCCCTGCCCATGGCCGAGAAGAAGAACCCTGCGGGCATGAGGATCGCGGCGACCAGCACGCCGGTGGCGGCGAGCCATCGCGCGAACCCGCTCAGCTGCGTGGCCTCGGTGAGCAGCACGCTCAGCAGCCCGAGGATCACCAGCACCCCGGCATGGGCGTGCCCTGCTCGGTAGAACCCCTTCTGGAACTCGGTGGCCGCCACCCGCCCGGTGGCGATCCGCACCAAGAACGCGCCGCCCGACTCGACGGCCACCACGGTGAGCATGACGATCCCGGCCGTCATGCGTGCGGACTCCGACAACTCGATCATCGGGAACTCCCCCTCGTTTGCGAACACTGTTATAAAACACTGTTCACAAACCACAGTCAAGGGTTCTAGACTCGCCGCATGGCCCGGCCCCGACTGCACGACGACACCCTGCGCGAGCGCCTGCTCGAGGTCGCGTCGCGCGCCATCTCCGAGGGTGGCGAGGGCGCGGTGACGGTGCGGACGGTGGCCGCGGCGGCCGGGACGAGCGCGTCGGCGGTGTACGCGTTGTTCGGCTCGCGCTCGGGCCTCGTGCAGGCGGTCAGCGCGGAGGGCTTCCGCCGGTTCGCGGCCCACCTGGACGCCGTCCCCCGTACCGACGACCCCCGGGCCGACCTGCGGGCGCTCGGCGTCGCCTACCGCGTCAGCGCGCTCGCCGACCCGCACTTCTACCGTGCGATGTTCGACCGCGCGGTAGCGCCCGACGCAGCGGCGTCCCCGGCCGTGCGTCGTCCGACGTTCCTCGTGCTGCGCTCGGCGGTCGCGCGGATCCTCGACGGCGCCCCCGACGCACGCATCGACACCGCCGCGGTGGGTCTGTGGGGCCTCGTGCACGGACTCGTGTCGCTCGAGCTCGCAGGCCTGCTCCCGGGCGACGACGCCGAACGGGCGGCGCGCTATGCCGACGCCGCCGCCACGGCCGGTCGGGCGCTGCTGACCTGAGCGGCTAGGGCGTCACACCTCGGGCGTCAGGCGGGCCCGCTGTGCTGCGCCGACCGCGCGCACGATGCGCAGCCAGAGCACGAAGCCGACCACGGTGACAGGCGTCGCGACCATCTCGAAGAAGGGGATCGTCGAGGGGTCGCGTGACCCGAAGCCCGACGAGGCGAACGCCGCCTGGTTGGTGAACCACAGCGCGACGAGCCAGCAGGCCCACCACCAGCCGAGGGTGCGGGGCGAGCGCACACCGTGCCCGGCGCAGACGTCCCGGACGACCTGGAACGGGAACCACAGGGAGACGACCGGGACCACCCAGCCCAGCCACACCCACACGGGTCCGCGCCGGTGGCGCACCGCCGGCACGGTCGCCTCGGCGAACCTGCGGCTGCCCTGCAGCCACAGGCACCCGACGACGAAGGCAACGACCATCACGGGCAGCTGCACGGTCCCCAGCCCGTCGTAGGCCGTCAGCACCATCGTGATGTCCCCGCCCGCCGCCTCCGTGGCGACGAGCTCGTCCGCGGCGGAGAACGAGGTACCGAGCATGAGCACCTGCAGCACGGTCCACGCGGCGCCGAGGGCGATCGTGGCGGTCCCGAGGCCGAGCGGGGCGACGGGGCGCGGCGTCCAGGCCATCGCGTACGGCTCGACGCGCACCCCGTACGCGGGCGGAGCCGGCCGAGCGGGCGGTTCGGCGGCGGACGGCGGTGCAAAGGGGTCGAGCTCGGGCATCGTGACCTCCGACGACGGGACAGGGCCGCGCCAGGCTAGCGGAGCGACGAGGCCGACGGGGACGCCCGTGACACCCGGGGGTGACGGGTGCCGGGACGCGTGACCGACGACGACGACGTCGTCGGTCACGCGCACATGCCAGGCGGGCGCCTGGGTCAGG
>Ga0233372_1000951_pt1 | contig 11797 bp, 10 predicted proteins | sample ElkDunMinimDraft_4_FD_191538 | JGI IMG/M metagenome (GOLD analysis project Ga0233372, IMG submission 191538) | Fecal eukaryotic communites from dung pellets of Tule Elk in California, USA - Elk Dung D8 | ecosystem: Host-associated > Mammals > Digestive system > Large intestine > Fecal | place... | reverse complement strand
ATTTGGAGCTCAATTCACATACAAATTTTAAAACCATGAAAATTGCTTTATTAGGCTACGGTAAAATGGGTAAAGAAATTGAAAAAATAGCTTTATCACGTGGTCATGAAATCGTTTTAAAAAAAACGAGTAATAATACCTTTGAAAATCTTGAACAGGCAGATGTTGCCATTGATTTTAGTTTACCATCAACAGCAGTTGAAAATATTTCGGCTTGTTTAAACGCAAATGTTCCCGTAATATGTGGAACAACAGGATGGTTAGATCATTACAATGAAATGGTAACTTTATGTCAAGTTAAAGATGGTGCATTTTTATACGCTTCTAATTTTAGTGTTGGAGTTAACATCTTCTTTGAATTAAATAATCAATTAGCTAAACTGATGGCTAAATTGAATAATTACAACGTTTCGATGGAAGAAATTCATCATACACAAAAATTAGATGCACCTTCTGGAACCGCAATTTCTTTAGCAAACGGTATCATTGATCATTCTAGATTTGAAAAATGGACGTTAGAAAATCCGGCATCTAACGAAATTCATATCGAAGCAAAACGTATCGCCAATGTACCTGGAACACATATCGTAAATTACCGCTCAATTGTGGATGAAATCGAAATTAAACACGAAGCTTTCTCGAGAGAAGGTTTTGCGTTAGGTGCAGTTATAGCAGCAGAATGGATAGCTAATAAAAAAGGTATTTTTACAATGAAAGATGTTTTGAATTTAGGATAAATCAAAATAATCTTTTACATTCGTTTATCAAAAAACAAGAATTATGACATTAACAGTTTGGTTAATATTTTTCCTAATTATACAATTAATACATTTTTTAGGAACTTGGAAATTATATATAAAAGCAGGTAGAAAACCTTGGGAAGCTGCCGTTCCAATTTACAATGCGGTGGTTTTAATGAAAATAATTAACCGTCCGATTTGGTGGGTAATTTTGTTATTTATTCCTGTAGTTAACTTAATCATGTTCCCTGTTATTTGGGTAGAAACACTTCGAAGCTACGGAAAAAACTCAACGTTAGATACCATTTTAACTGTGGTTACTTTTGGCTTTTACATTTTTGTTGTCAATTACACTCAAGATGTGAAATACATTCAAAACCGTAGTCTTAAACCAACAACTGAAACAGGTGAAACGGTAAGTTCTATCTTATTTGCTGTGGTGGTTGCGACATTAATTCACACTTACGTAATTCAACCATTTACAATTCCAACTTCATCATTAGAAAAAACACTTTTAGTAGGAGATTTCTTATTTGTTAGTAAAGTAAACTATGGTGCCAGAACACCACAAACAGCGGTTGCATTTCCAATGGTACATGATACGATTCCGTTTGTAAATACTAAATCATATCTAAAAGACATTCAATTACCAAACTTTAGGTTACCAGGGTTTGAAAAACCTCAACATAATGACATCATGGTTTTTAACTGGCCAACAGATACGATTCCTTATTTTGGATATACTGGAACCGAACGTTTTGATAAACCGGTTGATAAAAAATCAAACTACGTTAAAAGAACCGTTGGTTTACCAGGAGATAATTTTCAAATTAAAGATGGTGTAATCTATATTGATGGGAAAATTTTGGATTTAGGCGATCGTGCCAAATTGCAATATAGTTATACAGTTACTACTGATGGAACACCGTTAGACGCTAACTTCATCTATAAAGAACTTAATGTAACTGACGGTGCTTATGTGATGAGTAATAATTCTTTTTTAATTCCTGCAATCACACCAGAAAATGCAGAACGTTTAAAAACATTATCAAACGTAAAAGAAGTAACTAAAAATATTCAAACACAACCAGATTTTACAACATTTCCACATAACAAACCTTGGAATGCCGATAATTACGGACCAATACACATTCCTGCAAAAGGAGAAACGGTACAATTAACTTTAGAAAATTTACCAACATACTACATGATCATTAAAGATTATGAAAATAACGATTTAAAAGTTGAAAACGGTAAAATATTAATTAACGGAACCGAAACAAATTCGTACACCTTTAATCAAGATTATTACTTTATGATGGGAGATAACCGTCACAATTCACAAGATAGCCGTTATTGGGGATTTGTACCGCAAGATCATATTGTTGGTAAGCCTGTTTTTGTTTGGATGAGTTTAGATCAAAATGTTCCTTGGGGTAAATTATTTGATAAAATTCGTTGGGAACGTTTATTCACAACTGTCCACGGATCTGGTAAACCGCAATCATTCTTTATTTACTTTGTAATTTTAATGGGCATTTGGGGAGTATATTCGTTTGTGAAATACAGAAAAAAGAAGAAAGATAGTTTTAAATACTAATAATAAGAAATGGATATTTTAATACATCCGAGTTATTTTCCTTCCATCAGTCATTTTGTTGCGATGATTCAAGCAGATAAAATTACTTTTGAAATGGACGATAATTTTCAAAAACAAACCAATCGAAACCGTATGTATATTTATGGAGCAAACGGAACTCAATTATTAAATATTCCGATTAAGAAAGGTTTAGAACACAATCAAAAATATAAAGACGTTCGAATAGAATATGATTTTAATTGGCGAAAACAACATTTTAAATCGTTAGAATCAGCATACAGAACTTCGCCTTTCTTTGAATATTTCGAAGATGATTTTAGAATTTTATACGATAAGAAATTCGAATTTTTATTGGATTTAAATTTAGAAACACATCAGTTAATCACAGACAGTTTGGGAATTCAACTTCCGTTTGAAAAAACAGATGAATACCATAAACAAGTTACCGATTTAACAGATTTAAGACCTTTGATTGACGGAAAGAAAGACACCAACCAATTTGAACCTTATACGCAAGTATTCGAAGAAAAATACGGTTTTATTAATAACTTAAGTATTCTGGATTTACTTTTTAACGAAGGAAGATATGGAATAGATTATCTAAAAAAACAAGCGATTAACTTTTAAGTTAGTCGCTTGTTTTTTTATTCATCTTTTGTGATTTTTAATCGAGCCAAAATTGGAAAATGGTCCGAATTTTTAAATGTATTAAAAGTTTCAAATTCTTTTACTTCAAAAACGTCATCAACTAAAATATAATCAATTCGTGCTGGGTAATATTTATAATGATACGTTTTTCCAAAGCCTTTTCCTGCTTCGACAAAAGCATCTTGCATATCGCCTTTAATGTTATTATAAACGTAAGAAAAGGCAGAATTATTCATATCTCCACAAATAATTTTTCGTCCTTTAAAATCGTTCATATGCGATTGAATCAATTCCGATTGTACTTGCTGTTCTTTAAAGGCATTACTGATACGTTTAAAAATCAATTTAGACTTACTTTCATCAATCTTTTCATTAATATCGGGACTAATATTGATTGATTGTAAATGAATACTGTAAACACGAATGGTATCGTTTCCTTTTATCACATCGGCATAAACCACATTATTGTCAGAATTAGGTAAAGATATTTCGCCTTCATTTATCATTCTGAATTTAGAGAAAATCGCTTGACCAGATTTTATCTTATTTCCATGCATTACAATATGTTGAAACTTATAATCGTCAAATTCAAAGTTTGCCGATTTTGAATATTCTTGAAAACAAATAATATCCGGATTTTGTTGTTCAACGAAACGTTTGATATTCTCAGAAACATTTTCATTCGGAATCCAATCAAACAAATTAAATAAACGGACATTGTAACTTAAAACTGTAAAATCTTCATCTTCTTTAGCTAAAACCTGTTCAGAAAATTTAAAGAATTTTGTAAAAAAAGTAATTCCTACCAAAAAGATTAATCCCGAAAGCCAAAATTGTTTTCTGAATTGCACCAACCAATAAATAAAAAAGAAGATATTTAAAATCAATAAAGAAGGAAGTACCAAAGTTAAAACGGCTAAAAACGGAAATAATTTTGGCGCTAAAAAAGGCAAAACATAACCAATCAATGTACATACGGCAAGTATGACATTGAATACATAAATAATTTTATTAAACCAAGAAAGGTTTTTCATGTGATTAGCGTTGCTTAAATAAAAATTCCTTTTCGTCTTTTGATAGACTTTCGTATCCCGATTTGCTTATTTTATCTAATATAATATCGATTTCTTTCTGATTATCATTTATCTGAAATTTAGTTTTAGAACTCGATGCTTGATTTGTTTTACTGTTCGTATAAACGTTTTTAAATTTAGTATATTTATTTTTATCTTTCGAAAATAAATCATGCAACCAAACAAAGAATTTACCAAAATCAAATCCTTTATTTAAACATTGAATGTAAATAAATCCGAACAAAGCACCTCCTAAATGCGTAATATGTCCACCTGCATTACTCAACGGAATTTGAATCACATCTAAAAAAACAAAGAAAGCAGCGATGTACCAAATTTTTACATTTCCGATTAATAACAAACGTACATTCATATTCGGACGATAAGTCGTAATCGCAAAAAGCAAAGCCATTATAGCGCCAGAAGCACCAACGACTTCCATCTTATTTTCGAAAAAAAGTGAACCTATTAAGAATATAATTCCTGCGAAAATTCCACCAAAAAAATAAACCGCTAGCAACTGAAATTTATTAAAAAAAGTTTGAAACAACTGACCGATAAAATATAACATCAGCAAATTAAAAAGCAGATGAATAAAATCGGCATGTAAAAAACTATACGAAATTAAAGTCCAAGGTTTGGTTATAAAAATTTCTAAATTAGCGTTTAAACTTGTATTGGCAACTAAGAATAAATAGCCTGGTTTATAAAAGCTTTTAAATAAAATAAAAACAATAGCAATACCAACATTCCAATACAACAACCGTTGTACAATGTTTCCTAATTTATAACCTTGTTTTAAATTCTGAAATATTTCCATATTAACTATCCCAACGCATGTTGTTAAACTGATTTTTCTTCCAAATTAAAACCATAATAAAGCCCATCAAAGCACCTCCTAAATGTGCGAAATGTGCCACTCCGGTACTTGTCCCGAAAATAGCTCCTCCATTAAATCCTGAATATAAATCATACAATAAAATTGCAGGAACAAAGAATTTTGCTTTAATCGGAATGGGTATAAACATCAAAGCCAATTCTGCATTTGGGAACATAACAGCAAACGCAACTAACAAACCATAAATTGCACCTGAAGCTCCTACTGCATAAACATTATATGAACTGATAAAACCTTCTAATTGGCTTTGCGTCAAAAATTGTGTCCAATTTGGGTTATACATATTTCGACCAGAATTTATAACTTCATAAATAGATGCTTCAGTAAATCCGTTTGAAACTAAAATATTCATGGCCGTATTTACTTGATAATAATTTACAGCCGTATGTAAAACTGCGGCTCCTAAACCACAAGAAATATAGAAAAACAAAAACTTTTTACCTCCCCAAAAATGTTCAATTGTTGTACCAAACGAATACAATGCAAACATATTAAAGAAAATATGTAATAAATTTGCATGCATAAACATATGCGTTAAAATTTGCCAAAAACGAAACATCGGATTCTCGAAATAAAACAAAGCAAAATATTCAGTCAATATTGGTACAATTTGAGTTGCTCCAAATAAGATTACATTGATTATTAAAAGTTGCTTAACAACATTGGTAATTGGCATCATAACATAAATTTTTTATCGATATCTTCAACACGCATCGTGATGTATGTTGGTTTTAAAAATGGTGAAACATTTGGTTCTTTACAAGCAAATAAAGAATCTACAATGTTTTCTTGTTCTTTGTCGGTTAAATAAGTTCCGGTTTTTACAGCTAAACTTTGCGAAAGAGATTTTGCAATTTTATCTTTTAGCACATCTTTTTCATCCGGAAATTCACTTTGTAATTCGTTTAATAAATCTTCTAAAACTATCGAAACTTCACTTTCTGAAATCGTAACTGGAATTCCCGAAATAATTATTTTTTCATTATCAAGAGTTTCAAATAAAAATCCCATTTGAATCAAATCTTTTTCTAAACTTTTAAGCAATTCCATTTCAAAAGTTGCGTAATATAAAGTTAACGGAAAAAGTAATTGCTGACTCGAATTATTTTGCAACGACAAACTTTCTAAGTAACGTTCGTACAAAATACGTTGATGCGCACGTCGTTGGTCAATAATTATCATTCCGGATTTTATTGGACTAACAATATATTTTTTTTGAATTTGATAAGATTGATTTTTCACAGAACGTTCTGTGTCATCCATTTCAAACAAAGCTGCTGTTTTAACTTCAGATTCAAAAGTATGCCCTTGAGCAATTAAAATATCTTCTGTTGCTGGTTTTATTCCATCATACAAGGTTTCCCAACTTGAACTTGCTTCAGTATTTTTTGAATAAGAAGGAAAGCTCGAAGCATTCATTTTTGAAGATATTCCACCTGAATTAAAACTTTTAGATGAACTTAAACTTTTACTTGAAAAAACATCTTCATACGAACGATTGCTTTTTTGATATTCGTACGAGCCTAATTTTACATCGGTATCTAAAAACGGATTAAAACCTGCATCGACTTGAACTGTGGGTTCAACCGATTTAGAATTCTCCAAAGCATAAGGCGTATCTAAAGTTTCATCACGATGAAAATCTAAAACTGGAGTTACTTGAAATTGACCCAAACTGTGTTTAATCGTTGCACGTAAAATCGCGTACAAAGCTTGTTCGTCATCAAACTTAATTTCAGTTTTGGTCGGATGTATATTAATATCGATGCTATTTGGCGGCAAAGTCAAATACAAAAAATAACTTGGATGCGTGCCTTCTTTAAGCAATCCTTCAAAAGCAGCAGTTACTGCATGATGTAAATAGCCGCTTTTAATAAAACGGTCGTTTACAAAGAAAAATTGTTCTCCTCTACTCTTCTTGGCATATTCAGGTTTTGCAACAAAACCGCTAATTTCGATAATTTCGGTTGTTTCTTGAACGGGCACCAATTTCTCATTGGTTTTACCTCCAAAAACATTTACAATTCGTTGACGGTAATTTGAAGCCGGAAGATTAAACATTTCACTTCCGTTATTTATCAATACAAATTGAATATTATTATGAGCTAAAGCCACGCGTTCAAACTCATCGATCACATGACGAAATTCAACCGTATCTGATTTTAAGAAATTTCTTCGCGCAGGAATATTATAGAATAAATTTTTTACGATAAATGAAGTTCCATCAGGAACAACGGCAACTTCTTGCGAAACAATTTTGCTTCCTTCGATAATTACGTGCGTTCCTAATTCGGCATCGGCTTGTTTGGATTTTAATTCGACATGAGCAATAGCAGCAATTGAAGCTAAAGCTTCGCCACGGAAACCTTTCGTTTGAAGCTTAAATAAATCTTCTGCGATTGCAATTTTTGAAGTTGCATGACGTTCAAAACACAAACGAGCGTCTGTTTCATTCATTCCTTTTCCGTTGTCGATAACCTGAATTAAGGTTTTACCAGCGTCTTTTATAACCAGTTTGATAACTGTGGCACCAGCATCGACAGCATTTTCAAGTAATTCTTTTACAACCGAAGCCGGTCGTTGTACCACTTCTCCTGCAGCAATTTGATTTGCTACGTGATCTGGAAGTAAACGGATGATACTTGACATGAATTTATTGGTTTTATATTAATTAACAAAAATAAACAAAACACTTAGTATTTACTAAATTATAACTTGTAAAATAGTCATAAAAAAAGCCTGTCTAAAAAAACAGGCTTTCAAATATTTTAATAAATCTTACTGATTTAATGCAATCATTTTTAATGCAGCAACTGCAGCTTCAGTTCCTTTGTTTCCGTGAACTCCTCCACTTCTATCAATAGATTGTTGCTCGTTATTATCTGTCAACAAACAAAAAATAGTAGGGACATGATACTTAATATTCAAATCTTTTATTCCTTGAGTAACACCTTCGCAAACAAATTCGAAATGCATGGTTTCTCCTTTAATCACACAACCGATTGCAATTACGACATCGACATGTTGTGTTTCAAGCATTTTTTTTGAACCGAAAATCAATTCAAAACTACCCGGAACATCCCAACGGATAATATTTTCTGGTAAAGCACCACAATCGATTAAAGCATCAACTGCACCCTGGTACAAACCGTTTGTAATTTTATCATTCCATTCTGAAACCACAAAACCAAAACGAAATGGTTTAGCATCGATTAGTTTTGTTTTATCGTAATTCGAAAGATTTTTATTTGCTGTTGCCATATTTTTTTAAAGAGCTAAACCAATAAAGTAATCAACGTTTGCAGCTTCTTGAGAACTTCTATATTCATTTTTCACAACATTAAAAAACTTTAAAGCCTCTTCTTTTTTACCTAATTGTAATGCCATTAAACCTGCTTTATAAGAAAAACGAGGTGTAGTAAAATCGTTTTTGTGGTGATTAGCCGCTTTTGTATAATATTCTAAAGCTTCGTTTGGTTGATTTAATTCAGAAAATGCATCACCAATTGCTCCTAAAGATGTAGCTTTTAAAATTAAATCCTCTGAATTAAATTTCTCTAAATGAGAAATCGCTTCTTTAAATTTACCTAAATTCAAATAAGCCATTCCAGCAGAATAATTTGCTATTGAAGCAGCTTGAGTTCCTGAATAATCTTCAGCAATTTTCAAGAATCCCATCTTACCTTCACCTCCATTTAAAGCTAAATTGTAAAGAGAATCAGCATTTTGTCCATTTACAGCTTGTTCAAAATATTGTTCGGCTTGGAACATTTCATTTGATGCTTCTTCTTCTTTAGGCTCAACAATAAAATGATTGTAACTTAAATATCCAACAGTTACAACTGCAAGAGCAGCGATTCCACCAAAAATAAACTTTTGATTTCTAGTAAACCAAGTTCCCATTTTAGAAGCAGTTGTATCTAAAGTATCAAAAACCTCTGCTGTTTCACTATCTTTATCATTAATATATTGTACAGCTGCAGTTTCGTCTTTCTCTTCTTCAGGTTTTGGAGCTTTATAACCTCTTTTATTATATGTTGCCATAATTTTTTAGAATTTTAAAGCCACAAAAATATGATTTTTATTGATATATAAAAGTCTTTCTTAATGATATTTTTCAGAAATTTGCAAAACATACATTCAAAATTAATTATTTACAAAAAAACGAACCGTGCATTTAAAAAATCTATCGATATTAAACTATAAAAACGTAAGTGACAAAAGCTTTGAATTTAAGCATAAAATCAACTGTTTTGTAGGAAAAAATGGAATTGGAAAAACCAATATTTTAGATGCTATTTTTTATTTAGCAAACGGTAAAAGTTATTTTAATCCGATTGCGTTACAGAACATTAAACATAACGAAGATTTTTTTGTAATTGATGGTATTTTTGACAAACAAGAAAAAAAAGAACATGTTGTTTGTAGTTTAAAAAAAGGGCAAAAAAAAGTAATTAAACGAAACGGCAAACCCTACGAACGATTTTCGGAACATATTGGATTGATTCCGCTTGTGATCATTTCTCCGTCTGATCAAGATTTAATCTCTGAAGGAAGTGAAACACGTCGTAAATTTATTGATACGGTAATTTCACAACTCGATTCGGTTTATTTACAAGAATTAATTCAGTACCAAAAAATCATTACACAACGAAATGCATTACTAAAATATTTTGCTGTAAATTATACGTTTGACACCGAAACCTTATCTATTTACAACGAACAATTACATCATTTAGGCACATCGATTCATCGAAAACGAAAAGATTTCATGGCGTTATTTGTTCCTATTTTCCAGAAATACCATCAACAAATAACCAATTCGCAAGAACAGGTACAACTAAAATATTTTAGTCAGTTAGATGAAAAACCTTTATTGGAATTGTTTGAAGAATCGTTACCAAAAGACAGAGCCGTAAATTACACAACCGTTGGTACACATAAAGATGATTTATTATTGGAAATTGAAAATTACTCTATAAAAAAATACGGTTCTCAAGGACAACAAAAATCATTTTTAATCGCCTTGAAACTAGCTCAATTCGATTTTATAAAAAAGCAAAGTGGTGTTTTACCCATTCTTTTGTTTGATGATATTTTTGACAAACTAGATGCTTCTCGTGTGCAACAAATCGTAGAAATGGTTAATGATGAAACGTTTGGTCAACTTTTTATAACTGACACGCATGAAGATCGAACAGAGTTAATTGTAAAATCAACAAATTTTGACTACGAAATCTTTCAACTTTAAAAATTGAAATCAAATTAGTTTCGCTATTTTTGTAATCCAAAATAACATGGAATGGAAATTTTAAAAAACCACTCATTAAAGGCGTTCAACACTTTCGGAATCGACGTAAATGCTCGAGAATTTAGTGTTGTTAATGACATTAATCAATTAATTGAAATCGTAAAAAACACCGCTAAAAATGATTTATTTTTTTTAGGTGGCGGAAGTAATATTCTTTTAACTAACGATGTCGACAAACATGTTGTACAGTTAAATTTAAAAGGCATTACAATTATTGAACAAACAGCAGAATTTGCAATTATTCAAGCTATGGCTGGAGAAGTTTGGCATGAATTTGTTCAATTCACTTTAAAAAACAATTTTGGTGGTTTAGAAAATCTTTCACTTATTCCAGGTAACGTAGGGACTTCTCCAATGCAAAACATTGGTGCTTATGGAATTGAAATTAAAGATTCTTTTTTTGCTTGTCATGCACTAAATCTAGATAGTTTTGAGATTGAAACATTTTACAACACCGATTGTAAATTTGGATATCGCGAGAGTATTTTTAAAAATGAACTTAAAGGAAAATACATCATACTTTCTGTTCAGTTTAAACTGACAAAAGAAAATCATATCTTACATATCGATTACGGAGCAATTAAACAAGAATTAGAAAAAATGCAAATTGCGAATCCGACCATTCAGGATGTAAGTAACGCAGTAATTCAGATCAGAGAAAGTAAACTTCCTAATCCGAAAGAAATTGGTAACAGCGGGAGTTTTTTTAAAAATCCGGTAATTTCTAAAACAAAGTTTCATTCACTTTTAGAAAAAAATCCGAATATTCCACATTATTCAGTTTCTGACAATGAGGTTAAAATTCCGGCAGGTTGGTTAATTGAGCAAGCAGGTTTTAAAGGACAGCGTTTTGGTGATGCAGGTGTTCATAAAAACCAGGCTTTAGTTTTAGTTAATTACGGAAACGCAACTGGTTCTGAAATTTTAGATCTTGCACATCAGATTCAAACTAAAGTCAAAACATTATTCGACATTGAAATTATTCCAGAAGTAAACATTATATAATTAGAAAAATTGATAGAAAACATTACTTTATCTCCCGAATTTATTAGTCTGCTACCTTTATTATTACTTTATATATTTATAGCGGTAGTAGTCATTCAATTATTTTATTATTTAGGTGTTTTTTCAAGCTTTTCATTTACAAAAGAAAACGAAAACAATCCTAAACGGATTCCTATTTCAATAATTGTTTACGCAAGAAATCAATCAGAAGATGTAAAACGCTTACTTCCCAATTTAGTAAATCAAAATTATTTTGATTTTGAATTGGTACTGATTGATAACGCTTCGACAGATGAAACTTTAGATATTTTTAAAGAATACGCAAAAATGTATTCAAATATTCGCATTTGTCATGTAGAAAATAACGAGACCTTTTGGAATAATAAAAAATATGCACAAACGCTAGGAATCAAAGCTTCAAAAAATGAATACCTACTATTTATAGATGCTGAACAACATATCGATAATGAATTTTGGATTATATCTATGGCTTCTAATTTCACCTTGAATAAGACGATAATT
>Ga0233372_1000949_pt1 | contig 11812 bp, 9 predicted proteins | sample ElkDunMinimDraft_4_FD_191538 | JGI IMG/M metagenome (GOLD analysis project Ga0233372, IMG submission 191538) | Fecal eukaryotic communites from dung pellets of Tule Elk in California, USA - Elk Dung D8 | ecosystem: Host-associated > Mammals > Digestive system > Large intestine > Fecal | place... | reverse complement strand
CCGCCCTGGTGGAGCGTTACGTGCCCGGTGTCGACATCGCCGTCTCCGTGATCGACCTCGGCGACGGACCGCAGGCGCTCCCCGCCGTGGAGATCGTTCCCCGCAACGGCCGCTACGACTACGCGGCCCGCTACACGGCCGGCCTCACCACCTGGCACACACCGGCCCGGCTCGCCGAGCCGGTGGCGGCCGCGGTGGCCGAGACGGCGCTCGCCGCACACCAGGCGCTCGGCCTGCGGGATCTCTCCCGGGTCGACCTGATCGTCGACGAGGCCGGGGCACCGCACGTGCTCGAGGTCAACGTCTCGCCGGGGATGACCGAGACGTCGCTGCTCCCGCTCGCGGTGCAGGCCGCCGGGCTGGACCTCGGCCGGGTCCTGGCGACGATGGTGGCGCGGGCCGCCGACCGGGACCTCTGACAGTCCCGGCCGGGCGCAGCCGCCGCCCCGCGAGTCCGCACGCTCCGCGGTTGGCCGTTCTGGCGGTGGCAGCTCTTGGCGGTTGTCAGCCTTCGCTGCGGGGCGTCGGCGCGGTGTAACCGGAGGCGCGGTCGGGCAGACCAGCGCCCCGGTCCGGGCTGACGCTCTCGGGGTCGCCCAGGTCGACCGGGTCGACCGGGTCGTCGGCCAGGCCGGCGCGTTGAGCCGGGATGCGAACCTCCGGCCCGCTCTCGGCCGGCTCGGGCAGAGCGTTCTGCGACGACTCGCTTCCCGTCACCCCGGCGTCCGTCCACGCTCCCCGTTCCCCGGCAGCCTCCGCTTCCCGGGCGCGATCCGCTTCCCGGGCGCGATCCGTCGCGGCTGCGGCGTCCCTCGACGCGAAACTCGCCGGCGCCTGCCACTCGATCCGGGGCGGCTCGGCGACCGGCCGGCCCTCGAAGTCCGCCAGCCAGGCGGCAACCATGGCGAGGCTCTGACGCCACCGCTGCTCGGAGATCGGCGGGAGAATGTCGTCCCAGAGCGACAGGAACGTTCCCCGCAGCTGCAGACGCCCGTACGGGCGGGCGAGGAACCAGAGGTGCAGGTGCGCCGAGCCGTCACCCCAGCGGTTCACGTGTACCCGCGCCACACCGTCGAGAGATCGGATCGCCCGTTCGAGACGTACCGTCATGACGCCGAGCTCGGCGGCGAGCAGGTTGGGCAGGTCGCCCAGATCGTAGTGGGACCGGGTCTCCAGGATCAGCACCATCGGCAGCCCGGAAGGGCGGTCCATGGCACGCACCCGCCAGCGCTCACCGACCCAGATGTACGCGTCGTCGGGAGTCTGGCAACTCAGGCACTCACGGTCTCCCTCGCCTCTCCGGTCCGGCTCGACCGCTACTGGATCGTCGAGCTTCTTGACGCGGAAATCCCCTTCGAAGGGGAACGAGGGCCAGGTGCTGAAAGCAGGGAGAGGAGGGGTGTCGGACACGAGGTGACCCTAGCCCAGCCGGAGACGGTTGTCCCCATCGCTCAGCCCGTGAACTTCGCCCCTGAGCGCCGGAAAACCCGGTAATCCACGAAGTAATCCACAGGCCCGCACCCGCTTTCACGCGGGGTTTCACGTGAAACCACGCTGCCTGTGGATAACTTGTGTGGACAACTCTGCCGCCGCTGGGGATCCCGAACATCCAACGAACATGACCCCTCTTCGGTACGGCCGCGAGCCCGAAACCGGCCGGACTTTCCCAGGGCCGCCGGCCCTCGATCGGACGGAAATCAGCTCCGGCGGCCGGTGGTGCGCCGATGCTCTCCGCAGGCGCTGCTTCGCCCGCACGCCACCGGCCGAATCGCGGCTCTGCCGGGGCCCGATCGCGGCTGACCGGCATCCTGGGGTCGGGACCGGTCTGGCCGCAGAACCATGTGCGGCTGACCGGCAGGGAGGGCTTGCCGTCCCAGACCTCTCCGCGGGAAGGCGCGCTGTCGATGCTGATCCGGCTCGGCCGGGTTCGATCCGACGACTCGCCACCGGGCGGAGGCTGCCGCGTTTCACGTGAAACGCGGCTCCGCCACTGACACGCCCGCTCGACGAAGGCAGGCGTGGATCCGGTGATACCGGCGACGCGAGACGGGAAATCGCCAGAGCGAGGCACCAACGCCGTGCGTGGCTGCCGGCTCGCACGAAGAACGCGTCCGGCGCGGGACCGGCTGATCACCCCGCTGTCGCCGGAGCACGCAGCCCGTCGGGCGTCGGGCGTCGGGCGTCGGGCGTCGGGCGTCGGGCGTCGGGCGTCGGGCGTCGGCACAATGATGCCGCCGCCCCGGTTCCACGTGAAACCGAAGCTCGCCATTCCGGGCTTGAGCGTCGGCCCGCCCCCGCAGACGAAACGGCGGGCCGCATCTGACTGCGCGGCCCGCCGTTCTTCGCTGCCGGAGTTCGCACCTGCCAGGGCAGGCGACTCCGGGGAATCACTCCTCGGGCAGCTCTGACTCCTCCTCGATGCCGATCAGCCCGACGATCCGCTCCAGGTCGTCCACCGTCGCGAACTCAATCGTGATCTTTCCCTTGCTGCGGCCGATGTCGACCTTCACCCGGGTGTCGAACCGATCCGAGAGTCGATCGGCGAGGTCGGTCAGCGCCGGAGCGTGCGGCTTGGCCCGCCGCTTGGCCGGGGTCTTCGCGGGGCCGTCTGCGAGCGCCAGCTGGACGATCTCCTCGGTCGAACGCACCGAGAGTCCTTCCGCCACGATCCGGCGCGCCAGCTCCTCCTGGGCGGCGGCGTCGTCCAGCGCCAGCAGCGCACGCGCATGCCCGGCCGAGAGCACACCTGCCGCCACCCGGTTCTGCACCTGCGGCGGCAGGTTCAGCAGTCGGATGGTGTTGGAGATCTGCGGGCGGCTGCGGCCGATTCGCCGGGCCAGCTCCTCGTGCGTGGCACCGAACTCCTCCAGCAGCTGCTGGTAGGCGGCGGCCTCTTCCAGCGGATTGAGGTTGGCGCGGTGGATGTTCTCCAGCAGAGCGTCCCGCAGCATGGCGTCGTCGCGGGTGTCCCGCACGATCGCCGGAATCGTCTCCCGGCCGACCTCCTGGGCGGCGCGCCAGCGTCGCTCTCCCATGACGAGTTCGTACTTCTCGTCGTCGAGGGCCCGCACCACGATCGGCTGAAGGAAACCGACCTCCTGGATCGAGACCTTGAGCTCCTCCAGCGCTTCCTCGTTGAAGACCTGCCGGGGCTGCTTCGGGTTCGGGATGATCGACGAAACCGGAATCTCGGCGAACCGCGCGCCCGGCACCGGGGCGAGCTGCGCTCCGGCCGGTTCGGCAGGGGAGAACGTCTCGACGGCCGGCGGAGCGGCCGGAGCCGGGGACGCCGGAGCCGCGACCGGGACCGAGGCCGAGGCCGGTGCCGCAGCAGGTCCGCCGGTCGGCGGCTCCGCCGTGGCGACCCCTCCGCCGGCTTCGGCGGCGACGGGCACCGGAGCCGTCGGAATCAGCGCGCCGAGGCCCCTACCAAGGCCACCCCGCGGACGGTTCTTCATACGACGCCTCCCAGCGACTCGTCACCACTACGCATTGCGGCCCACCGGTGCCATCGCCCCTCGCTCCGCGATCTCCTGGGCCGCGGCGAAGTAGCTCATCGCACCGCGGGATCCCGGGTCGTACGTCATCACCGACTGGCCGTAGCTCGGCGCCTCGGAGACGCGGACGTTGCGCGGAATGACCGCCTGCAGGACCTTGTCGCCGAAGTGGTTACGCACGTCCTGCTCCACGGCGTCCGCAAGGCGTGTCCGCCGGTCGTACATGGTGAGCAGGATGGTGGAGACGTCGAGCCGCGGGTTCAGGTGCTGGCGTACCAGGTTGATGTTGTTGATCAGCTGGTTGAGCCCTTCCAGGGCGTAGTACTCGCACTGGATCGGGATCAGCACCTCCTGGGCCGCCACGAGCGCGTTGACCGTCAGGAGCCCCAGCGACGGCGGGCAGTCGATGAAGACGTAGTCGAAGTGACCCGGGTACGCCTCGATGGCGCGGGAGAGCCGCGACTCACGGGCGACCACAGAGACGAGCTCGATCTCGGCACCCGCGAGGTCGATCGTCGCCGGTACGCACCAGAGGTTCGGGATGCCCTCGACGCCCTGCGCCACCTCTTCCAGCGCCATGCCGTTGATCAGACAGTCGTAGACGTCCGGAACGCCGGTGTGGTGCGGCACGCTCAACCCGGTCGAGGCGTTGCCCTGTGGGTCGAGGTCGACCACCAGCACCCGGTTGCCGTGCAGCGCCAGCGCCACCGCCAGGTTGACGGTGGTCGTGGTCTTGCCGACGCCACCCTTCTGGTTCGCGACGCACATGACGCGAGTCCGCTGCGGGCGGGGCATGGTCACCTCGCCGCTGGGATTCAGAATCTGCACGGCACGCATCGCCTCCATAGCAAGGGGTGGATCATCATCATGACGCATTTCCGTTTCACGTGAAACGTACGCGTCCGATTGTTGGCCCGCCGTATTCGACACCGGCGTGGCCTCGTCAACCGAGGGCGCCGAAATGGCGACCTCGTCCGGCGGCAGCCGCTGCTCCGGCGCCGGCGCGTGCTGCACCCCGGCGATGGCCTGCGGCTGGACGGCGCTACCGGAAATTGCGTCCGGGTGGGCTTCGGTTTCACGTGAAACCGAAGCCTGAGGGGAATAGCCGCGTGTCAGTTCTGGCTCGTCATATCTACCGTCGTGATGCACCCTGTCATCCCTACCCGCTGCGGATGGTCGGCCGGTCCGGCAGGAGCGGCGAGGGGCTGACCATCACGCTGCCCACCCGCTCCACATTATCGACGCGCGGTCAGCCTACGGCGCACGGGCGGATCAGGTCCACGACACATCGGGCGATGAGGCCAGTACCACCTGGTCTCCACGCTGGCCGCATCGGCACATAGTGCTCGCACTTGCGGTCACAGATCGGCTCTCGCGTAAAAACGGAAGCAACCACGGCCGCAGCAGGGAAGAGCAGCAACCGCCGGCTGCGTGTCCCGCCAGCCCTCACCCGGAACACGCTTCCCGTCCCCTGAAAGCCGGACCGGATGCCAGGCTTGTGCCCGGCATCCGGTACTTGACTCCAGCAAACCGACGCTGCGCCGACGGGCCGATCGTACGACCGCCATGCCGTACGCCCCAGCGCCCAACAAGGCGTCGGTCAGCGGCGGTTGCGCCCCGGAGCGCCGCGCCGGTTCGCCCGGGACTTCTTCGCCGGCCGTGCACCGGGCGGGTGGACGATCCGTTCGCGCACGAACTCCACAACGGTGGTCGGCGGATCGATCACGCCGACACCGCAGCGGTGCACCACCGGGGCACTGCCACCGAGGCGTTCCACCGCAGCGGTGTGCTCGGCGACCTCGTCGGCCGCGGTGGCGCCCTTGAGCGCCAGCACCCGTCCGCCGCGTACCAGCAACGGCAGCGCCCACCCGGCGAGCCGGTCCAGCGGCGCCACCGCCCGCGCGGTCACGATGTCACCCGTGATCACACCGGCGTTGGTCGTGCCGGCCGCGGCCTCTTCGGCGCGGCCGCGCACCACCCGCACCGTGCGCGCCAGACCCAGCTGCTGCACCGCTTCCAGCAGGAAACTGGTCCGCCGGGCGAGCGGTTCGATCAGCACCACGTTCAGGTCCGGCCGGGCGATCGCCAGCACGAGGCCGGGCAGCCCGGCACCGGAACCGACGTCGAGGACGGTGGCTTCCGGCGGGATCACCTCGGCCACCGCGGCACAGTTGAGCAGGTGCCGATCCCAGATGCGCGGCGCCTCGCGAGGCCCGATCAGACCGCGCAGCACACCGTCGGTGGCGAGCAGCTGCGCGTACGCGGAAGCCAGTTCGAGGCGGTCACCGAAGAGCGCCTGCGCGGCCTCGGTGAGCTCCTCCGGGAGCACGATCTCGGCCTGCGCCGACGAAAGTTCGGTCTCGGCGGCCGGCTGGTCCGCGGTGTCCGGCGCCGGCAGGGGAACCTCCGCGGCCGGCGCCGAGGGGCTCGGCTCGGCGTCGGAGGGCGGGACGGCGGTTGTTTCGTAGGTCATGCCGCGGTCAGTCGGCCGGGCGGACGATGATGCGGCGGTTCGGCTCGACGCCTTCGGACTCGCTCTGCACCCCGGACATCGCGTTGACGACGTCGTGCACGCACTTGCGCTCGAACGCCGACATCGGCTCCAGACGTACCGGCTCGCCGTGCGCCTTGACCTTCTCCACCGCGTTCTTCGCCACCGCACCGAGTTCCTTGCGGCGTTCGGCGCGGTAGCCGCCGATGTCCAGCAGCAGGCGGCTCGGAGAGCCGGTCTGCCGGAAGATCGCCAGGCGGGAGAGCTCCTGGAGCGCCTCCAGGGTGGCGCCGCGCGGGCCGACGAGCGCCTCCACGTCACCACCGACCACCTCGACGACCGGGCGGCCACCGGCGACCAGCTCGTCGATGTCGCCGTCGTAGTCGAGGATGTCGAGCAGCCCCTCGATGTAGTCGGCGGCGATCTCGCTCTGCGCGAAGAGGTCCTTCTCGGCCAGGGAGCGCTTGGGCGCCGCCGCGGTGCCGGCTTCCTCGTCGGCCTCCGCGTCGTCGTCCTCGTCAGCCGTGGCGTCGATCTCCTCGATCTCCTCGATCTCGCCGGCTTCGGCAGAGTCCAGGCCGGCGCCGCGCTGCTCCGTGATCGCCTCGGTCTCCTCGCTGGGGGAGTCGTCGGCGCGCGGGGTGCTGGTGTCGGTCACGGTGTCATCTCCGTACTCGTTCGGACGCGGGCCCGGGGGGCCCACTGGTTTCCCGCGTCCGACGGTGGTGGCCGGCTCCGCGGGCAGGTCTGTCAGGGCAGTTTCGCCCCTGCTCGCACTCTGCGCGATCGATTCCGGATTTCGGCGCTCCGTCGCTGCGGAACCGGCCTCACGGAGAACGTCCGGCCGCCCCGCTGGTGGGGCGGCCGGACGGCAGTCTCAGCCCTTGCGCTTGGTGGATCCGCGCTTCTGATTGGGGCGTACCGGCTTCGCTCCGGGCTTCGGGGCGAGCGCCTTGTTCACCGGCTTCGGCTCCGGCTGCACCGGGGCCTTGCGGCCGAGCAGTCCGGCCTTGGCCGGCTGGGCCTTGCCGTTCTTCGCCTTGCCCGCCGGGGCGGACTTGCCGGCGCCGGTGGTCTTCTTGGCCGTGGGCGGCGGCGGGTACTTGCGCAGCACCCACTGCTGCTGGGCGAGGCTGAAGAGGTTGTTCGTGACCCAGTAGATGACCACGCCGATCGGGAAGATCGCACCGGAGACGAGCAGCGAGAGCGGGATGCCGTAGAGCATCAGCTTCTGGATCATCGCCTGCTGCGGGTCCTCGGCCCGGCCGGTCTTCATGATCATCTGCCGGGTGGTGAGGAAGGTGGTGGCCATCATGGCCAGGACCAGCACACCAGCAATGATCTTGACGACGGTGCCGTTGGCGCCCAGCACCGCCAGCTCCTCGGCCGAGGAGCCGAAGGTCGCCGAGATCGGCGCGGTGAAGAGCTGCGCGACCGAGGCGTCGTGGAACTGCTCGGCGGTCCAGCCGTAGAGGGTGATGTTCGCGTCGGTGCGGCCCGGATCGAGCCGCCGCAGGATCCAGAAGAGACCGAGGAAGACCGGGACCTGCAGGAACATCGGAAGGCAACCCATCAGCGGGTTGGCCTTCTCCGTCCGGTACAGCTCCATCATCTTGGCCTGGAGCTGTTCCTTGTCGTCCTTGTACTTCTCCTGGAGCTCCTTCATCTTCGGCTGGAGCGCCTGCATCGCCCGCTGCGACTTGATCTGCTTGACGAAGAGCGGGAAGAGAATGACCCGGAGCGTGACCACCAGGAAGACGATGGAGAGGATCCACGACCAGTTGGTGCCGAGCACGGCCCGGTCCGGGATGATCAGATCCCAGAGGTCATGCCAGCGCAGCAGGATCCACGAGATCGCCGTGTAGATCCAGTCGAGATTCAATTCGGGTCTCCACTCACGTCGACGCGGCGGCGGCCGCCCGGCTCCGGAACCGGGTCATGTCCACCTGGGTGAAAGGGATGGCAGCGCAGCAGTCGCCTGCCTGCCAGCGCGGTCCCCCGCAGCGCACCGTGACGGCTGATCGCCTCGAGGGCGTAGGAGCTGCATGAGGGGTAGAAGCGGCAACGGGCCGGCAACGCCGGGCTTATCCAGCGACGGTACGCGACGATGGGGCCGATCAGGATGCGGGCACCGAGCGACCGCGGGGCCTGCGAGTCGGAACCGCTCACCGGGACCGCCGGCCACGACCGCGTTCGGAGCGGGCTGCGGCGAGGGCGGCGTCGAGATCCGCGCCGAGCCGGAGGTAGGAGGCGTCGGCCGCGGCGGGGAGCGCCCGCACCACCAGGATGCTGCCGGCGCTCAGTTCGCCGAGCCGTTCGCGGACCAGATGCCGCAGACGACGGCGGACCCGATTGCGTACGACCGCATTGCCGACGGCCTTGGAGACGACGAAACCGGCGCGGGGCGACGTGGAGACGTACTCCACGTCGGCGCTCCGCGCCGGCTCCACTTCGTGCGTCAGGCCGGGATCAGCCGATTTCAGGTGCACCACCAGCGTGCCGCGGGCGGCTCTGCGCCCACCACGAAACGCTGCGGCGAAGTCGCTGCTGCGCCGCAGTCGCTGCGCGGCGGCCAGCACGACTGCCTTGGTCTCCCGGATCGGCCCGGCGTCGGCGTCAGGCCGACAGTCGGGTGCGACCCTTGGCACGACGGGTCGACAGGATGGCGCGGCCGGCCCGGGTGCGCATGCGCAGCCGGAAGCCGTGGGTCTTGGCGCGCCGACGGTTGTTCGGCTGGTAGGTGCGCTTGCTCACGTCAGGCTCTCCGTCTTCTCATACCCCCCGGGCGGTGGGACCGCCCGGATCAGCTGTGTGGTCTCGCAAGCCACCTCGACAGGTGGCCTGTTCGCTGCCCGTAGCCGCCTGAGGGTCGGCATGACCCGTACGCGTCCTGGAGGTCCTGACGCGGTCGGCTGAGGCCGGTCAGATCCGACGGGGTCGGTCCTGAGCGGTCGAGAGCCGGTCCGAGTGCGTTCAGCTCAGATGGTCCGGGGCAGCAAGCACTCATCACCCTAGCAGAGGGTCACAGAGCAGCCGCACAAGCCTACGCAGCGAAGCAATCACCGTCAACGCGACACCTCGAGGCGCCTTTTGCCGATAGACACCGTGAGCAGCGCGGGAGAACGGGGACGGTTGATCGACAAAGGCCCGTTTCCGGCAGGTTTCCGAGGATCGGACCGGTTGAAGCGGTGCCGCCGACGCTGTTACCGTGCCCGATTGCGGTACGCGTCCGGAGGCGAGGGCGCTGCCGGGCAAGACCACGCAGGGCGCTGCCGGGCAAGACCTCACAGGGCAGTGGATCGTTCAGGAAGGTGAACGCGCTTCAGCGGGTCGTTCGGGTGGGGGCGGGGTCCCACACATGGTCGGTCGTCGGTCACAATCGGTCTGTGCACAGGTTGTGGATAACTTGTGGACGGCGCAGGCTTGACCAGAGGCGGCAACGCCCCGCGGGCCGTGACACGTAGCAGCCGGTCGGCGAATCAGCGGTGACCGAGAAGCAGGGCGAGGGGGTGCACGGACGGTGGCCGGAGCGATCGATTTCGCCGCGGTGTGGGCCGCGACTACCGACGAACTCGCCGACGAGATCATCTCCGCCCAGCAGCGTGCCTACCTCCGGTTGACCCGCCTCCGCGCGATCGTCGAGGACACCGCTCTGCTCTCCGTCCCGGACGCCTTCACCCGTGACGTGATCGAGTCGCGACTGCGCCCGGCCATCACCGAGGCGCTCAGCCGCCGGCTCGGCCGCGAGATCCAGGTCGCGGTCACCGTGCGCGCCACCGAGGACGGCGCCGGCACCAGCCCGGGAACGATCTACAACGGCGTGGCCGGCGGCTACCCCGAACCCACCGCCGAGTACGGCTACACCGGTGGACCCGCGACAGCCGAGCCGCCCGCCCGCCCGCGCTTCGACGAAGCGCGGCGCGACGAGTACCCCGCCCCGGGGTACTCCCGGCCCCGTGGCGAGGAACACCCCCGCGGAGAAGGGCCCCCGGCCGAGCACGAGCCGCAGCCGAACCGCCGCCCGGATCTGATCGAGGAGCAGGTACGTCCCGGTCTCATCCCCGCCAGCCGGGAGGGCCAGGCGACACTCTTCAACCCGGCCTACCCCTCGCGCCCCACCCCGCCCCGGCGCGAGCCCGCCGAGTCCGAGCCCTCCGCGCGCTACCGGCAGGACGATCACAACCCGGCGCACGCCATGGGCCGCGACCGGCCGATGGCCGAGCGGCCGACGCGCAGCGGGGACAGTGGTCCGGGGCGGCTCTCCGTACCCGGGGATCACCGCGTCCCGGAGCGGCGGCCCACGGGCAGCGGCGGCGGCAATCAGCTCAACCCGAAGTACATGTTCGAGACCTTCGTCATCGGATCGTCGAACCGCTTCGCGCACGCGGCCTCGGTCGCCGTGGCGGAGTCGCCGGCGAAGGCGTACAACCCGCTCTTCATCTACGGGCACTCCGGGCTGGGCAAGACCCACCTGCTGCACGCGATCGGGCACTACGCCACCACGCTGGGCAACGCGAAGTCGGTGCGGTACGTCTCCACCGAGGAGTTCACCAACGACTTCATCAACTCGCTGCGCGACGACAAGACCAGCGCCTTCCAGCGCCGTTACCGGGACGTGGACATCCTCCTGATCGACGACATCCAGTTCCTGGAGACCCGGGAGCGGACGCAGGAGGAGTTCTTCCACACCTTCAACACGCTGCACAACGCGAACAAGCAGATCGTGATCAGCTCGGACCGCTCGCCCCGGCAGCTCGCCACGCTCGAGGACCGGATGCGGACCCGCTTCGAGTGGGGGCTGCTCGCCGACATCCAGCCGCCGGACCTGGAGACGCGCATCGCGATCCTGCAGAAGAAGGCAGCCCAGGAGCGGATGTACGCGCCGCCGGACGTGCTGGAGTTCATCGCCTCGCGGGTCTCCAACTCGATCCGGGAGCTGGAGGGGGCCCTCATCCGGGTCACCGCGTTCGCGTCGCTGACCCGCTCGACGGTCGAGTTGTCGCTGGCCGAGGAGGTCCTGCAGGACTTCATCCCGGACGGCTCCGGACCGGAGATCAACGCCGACCAGATCATGGCGGCCACCTCCGAGTACTTCGGGGTGAGCCTGGAGGATCTGCGCGGCCACTCCCGCTCCCGGGTGCTGGTCAACGCCCGCCAGGTCGCCATGTACCTGTGCCGGGAGCTCACCGACCTCTCGCTGCCCCGCATCGGGCAGGCATTCGGCGGTCGCGACCACACCACGGTGATGCACGCCGACCGCAAGATCCGGCAGCAGATGGCGGAGCGGCGCTCGCTCTACAACCAGATCGCCGAGCTGACCAACCGCATCAAGCAGACTTCCTGATCCTCTCCGGCCCCCGGTAGGTCTACCGCGGAGGTTCGCCCGTCCCGAACAGGCCCGGCCGGCGGCCGGGCCTGTGGTCGTTCCATGGCTCGTCCGCGGTCGCCCCGGGCCCCGCCCGGCGATTGTCCGGTGGCCGGGCGGGAGTCGTTGCGGACCAAGCAGCCGTCATCGGCGCACACGGTGTCCGTCAACGCAGGAGATCCCCGACACGTCGGGACGGCTCCGAGCCGCGCTCACACGGTGCCGGAACCCGGGATGTGAAGATCCACAGGCTGGCCGACCCGGTGCCGCAGCTGCCATCGCCCGCTGTGAGCAGGTGCTTCGCGGCCTGCCGGCCCCCAAAAACGCTCTTCCGCCCGTCCACATATCCACAGCTTGTACACAGGTGGTTTTCCCCACCGGTGGATATCCGGTCTCAGACAGCGACACTTATCCACAAGATGTGGAGAAGTCCTGTTGACAAGCCTGTGGAAGTTGCTC
>Ga0233372_1000947_pt1 | contig 11837 bp, 12 predicted proteins | sample ElkDunMinimDraft_4_FD_191538 | JGI IMG/M metagenome (GOLD analysis project Ga0233372, IMG submission 191538) | Fecal eukaryotic communites from dung pellets of Tule Elk in California, USA - Elk Dung D8 | ecosystem: Host-associated > Mammals > Digestive system > Large intestine > Fecal | place... | reverse complement strand
GGTCTGCTGGTCGACAGCCATGACCCGGTCGACTGGGCGCGGATGCTGGCCCGGTTGCTGCCGGCGGCCGGCCACCGGGCGGAGCTCTCCCGGGGCGCGCTGGGCCACGCCCGCAACTTCTCCTGGTCGCGTACGGTCGCCGGGTTGCTCGCCGTCTACCAGGAGGCGATCGCCGAGCGCCGCAGCGACCTCGGGGCCCGCTTCGCCGGCGACGCCGTCGTCTCCTCCTGAGCGCCGTCGTCTCCGCCTGAGCGCCGTCGGGTCAGCGATCGCGGGTCGGGGCGTCGTCTTGTCCCGACCGCCGTCGGGGCGGCTGCCCCCGGCGTCGCGTCGCCGGGCACAGGTGATCGACCGGCCGTAAAGTAGGGGCGATGAGCCGGATGAGTGAGATCGGGGCCCTGATCGAGTCGGTCTGCGCCGAGCGGGAGCTGCCCTGCGAGCCGACCGGGGAGCACTCCTACGCGATCACCCTGCCCGGGACCCACAAGCTGAAGACGGTCTGCAACCTGATCGTCGGCGAGCACGCGCTGCGGGTCGAGGCGTTCGTGATGCGCCAGCCCGACGAGCGGCGTGAGGAGCTCTGGGCCTGGCTGCTGCAGCGCAACGCCCGGATGTACGCCGTCGCCTTCTCCATCGACAGCGTCGGTGACGTCTACCTCACCGGTCGGGTCAACCTGGCCGGTGTCGACGCCGACGAGCTCGACCGGCTGCTCGGCGCGGTGCTCACCTACGCCGACGAGTCCTTCGACACCATGCTGGAGATCGGGTTCGGCAGCTCGATCCGCCGGGAGTGGGAGTGGCGGGTCAAGCGGGGCGAGTCGACGGCCAACCTCGCGGCCTTCGCGCACCTCTTCGAGCCTTCCGGCGCGGGTTCGGCCGCTGCCGCCGCCGGTGACGCGGAATCGTCGTAGGCGGCGGGTTCAGAGCCTTTCGTTGGGGTAACCGCCGCCGGTGCGGCGCTGCGCCGCGCATCCGAGGAGACCACTTCGAGGAGCGTGAGCACTCATGGCTCAACGGAACAGCACCGGTCGCGGCGCCACGCGGACCGCGACCAAGAACCGGCCGGGCAACCAGACGCCGGGCACTCCGCGTGTGGCCGAGTCCGACATCAGCCGGCTGCGCGTGGACGAACTGCGTGGACAGCTGCGCGATCGCGGGGTGCGCGGGACCTCCGGGCTGCGCAAGCCCGAGCTGGTGCAGACCCTGGTACGCACCCTGCGCACCGAGCAGCGCCGCGGCGACCAGCGGCGTCCCTCCGGGCGGGAGTCGTCGGCGCGTACCGACCGGCGTACCTCGGCGGGCCGGTCCCGTTCGGAGACCCGGTCCCGCTCCGAGGCCCGCTCGCGGCCTGAGAGCCGGTCGCGGACCGCGGAGAGCCGGTCGCGGACGGCGAGCAGGTCACCGGCGGAGAGCCGCTCGCGAGCCGCGAGCCGACCGCGCACCGAGAGCCGCGCCCAGGTCGAGAAGCGGGCGCAGGCCGAGCGGGCGCGGGTCGAGAAGCGGACCCAGACCGAGCGGGCGCGGGTCGAGAAGCGGGCCCAGGCCGAGAAGCGCTCGCAGGCACAGAAGCGGGCGCAGGCGCAGAAGCGTGTGCAGGCCGAGAAGCGTTCGCAGGCCGAGAAGCGCTCGCAGGCGCAGAAGGCGTCGCAGTCTCGGGCGCAGACCCGCAAGCGCGCCGAGAGCCGCAAGGCCGCGCCGGCCGCCCGGTCGACTACCTCGCGCGGCAAGGCCGAGAGCCGGGCGCCGTCGACGCGGGCCGTGAGCCGGGCGCCCTCGGCGCGGGCCGCAGGACGGTCGCCGTCGGCCCGTTCGGCGTCGTCACGCCGGGAGGGTGCCCGCGAGGGCGGGGCGTCGTCGCGCTCGCTGCGGTACGCCCAGACGATCACGTCGCCGCAGGACCGGCCCGAGCGTCCCGGGCGCAGCCTGGTGACCACCAACCACGACGTGATCCAGCGCTGGGCGCGGGAGCGCAAGGCGAAACCGTCCACGATCGCCGGTACCGAACACGACGGTCACGCGGGCGTGCTCACCTTTGATTTCCCGGGCTACAGCGGCAGCCGCCGGCTGCAGCACATCACCTGGGCGCAGTGGTTCCAGGCCTTCGACGAACGCGAGCTGAACCTGATCTATCAGGAGACGCTGCGCAGCGGCCGGCAGAGCAATTTTTTCCGTACGGAATCCCCGAATCGGGAGGATGGATGACCTCATATGGGGAATGCTCGACCCGTACGGAGATGTTGCTCATGGCATCATTGGTCACCCTACGGTTGTTACCGAACGGTGTGACCAGCAAGACAGCCGGTGAGCTTGTTTCCGCAAAGTGGTACAACTAGCTTTATTGCACCACGCTGCGTTCGGAAACGTTCGGGGGAGCGGCGGATCGATCAGATCCGTACACCGAGCGGAGGCGTGGGGACAGGTGGATTGCTGTTGGGGGACGGCGTCCACCTGTTGACCGGCGGCGCGAGCGGGCGACGCTTACGGGGGTGAGTGTCGCCCGCCGCCGCCGGTGCCTGAGACAGCCGCGGATGTGCCCCGGGATCAGTTCCCGGAGGCCGCCGCGGCTTTCGTCTGTGCGGCTCCGGGGATCGGCACCTGCGGCAGCGTCGCCGTGCCGAGTGCGGCGGCCCGCAGTTCGGCGGCGCGCCGCTCGCGGGCCGGGCGGGCCAGCAGGTGCCCGAGCGAGACGAGCGCGGTGAGCACGAAGCAGCCGAGCCAGAGCGTGGCGTCGCCGGCGGTCTCGCGCACCAGGCCGCCGAGGGTCGGGGCGAGCGCCCCGGCGAGCTGCCAGGAGAGCGAGAAGACGCCCTGGTACCGGCCGCGCAGCGCGGCCGGCGAGAGGGTCGCGACCAGGGTGGAGTTCGACGGCGAGTTGATCATTTCGCCGAGCGTCCAGATCAGCACCGTGAGGGCGTAGAGCCAGGCCAGGTCGGCGAAGGCGGTCAGGCCGAAGCCGACGCCGGAGAGCAGCACGCCGAGCGCCACCACCCGGGAGTGGCTGCTGCGGCCGATCAGCCGGGGGACGAAGAGCTGTCCGGCGACGATGAGCACCCCGTTGAGGGCGATGATGTAGCCGTACGTGGTGGCGTCCAGGCCGTCGTCGGTCATCGCGATCGGCAGCATGGAGCTGGCCTGGAGGAAGACCAGGGCGCTGAAGAGGTTGAGTCCGGTCAGGCCGAGGAAGACCCGGTCGCGCAGGATCGTCCGCAGGGCGCCGACCGGGGCCGGGCCGCCGCCACCGGCCGGTACGACGGGCGGCAACGCCCCGCGGCGCCCCGGATCGACCTCGCGCACCTTCACAAAGATGATCACGGCGGTGATCACGATGGTTACCGCGTTGATCAGGAAGAGCAGCAGGTAGTCGATCCGGGCGGCGAAACCGCCGAGGATGGCGGCGGCGGCGAAGCCGACGTTGACCGCCCAGTAGTTCAGCGAGAACGCGCGCACCCGGTCCCGTTCGGGAACCACGTCGATCATCATCGCGGAGAAGGCGGGCCGGGCGGCCTCGGCGAAGAGGCCGAGCAGCAGCGCGCAGCCGGCGAGCGTCGGCAGGTCGCGGGCGAAGCCCATGGCGACCATCAGGGTCGCGGCCCCGAGGTGGGCGGTGAGCAGGGTGGGGCGGCGTCCCCAGCGGTCGGCGAGGTAGCCGCCGAGCAGGCTGCCGGCCGCACCGCCGGCGCCCCAGAGCCCGATCACCAGGCCGGCCCGGGCGTCGGAGAAGCCGCGCTCCTGGGTCAGGTAGATGGCCATGAAGACCAGTACGGCCGAGCCGAGCCGGTTGATCAGCGAGCCGGTCCAGAGGTACCAGAAGGCGCGCGGCAGCCCGCCGATGAGATTGTCGAGTACCCGCCGCGCCGAACCCATCCAGTCGCTCCCCTGTGTAATGATCGCTCTCGGAGCGAGACCTTACATCCAGGGGGTGACGGCAGCACTCGGATATCCGGGTCCCCAGTGGCGCCGATCACCGGGACTTCCCGCGTGTCCGGCGCCCGGTTCCGGCAGGATGAGGCCATGACTGAGAGCCCCACGAGCGCGTCGGCCGCCGGCACGGCGCAGCAGCCCACGGTCGGCACCCTGGTCCTGCTCCGCCACGGCGAGAGCGACTGGAACGCCAAGAACCTCTTCACCGGCTGGGTCGACGTCGACCTCACCGCCAAGGGCGAGGCCGAGGCCCGCCGCGGCGGCGAGCTGATGCTCGCCAACGACCTGCTCCCCGACGTGGTGCACACCAGCGTGATGCGCCGCGCGATCCGCACCGCGGAGCTGTCCCTGAACGCGGCGAACCGGCACTGGATCGCGGTGCGGCGCAGCTGGCGGCTCAACGAGCGGCACTACGGCGCGCTGCAGGGCAAGAACAAGAAGGAGACGCTGGAGGCTTACGGCGAGGAGCAGTTCATGCTCTGGCGCCGCTCCTACGACGTCCCGCCGCCGCCGATCGCCGACGACGCCGAATGGTCGCAGGTCGGCGACCCGCGCTACGCGCTGCTGCCGCCGGAGCTGATGCCGCGCACCGAGTGCCTCAAGGACGTCGTGCACCGGATGCTGCCGTACTGGTACGACTCGATCGTGCCGGACATCCTCGCCGGCCGGACCGTGCTGGTGGCCGCGCACGGCAACTCGCTGCGCGCCCTGGTCAAGCACCTCGACGGCATCTCCGACTCCGCGATCGCGAAGCTGAACATCCCCACCGGCATTCCGCTGCGTTACGACCTGACGCCGGAGCTGAAGCCGGTCACCGCCGGCGGCACGTACCTGGACCCGGACGCGGCCCGCGAGGCGGCCGCCGCAGTCGCCAACCAGGGCCGCTGAGCAGGGTTCGCCAACCAGGTCCGCTGAGCGGCGGTCGGCAAGCCCGGTCGCGAGCCGGGGCCGTTGACCGCCGGCCGGCAGCGCCGAGCCCGCAGAAACGACGGCCCGGCCGGGGAACCACCCGGCCGGGCCGTCGTCTGTTCGCCGCGCTCAGCCCACCGGCTCGCCGGTGATCAGGTAGACCACCCGCTGCCCGGCGCTGACGGCGTGGTCGGCGTAGCGCTCGTAGAAGCGGCCCAGCAGGGTGGCGTCGACGGCGGTCTCCACCCCGTACGGCCAGTCGGGGGCCAGCAGCAGGGTGAAGAGGCTGCGGTGCAGTTCGTCCATCGCGTCGTCCTCCAGGTCCAGCCCGGCGGCCAGGTCGGCGTCGGGCTTGGACAGGACCGTGGTGATGAGCCCGGCGATCCGGTCGGCGACGGCGGCCATGTCGGTGAAGACCGGCCGCAGCTCGGCCGGCACGGCCGGCGACGGGTGCCGGCGCAGCGCGGTCTTGGCGACATGGTCGGCCAGGTCGCCCATCCGCTCCAGCGACGCCGCGACGTGCAGCGCGGTGATCATCGCGCGCAGGTCCTTGGCGACCGGCGCCTGCCGGGCGAGAACGTCCTGGACACGCTCCTCGACCTGCCGGTACCGGCTGTCGATCTCCTCGTCGTGGACGATCACCGCCTCGGCGGCCCGCCGGTCGGCGGTCAGCAGGGCCCGCGTCGCGTCGCGCATCGCGGCCCGGCTCGCCTCCGCCATGTCGACCAGCAGCTGGCTCACCACGTGCAGTTCGGCCCGGAAATCGTCGCGCATCGTTACGTCCTGTTGGTCTCGGTGTGCCGCGGCGCCGGGGCGCGGCCCGCGGTCGGGGTGGCGGGTGCGTGCCGGGCAACCGTAGATCCGTCAGGCGGCCCCCAGGTGAACGCCGGTGAACGTCAACCGGCCGGAAAGTGAATTCTCTCCCTACCGTGCCGGATTTGTCCGTTCCGAGGGCTGTCGCGTCCGATCCTGACCCTACGATCGCCACGTGGACCTGGGGATTGTCGTCGGCATCTGCGCCGGACTGCTGGCGGGCATCGGCATCACGCTGCTGCCCGCGACGCGCCGCGCCGTACGCCGGGCACCGGGGCTGATGCGCCGCGGCGCCGACCAGGGCAGTGGTGCCCTCCTCGGCCAACGGGTGATCGACCACCTCTCCGCCGGCGTGGTGGTGCTCGATGACGCCGATGTGCCGATCCTGGTCAACCCGGCGGCCCGGAGCCTGGCGCTGCTGCGCGCCGGCACCGAAGCCGGCACGGTGATCGCGCATCCGATGATCCGTACCCTCGCCGGCCAGGTGCGCCGCACCGGCGTGCGCCGCCAGGTCGAGCTGGAGCTGCCCCGCAACCACGCCGGCGCCGACGCGGAGCCGCTCGGGGTGCAGCTGCGCGCCGCCGGGCTGGGCGGCGGGTACGTGGTCGTGGAGGCCATCGACGCCACCGACGCGCACCGGCTGGCCCGGGTCCGGCGGGACTTCGTCGCCAACGTCAGCCATGAGCTGAAGACTCCGATCGGCGCGCTGCAGCTGCTCGCCGAGGCGCTGCTGGACGCCACCGAGATTCCGGCCGGCGGTCCGGGTGCGGTGCCGGCCGAACGGGCCGAGGAGGATCTCGCCGCCGCCCGCCGTTTCGCCCAGCGCATCCAGCACGAGTCCGGCCGCCTCGGCCGTCTCGTGGAGGAGCTGCTGGAGCTGACCCGGCTACAGGGCGCCGACTCGCGGGCGATCTACGAGCCGGTGGCGGTGGACTGGGTCGTCGCCGAGGTGCTGGACCGCACCCGCACCACCGCGGCCGCGGCGAAGATTGGCGTTCTCACCAGCGGCCAGCCGGGGCTCAAGGTCTATGGCGACGCCAACCAGATCGCCACCGCACTGGGCAACCTCGTCGGCAACGCCATCAAGTACTCCGGCGCCGGCACGACCGTCACCGTCGACGTGGCCGGCGTCGACGACTACGTCAAGATCGCGGTGACCGACCAGGGCTCCGGAATCGCCCCCGACGACCTGCCGCGCGTCTTCGAACGCTTCTACCGCACCGACCAGGCCCGCTCCCGGGCGACCGGCGGCACCGGCCTGGGTCTGGCCATCGTCAAGCACATCGCCGGCAACCACGGCGGTCGCATCGAGGTCGCCAGCACGCTCGGTGGTGGCACCACCTTCACCCTCAGCCTGCCGGTGCGCCCGCCGGAGGAGCTGCTGGCCGCGGTGGTGCCGGACTGGAACGAGCTGCCCGGCGATACCGGGGCGCACCCGCAACGAGGAGAGGAAGCCAGTTGAGCCGAGTTCTGGTGGTCGAGGACGAGGAGTCGTTCTCCGACGCCCTGTCGTACATGCTCCGCAAGGAGGGTTTCGAGGTGTCGGTGGCGGCGACCGGCAGCGCGGCCCTGACCGAGTTCGACCGCTCCGGCGCGGACATCGTGCTGCTGGACCTGATGCTGCCGGAGATGTCCGGCACCGAGGTCTGCCGCGAACTGCGGCAACGCTCCACTGTGCCGATCATCATGGTCACCGCCCGGGACACCGAGATCGACAAGGTCGTCGGGCTGGAGATCGGCGCCGACGACTACGTGACCAAGCCGTACTCGCCGCGGGAGCTGGTCGCCCGCATCCGCGCGGTGCTGCGCCGGCGCGCCGGTGAGGGCGGCGAGGACAGCGCGGCGATGCTCAGCGCCGGCCCGGTCCGGATGGACGTCGAGCGGCACGTGGTGACCGTCGCCGGCACCCCGGCCCAGCTGCCGCTCAAGGAGTTCGAGCTGCTGGAGCTGCTGCTGCGCAACGCCGGCCGGGTGCTGACCCGCGGGCAGCTGATCGACCGGGTCTGGGGTGCGGACTACGTCGGCGACACCAAGACCCTCGACGTGCACATCAAGCGGTTGCGCTCCAAGGTCGAGCCGGAGCCCTCCGCCCCGCGGCACATCGTCACCGTGCGGGGACTGGGCTACAAGTTCGAGCCGTGACCGGTGTCGTCGCCCCCGGCGCTCGCCGGGTGCGGCGCCACCAGGCCGGTCCGCTCCCGCGCCACGCAGAGCTCGACGAGCCGGTCGTACGCGTCCTGGCCGATCAGCTCGGTCAGCTCGGCGGCGTAGGAGACGTACATCGGTTCGGTGCCGACGTGTGCCTCCGGCGAGGAGGTGCACCACCAGTGCAGGTCGTGCCCGCCGGAGCCCCAGCCCCGGCGGTCGAACTCGGTCAGCGTGCTGATCAGGATCTTGCTGCCGTCGGGGCGCTTGCTCCACTCCTGGTCGCGGCGGACCGGCAGCTGCCAGCAGACGTCCGGCTTGTAGCGCAGCGGGTGCACGCCGTCGCGTAGCGCCTGCGCGTGCAGGGCGCAGCCGCCCCCGCCGGCGAAGTCGAGGTCGTTGAGGAAGACACAGGGCCCGTCCTCGCCCTGGGTGGCGGTACGCCGCGCCGGGCTCTTGCCGTCGATGGTGTCCTGCTCGGTGTAGTTGGCGAAGCCGCGCCGGTAGTGCTGCCAGGTCGCCGGGCTGAGCTTGCCGGCCGCCGCCCGGACCCGCTTCTCGTCGTCGGCGTCGGTGAAGAAGGCACCGTGTGTGCAGCAGCCGTCGGCGGCCCGGCCGGCGGCGATGCCGTGGCAGCCGCGGCCGAAGATGCAGGTCCAGCGGGAGAGCAGCCAGGTCAGGTCGGCGCGGACCAGGTGCTCGGAGTCGACCGGGTCCAGGAACTCCACCCACTCGCGGGGAAAGTCGAGGTCGACCTCCCTGCTGCGCGGATCGTCCTCGAACGGATCGTCCGGCTCATCCCCATTAGCGCCAAGATCAACCATTACGTGTAGTTCGCCAGCCACCCGGCCAGCGTACGCCGGGTGACGCGCCGCGGCCCGGTGGCGGCGCAAATGGCCACGTGCCGCCGGTGTTCGCCGGCCGCGACCTCTAGGGTGCTCAGCATGCGCCTCGGGGTGATCGACGTCGGTTCCAACACCGTCCACCTGCTGATCGTCGACGCCCACCACGGCGGACATCCCTGGCCGGCCCACTCGGAGAAGGTGGCGCTGCGGCTGGCCGAGCGGATCGGCCCCGACGGCGCCCTCACCCGCGACGGCGCCGACGCGCTCGTCGAAACGGTACGGGCCTTCCGGGAGTCCGCGGCCCGGCACGGCACCGGCGAGCTGCTCGCCTTCGCCACCTCCGCGGTCCGCGACGCCACCGACGCGACCGCCGTGCTGACGCGCGTACGCGAGGAGACGGGAGTGCCGCTGGAGGTCCTCTCCGGTGCGGACGAGGCCCGCGCGACCTTCCTCGCGGTCCGGCGCTGGTGCGGCTGGTCCGCCGGCCGGCTGCTGACGATGGACATCGGCGGCGGCTCGCTGGAGCTGGCCTCCGGATTCGACGAAGTGCCGACGGTGGCGCTCTCCCTGCCCCTGGGCGCCGGGCGGCTGACCCGCGAGCACCTCGACGTGACACCGCAGACCGCCGAGCCGGTGCCCGCCCAGACCGTCGACGCGCTGCGGGCGTACGTGCAGGAGCAGTTGGACCCGGTGCTCGGGCAGCTCGCCGCGGACGGCTGGGACCGGGCGGTCGCCACCTCCAAGACCTTCCGCATGCTGGCCCGGCTGGCCGGGGCGGCGCCGGCCAAGGCCGGACTCTGGACACCGCGCAGCCTGACCCACCGCGGGGTGCGGCAGGTCCTCGGCTTCATCCGGCACATCGCCCCGGCCAAGCTCGGCGAGCTGGAAGGGGTCGGCACCTCGCGGGCACACCAGCTGCTCGCCGGGGCGCTGGTCGCCGAGACACTGCTGCGCCGCCTGGAGATCGACTCGGTCGACATCTGCCCGTGGGCGCTGCGCGAAGGGCTGATCCTGCGCCGGCTCGACCAGCTCGCCGACAACGGAGCGTGACGCGGCGCAGGGCCCTTGTCGTCTGCGCTCCGGGTGCGGGGGGCGGACGGAAGCTACCCTGATGGATGTGACTTCCGCTGTGCCCGTGCTCCTGTCCAGCTCCTCGGTCTTCCCCGAGCCCACCTCCGCGACCTTCCAGCTCGCCGCCGAGCTGGGCTATGACGGCATCGAGGTGATGGTCTGGACGGACGCGGTCAGCCGGGACGTGGGGGCGCTCGCCGGGCTCGCCGAGCACTACGGCGTACCGGTGCTGTCGGTGCACGCCCCCTGCCTGCTGGTCACCCAGCGGGTCTGGAGCCCGGACCCATGGGTACGGCTGCGCCGCTCGGCGGAGCTCGCCGAGGAGCTCGGCGCGTCGACCGTGGTGGTGCACCCGCCCTTCACCTGGCAACGGGACTACGCCCGCACCTTCAGCGAAGGGCTCGCCGAGATCGGCGAACGCTTCCCGGGTATCCGTTTCGCCGTGGAGAACATGTTCCCGGTCCGGATGGCCCGGCGCGAGTTCGTCCCGTACGCGCCCGGCTGGGACCCGACCGATACCGGGTACGCCGCGTACACGCTCGACCTGTCGCACTGCGCGGCGTCCCGCACCGACGCCCTGGCGCTCGCCGACCGGATGGGGCCGAATCTGGCGCACGTGCACCTGGGCGACGGCACCGGCGAGCACCGCGACGAGCACCTGGTGCCGGGGCGGGGCAACCAGCCCTGCGGTGAGCTGCTCGCCTCCCTGGCCGGCCGGGGCTTCACCGGCTCGGTGGCGGTGGAGGTGGCGACCCGGGGCGCGGCGAGCCGGTCGGCGCGCGAGGCGGACCTGCGGGCCGCGCTCGATTTCGCCCGCGAGCACCTGAGCGCCGCCACCCCGGTCCAGGCCTGATCCCGGTCCCGGCCTGATCCTCGGCCCGAACCTGATCCCTGGCCCGGACGGTCCCCGGCCGGGTCTGGTGTCCGGCCGGGGACTGGTCTGGTCTCCGGTCAGGAGACCGATGCCAGGTTTTCCTGCTGCGGTGCGGCTTCGGCGGTGTTCCGGTCGTCTCCGGCGGCCCGCTTGCGGGCCCGGTGCGCGGCCACGTGCGAGCGGGTCGCGCAGCGTTCCGAGCAGAACCGGCGGCAGCAGTTCGACGAGGTGTCCAGGTAGACGTTGCCGCAGCGCTCGTCGGCGCAGACCCCGAAGCGGGAACTGCCGTACTCGCAGAGCCAGACGGCCAGCCCCCAGACGGCCCCGGCCAGATACTCGGCGCCGCCGTTGGCGGCCCGGCTGGTGACGTGCATGTGCCAGTCGCCGGCGTCGTGCCCGGAGATGCGCGGCTGGACCGGATGCACCTCCAGCAGGGTGTTCAGCTCCTCGACCGCCTCGGCGTCGCGCCCGGCGTTGCCGTGGATGAAGACCTCCCGGAGCCGTTTGCGGGCCCGGCGGAAGAGGGAGAGGTCACGGTCTGTCAATTCGTCGCCGGCCCAGTCGGGCAACAGCGTTCGCAAGTCGTCGAGGTCGTCCAGGCGGGCGTTGGCTAGATCAACTCCGGTCCGAGCGTACGCGTCGAAGTCCACCCGTCAAAGGTAGACGACGCCGCAAACACGGGCGGCGTCGATCGGAGAGGGCACCCGGGAAGGGCTCGCCGCGGGGGTTGGAGCGCTCCCGATCGGCTCCGGCGGTCCCCGTCCGCCGCTGCGTGCTCCGCTCCCGGGCGAAAGGGCGGCCGGAGGCGTTAGGCTCCGATCATGCTCCGCTCGGTGATTCTCGCCGCATCCCGTTCCCCGCGGGTCGAACGGCTGGTCGCCGCGTTGCCGGCCACCCGGGACCTGGCCCACCGCTTCGTCGCCGGTGTCGACGCCGACGACGCGCTGCACGCGGCCACCGACGCGATCGGCGGTGGCCGGTCGGTGACCCTGGAGCACCTCGGCCCGGCCACGCACACCGTCGAGGCGGCGACCGCCATCCGCGACGAGTACGTCGAGCTGCTCACCCGGCTCGCCGCGGCGGGGCTCACCCCGGCCGGTGACGTCACCGTGCGGCTCTCCGCCCTCGGCCGCCGTTTCGACGAGCGCTTCGCCTACGACAACGCGCGCGCCGTCTGCGCCGCCGCTGCCGCGGCCGGGACGTCGGTGACCCTCGGCATGGAGGACCACACCACCACCGACCCCACCCTCGACGTGCTG
>Ga0233372_1000946_pt1 | contig 11839 bp, 8 predicted proteins | sample ElkDunMinimDraft_4_FD_191538 | JGI IMG/M metagenome (GOLD analysis project Ga0233372, IMG submission 191538) | Fecal eukaryotic communites from dung pellets of Tule Elk in California, USA - Elk Dung D8 | ecosystem: Host-associated > Mammals > Digestive system > Large intestine > Fecal | place... | reverse complement strand
GGGATGTGCGGCGAGGCGCCGGAGGAGACTCTCGTCGCGCAGCTGGAGGCCGAAATGGCACGCGCGCTCGACGGTGGCGCTGCCTGACCCGCACGCACTACGACGAAGGTCCCGGACATGATGTCCGGGACCTTCGTCGTCAGGCGGGAGCGATCAGCGGATACCGAGAACTCCGACACCGATCGTGATCGTCTGGGTCTTGGAAATCTCCGAGCCCGGAGGTTGCGCCTGGGTGATCACGGTGCCCACCAGGTCCGGGGACAGCGTGGCTTCACGAGTCTGCACGAGATCCGACGCGGAGCCGGTCCACCCGGCGCTCCGCAGCGCCGACAGCGCCTCCGACACCGAGCGGTTGGTGACCACCGGCATCTCGACGCGGTCACCGTTGGAGACCTTGATCGTCACCGTCGACCCTTGTGCTGCGGACGCGCCGCCCGCGGGGCTCGTCGACACCACAGTGCCGTCCGGCTCGCTCGAGTCGACCTGCTCGACGACGACCTCGAAGCCGGCACCTTCGATGTTGCCGGTGGCCACGGCGGTGGCCTGACCGACCACGTTGGGCACCCGAACCTGTTCCGGTCCGCTTCCCAGCGTGATGGTGACTTCGCCGTCACGCTCGATGCTCGCGCCCGCGGCCGGGCTCTGTCCGACCACGAGATCCACATCGTCGGCGTCCGACGGCGCTCGCTGCACGTCCGAGCCGAGACGCAGACCCACGGCGGCGAGCTCCTGCGCGGCCCGCTGCTGTGACATTCCGGTGAGGCGGGGGATCTGCACCTGCTCCGGCCCGCTCGACACCTCGAGTGTCACGGTCGATCCCTCTTCGACCTGCGTACCCGAGACGGGCCGGGTGTTGATGACGTTGCCACGTGCCACCACCGGATCGTTCTTCTGCTGGATCGACACCCGGAAACCGGCGTCCTGCAGCTGGTTCTCCGCCACATCCGAGGTCAGGTTCCGGACATCGGGGACCGCCACCTGTGCGGCGGTCGAACCGGGACCGAGCGACCACAGGAACACACCCACGATGCCCACGACCACCAGCGCGACGAGACCGAGGAGCACGCGCTTGGTGACCGACCCGCCGCCTCCACCGGAATCACTGCTCCCCGCAGCACCCGCCGGGGCGGCCGGCGCCACTCGCGCGTGCCGTCCCGGATTCGTATCCGCGGAGTCGAGCAGGGTGGTGCGGTCCTCGTCGGTCATCACCATCGGAGCGCTGGGTCGCTGACCGTTGAGTACCCGGATCAGGTCGCTGCGCATCTCGGCTGCGGACTGGTAGCGGTTGGCGGGATTCTTCGCCATCGCCTTCAGGATCACCGAGTCGAGCTCGTGCGGAATCGACGGATTCACCGACGACGGCAGCGGCGGATCCTCCCGGACGTGCTGGTATGCGACCGCCACGGGAGAGTCGCCCTTGAACGGCGGTTCGCCGGTGAGGATTTCGAACAGCACGCAGCCGACGGAATACACGTCCGACCGCGCGTCGACCTGCTCGCCGCGCGCCTGCTCGGGCGACAGGTACTGGGCCGTACCGATCACGGCGGCGGTCTGCGTCATGGGGCTGGCGGCGTCCGACAACGCACGGGCGATGCCGAAGTCCATGACCTTCACGGCCCCGGCCTTGTTGATCATGACGTTCGCGGGCTTGACGTCCCGGTGCACGATCATGTTGCGGTGGCTGAAGTCCAGCGCTGCGCAGACGTCGGCGATGACCTCCATCGCGCGCTTGGGTGCCATCGGGCCGTCGCGGCGAACGATGTCGCGCAGGGTGTCGCCCTCGACGTACTCCATGACGATGTAGGGCAGCGGCCCGGCATCGGTCTCGGCCTCGCCGGTGTCGTAGACCGCGACAATCGCGGGATGATTGAGCGCCGCGGCGTTCTGTGCTTCGCGACGGAAACGCAGATAGAACGTGGGATCGCGCGCGAGATCCGCACGCAGAACCTTGATCGCCACGTCCCGGCCGAGCCGTGTGTCCCGCGCGAGGTGTACCTCGGACATGCCGCCGAAGCCGAGGATCTCACCCAGCTCGTACCGAGAGGAGAGCTTGCGCGGTGTGGTCATGACGTTCCTTGGGTGTCCGGCGGTGCGTTGTTCGTACCGTTGCTGGCTTCGGGATCTGGGTCCCCGCCGTCTGCGTCTCCGTCCGCCTCACCGTCGGTCTCGCCGGCGTCCGGCGCCGTCACCGTGGTCGTGGTGGGTGTGGTTGTCGCGTTCGTGGTTGTGGGGACGGTCGTGGTGGGAGCATCCGTCGTCGGCGGCACCGTGGTGGTCGGCGGGACGGTCGTGGTGGGTGCGTCGAAAGTCGGTGTCTCGACCGGGGCCGGGGCAGGCACGGTTTCCTGGGTGATCGTGGTGGTCCGAGGGGGCCGCGTCGTCGTGGTCGTCGAGGGACGGGTCGTCGTGATCTGGGTCGTCGGCGACGGTCCGGGTGTTCGCGTTCCCTCGTCGTCCCCGCCGAACAAGACGATCCCCAGCGTCACCAGGGCGAGCAGGATCGCCGCACCCGCGGCCCACGCCAAGGCAGTCGGGCTCGGCCCGCGTTTGCCGCCGTCACCGTCGCCGGCCGGCCCACCCGTCGTCGGCGGTCCCGAGACGGGCGGCTGTCCCGCTGTCGGGGGCAGCGCACCGGTCTGCGGCTGGGTGTAGGCGGTCGGGGAGTAGTACTGATTCGGATCGAGCGCGCGCGTGGCGGCAGTCGGCGCCGAGGTGCCCGGAACCCCGGGCGGCAGGACGCGATTCGCGCTGGTCACCGGCGGCACGTTGCCGGGCGGAGGCGCAGCCCGGCCCGAGCGCACCGCGGCCACCGCGTTCGCGAACTCGCCGCCGTTGGAATAGCGCTGGAGCGGGTCCTTCGAGATCGCAATGCTGATGAGTTCGCGCACCTCGGCCGGGAGATCGTTCGGCAGCGGAGCCGGTGTCTCCTGGACGTGCTTCATCGCGACCGTCACCACGCTGTCGCCGAGGAACGGGCGGCGACCCGACAGCACCTCGTAGCCGACGATGCCCAGCGAGTACACGTCACTCGCGGAGGTCGCCTCCTGCCCGAGAGCCTGCTCCGGGGCGATGTACTGGGCGGTTCCCATCACCATGCCGGTGCGGGTGACCGGAGACGCGTCGACGGCCTTCGCGATGCCGAAGTCCGTGATCTTCACCTGCCCCGTGGGCGTGATGAGGATGTTCCCGGGCTTGACGTCGCGGTGCACGACACCGGCATTGTGCGCGGCCTGCAGCGCACGCCCGGTCTGCTCGAGCATGTCCAGGGCGTGGGGAAGCGAAAGCCGGCCCACCCGCGAAAGCACCGCGTTGAGCGGTTCGCCGTGGACCAGTTCCATCACCAGGTAGGCGATGGACTGGCCTTCGGTGTCGGTGGTCTCGCCGTAGTCGAACACCCCGGCGATGCCCGGGTGGTTCAGCTGTGCGGTGGTGCGCGCCTCGAACCGGAAGCGCGCGAGGAAGTCCTCGTCGCCCGAGAGTTCGGCCTTGAGCACCTTGACCGCGACGCGCCGGTCGAGCCGGGTGTCGAGTCCCTCCCACACCTGTCCCATGCCGCCGGTCGCGATGAGGCGCTGGAGTCGATATCTGTCGGCGATCATGGCGCCGTTGCTCAAAGCCATGTCAGCCTCCCTGTAACCCGGCCGAGATCACGGCTCGTCCGATGGGCGCGGCCACTGAGCCGCCGGTCGCGGCGAGTGCACGGTCGCCACCGTCCTCCACGATCACCGCGATGGCGATAGTGGGTTGTTGCGCCGGCGCAAACGCGATGTACCACGTGTGCGGCGGGGTGTTGCGAGGATCGCTGCCGTGCTCCGCGGTCCCGGTCTTCGACGCGATCTTCACACCGGGGATGCCCTGGCCTCCGGCGAAGTCCTCGGCACCCACCATCAGGTCGGTGAGGGTCGCGGCGACCTCCGGCGCAATGGCCTGGCCGAGCGACTCCGGTGTGGTCTCCTCGAGCACCGCGAGATCGGGGCCCTGCAGACGCTCGACGAGATACGGCTCCATCCGGACACCACCGTTGGCGATGGTCGCGGCGATCGACGCGTTCTCGAGCGGGGTGAGCGCCACGTCGCGCTGCCCGATGCTCGTCTGGCCCAGAGCGGCCCCGTCCGGGATGGGCCCGATGGTGCTGGGCGCGACCGGCAGTGGCACTTCCATGTTTTCGTCGATTCCCAGCGCTTCGGCCTGGTCGACGAGGGCTTCCCGCCCGGTGGCGATGCCCATTTCGACGAAGGCGGTATTGCACGAGCGTGCGAACGCCTCACGCAGCGTCACCGTAGGTGCGCCACCGCACGCGGCACCACCGTAGTTCTCGAGGGTGGTCGCCGTGTCGGGCAGGGTGATGTTCGGGGCAGCGGTGAGCTGGGTGTCCGGGGTGACGCCGGACTCGAGGGCCGCGGCCGTGACGACGACCTTGAAGGTCGAACCCGGCGGATAGGTCTGCGAGATCGCGCGGTTGAGCATCGGCTTGTCGGGATCGGCGTTGAGTTCGTCCCACGCCGCCGACGTCGCAGCCCCGTCGTGTCCGGAGAGACGGTTGGGGTTGTAACTGGGCGTGCTCACCATGGTCAGGATCCGGCCCGTGCTGGGTTCGATCGCGACGACCGAACCGGTGTAGCCCCTGCTCGTCAGTTCGTCGTAGGCGACCTGCTGCATGACGGGGTCGATCGTCGTGACGACGTTGCCGCCACGGGGATTGCGTCCGGAGACCAGATCGAACAGTCGCTGACCGAACAGCAGGTTGTCGGACCCGTTGAGCAGCGCATCCTCGGAGCGCTCGAGTCCGGTGCTGCCGTACTGCATCGAGTAGAAGCCGGTGACAGGCGCGTAGGCGAGCGGGCTCATGGGCTGATTCGGCGGTGCCGGGTATTCACGCAGGTACTTGTAGCGGCTGTCGGTCGGGATCGAGACGGCCAGAGCCTGTCCCGCCGCGGCGATCTGACCGCGCTGACGGGAGTACTCGTCGATCAGCACGCGGGAGTTGCGCGGATCGGTGCGCAGGTCATCGGCCTTGATGACCTGCACATACGTGGCGTTGGCGAGAAGAGCGACGACCATGAACATCACCGCCATCGCAACCTTACGAAGCGGACCGTTCATTCGCGCCCCAACATTTCCGTCGGCGCGTCCGCGATCGGCGTGGCCTTCTTCCGCGGAACCACAGGCTCGCGGGCAGCATGGGAGATCTTCATCAGCAGTGCCAGGAGTAGATAGTTGGCGAGCAGAGACGAACCGCCGTACGACACGAACGGTGTGGTCAGGCCCGTCAGGGGGATCAACTTCGTCACGCCTCCGACCACCACGAAGAGCTGGACCGCCAGGGTGAACGACAGGCCGGCGGCGAGGAGCTTGCCGAAGCTGTCACGGATCGCCAGGGCGGTGCGAAGGCCCCGGATGACCAGAATCAGGAACAGCAGCAGGATGGCGGCGAGCCCGATGAGCCCGAGTTCCTCACCGATGGTGGCGACGATGAAGTCGGTTTTCGCGAACGGCACCTGGATCGGCCGTCCGCTTCCGAGACCGGTACCCGCGACACCGCCGGTCGCGAGACCGAACAGCGACTGGGAGATCTGGTAGCCGGTGTTGTTGTAATCGGCGAACGGGTCGAGCCACGTCTCGACGCGTACCCGGACGTGGCCGAACATCTGGTACGCGAAATAGAACCCGACCGCGAGCAGCGAGAAGCCGATCACCAGCCAGCCGACGCGTTCGGTCGCGATGTACAGCATCACGAGAACGGTGGTGAACAGCAGCAGCGACGTACCGAGGTCCTTCTCGAACACCATCACACCGATGGAGAGAACCCAGGCCGCGAGGATCGGGCCGAGATCACGAGCCCGGGGAAAGTCCATGCCGAGGAAATGCTTGCCGGCGGTGGTGAACAGATCGCGTTTCGCGACGAGCACCGACGCGAAGAAGATGATCAGCAGGATCTTGGCGAACTCACCCGGCTGAATGCTGAATCCGGGCAGCTTGATCCAGATCTTCGCGCCGTTGACCTCGGAGAACCGGGACGGCAGCAGCGCCGGAATCGCGAGCGCGACCAGTCCGATCAGGCCGAGGGTGTAGCTGTACCGCGCGAGCAGACGGTAGTCGTGCAGGAACACGAGGACCGCGATGAACAGCACGATTCCGAGCGCGGTCCACAGCACCTGCTGGGTGGCATCGGGTGACGGCGCTTCCACCCCCATGTAGCGCGCGTTCTCCTGGTCGGCGAGGTCGAGCCGGTGGATGAGCACCAGGCCCAGTCCGTTGAGCAACGCCACGATCGGCAGCAGGAACGGGTCGGCGTACTTGGCGAACCGGCGCACGGCGAGATGCGCGACGAGGAACAGCGCCGCGTACGTCACGCCGTACTTCAGGAGATCCGGGGTGATCGTCTGCTCGAGGCTCGCCTCGACGAGTATCAGCGACACCGTGGTGATGCCGATGGCACCCAGGATCAGGAGAAGTTCGGTATTACGACCTGTCGACTGAACCGGTGCCGGAGCGAAGCCACCCGGGGGACTTGGGAAGGCCCCCGCGCCATGGGTCACCGACATCAGGCGCCCACCCTGCAGTTCTGGCCGGGTATCTGGGGCGGCGCAGGAGGTGCCGCCGGTACCTCGGGCGCTGTCGTCTCGGGCGCGGGGAGCGGCTGACCGTCGACCCCGGGTGCCGGTGGTGCCGGCGCAGAAGCTTCGGCGGGAGGAACGCCGGGCGCGGCAGTGCCGTCCGTTCCGGGTGCCGGAGTCGCCGGCGGTGCCGGAGTGGGCTCGGTCGGGGGTGCTTCCTCGACGGAGCACACGGGCAGCAGATCCATCTCGGCGAGACGTTCCATCTGAGCGCTCGTGTCCTCGAGCGAGCCCGACGGCAAGCCCGCGCGAACCTGTTCACGCGCGGCAGGCCACAGATCGTCGACGAGCATGACCCGGCACTGCGCATCACCGGGTGCGGTGAGGGTCAGCGTGCCGTCGTCGGTGAGGCATCCGACGAGGGCGGCTTCCTGCAGCGAATACCCGAAGACGTTTCCGGGCAGGCCGCGCAGGACGGTCACCGCTCCGCTGTTGTCGCCCACGTAGTAGTTGTTGCGGACGAGTTGGCGGCCGACGACCAAGCCGACCGCGAGGAGCGCGACCAGCGCGAGGATGACGACGGGCCACCACAGTCGGCTGCGCTTCTTCGGGGGCGTCTCGGGCGCCTGGACGATCACACGCTTCGGAGCGGCGCGCGGCGGGCGCATCGCGGCGGCGCGTCCGGCAGCGGTGTTCGGAGGGGGAGTGTCCTCGTCGTTGTCGCCCGACGCGGCGCCGGCGACAATCGGCTTGCTCTGCCCGTAGTCGAGGTCGATCACGTCGGCGACGACCACGGTGACGTTGTCGGGGCCACCGCTGCGCAACGCCAGTTCGATGAGCCGGTCGGCGCACTCGTCGTGGGTGCCCTCGCGCATCGTGTTGGCGATCGTCTCGTCGCTCACGACATCCGACAGGCCGTCCGAGCAGATCAGGTAGCGGTCGCCGGCCCGCGCTTCGCGGACGGTCAGCGTCGGCTCGACCTCGGCGCCGGTCAGGGCGCGCATGATGAGCGAACGCTGGGGATGGGTGTGGGCCTGCTCGGCAGTGATACGACCCTCGTCCACCAGCGACTGCACGAACGTGTCGTCACGGGTGATCTGGGTGAGCTGGTCGTCGCGCAGCAGATAAGCGCGGGAGTCGCCGATGTGCGCGAGTCCGAGCTTGCTTCCGGCGAACAGGATGGCCGTGAGGGTGGTGCCCATCCCGTCGAGTTCGGGTTCCTCGTCCACCTGATCGGCGATAGAGGCGTTGCCTTCACGGACTGCGGAATCGAGCTTTCCGAGGAGGTCACCACCGGGCTCGTCGTCGTCGAGATGCGCGAGCGCGGCGATCATCAGCTGGGAGGCGACCTCACCGGCCGCATGCCCGCCCATACCGTCGGCAAGCGCGAGCAGACGTGCGCCGGCGTAGACGGAATCCTCGTTGTTCGATCGGACGAGGCCGCGGTCGCTGCGGGCGGCATAACGCAATACAAGGGTCACGGGCGGAGCTCGATCACGGTTTTACCCACTCGGACAGGCGTACCGAGAGGGACGCGGACAGCGGTGGTGACTTTCGCACGATCCAGATACGTGCCGTTGGTCGACCCGAGGTCTTCGACGTACCAGTCGGATCCCCGCGGCGACAACCGGGCGTGCCGGGTCGAGGCGTAGTCGTCGGTCAGCACCAGCGTCGAGTCGTCGGCGCGGCCGATGAGGACGGGCTGGGTGCCCAGGGTGATCCGGGTGCCTGCGAGCGCACCGTGGGTCACCACGAGATATTTGGCGGTCTTGTTGCGGCCCAGCGACGGGAGCATCGACTGCTTCGGCGAATACCGAGGCAACGGTCGAGCGGTTCCCGCGTAGATGTCCGACCGCAGACTGCGCAGCACGGACCACACGAACAACCACAACAGGAGGAGGAAACCCGCCCGGGTCAGTTGCAGAATCAACCCCTGCACGGCTCATCCTCCTTCGGCTCGGTCGACCGGCATATGCCGTCCGGTGCGCTGCGGTCACTCACAATACGGACACGGCCGACTCGATACAGCGTCCGACGCGCAGTACACGCGTCGGACGGTGTCGACGGACCCCGTAGGCCCTGGATATCCGCAGCTCAGAGAATGCGCACAAGGATTTCCGAGTGGCCCGCCCGGACGATATCGCCGTCGGCCAGCTGCCAGTCCTGGATGGACGCGCCGTTGACGGTGGTGCCGTTCGTGGATCCGAGATCGGAAAGCATCGCGACCTGCCCGTCCCAGCGGATGTCGATGTGACGACGCGAGACACCGGTGTCGGGGAGGCGGAACTGTGCGTCCTGCCCGCGACCGATGATGTTGCTGCCCTCACGGAGCTGGTAGTACCGGCCGCTGCCGTCTTCGAGCTGCAGGGTGGCCGTCAGCACACGACCGGCGGCGGGGGACTGGTAGCCACCTCCCGCGTAACCCTGGTCGTACGCCGGCTCTGCTGCCGCGTAGCCCTGGTCGTATGCCGGCTCGGCGTAGCCCTGCTGGCCGTACGGCTGAGCCTGGTAACCCTGGTCGGCGTAGCCCTGGTCGTATCCGCCGCCCTGCGGCTGCGGAGCCTGGTAACGATCGTCGTAGCCGGGCTGCCCGTACTGCTGAGCGCCGTCGCGGCCGTAGTCCTGGCTGTATGCCTGGGGCTGCGCGCCGTAGGCCTGCTGGTCGTAACCGGCAGGCTGGTCGTACCCGCCCTGCTGGTCGTAACCGGCAGGCTGGTCGTAGCCGCCTTGCTGGGAATAGCCTTGCTGGTAGCCCTGCGGATCGTAGTTCTGATCGCTGTAGGCCTGCTGGTCGTATCCGCCCTGGGCCGGGTCGCCGTAGCCACCCTGGGGCTGGTTGTCGTAACCGCCCTGCTGCGGGTCGCTGTAGGCCTGGCTACCTGCGTAGCCCGCGCCGTTGTTGTAGCCCTGTGCGTAACGCTGATCCTGGCCGACGTGCGCGTGACCGTTGCGTGCGTACTGCGGTTCCGCCTCGGCGGGGTCACGGCTCGGTTCGTAGCCGGGGTTCTGCGTCATGGGGCCAACTCCTGGTTCGGGTGTCACTGTTGGGCGGATCTGCGGGTTCCGCGGAGCCGGGGCGCGCGCCGCTGAGCGCCCCACATCTGGATCAACCGAGCCGCGAGTCCGGAACTGCCCTGTGTGCAGTGCCGACGACGACTCGAAGACGACCTGGATGTCACCGTACGTCTGCCATCCCTGTTCACGGATGAAGTCATCAAGGTGACGCGCGAAGGCCTTGACAGTCAAGTCCCGGTCGGCAGCGAGGGCCTCATGATCGGATTCGCTGATGGTGATCACGTATTTGTTCGGGGCCAGGGTATGGCCTCGATCGAGCTGCTGGACGCCGTCGGTCGCCTCTTGCTGCAGCGCAGCTTCGACTTCCTGAGGAACCACGCCGCCGCCGAACACGCGGGCGAAAGCGTCGCCGATAGCGGACTGAAGCTTGCGTTCGAATCGTTGGGCGATGCCCATTGCGACCCCCTTTCAGGTCTCCGCGTGTCGTGATGCAGATCGTGCAACTGCATGGTATCCACTTTTTCCACGTTTGGACCGGGTGGCACCCCCTGCGTGTTCCGATCGGTAGTGCGCCGGGGTCCCGTGAGGCTCCGTTTTCGCCCTGACCAGGCGAATCGTTGTTTGATTAGGAGCTGTGTTACTGTTTTCTGCGTTGCTCGGGCGAGTGGCGGAATGGCAGACGCGCTGGCTTCAGGTGCCAGTGTCCTTCGGGACGTGGGGGTTCAAGTCCCCCTTCGCCCACCAGGAGCAGTTCCAACGAACTGCACACGAACGAGGTCACGAACTCGAAAGAGATCGGGGCCTCGTTTTTCGTTCGGAAAGGGCCGCGGAGTGCGTGTATCGGCATCTCGCGGGCTGCGCCCCCGGTGACCCCGGTCTCTCGACGACTGCCGACCCACGCTGCGATGTCCTGACGTTCCTGGTCCTCGCAGTCTTTCGGATCGCAGATTCCGAAACCGCAGCATCGAGGACCGAATCCGACCTCTTTCGTACATAGCGTTGCCCACGACCGCAGGGAAACAGCGTCGAGGGGGAACCGCCCATGTCCGAACAACGCAACTCCGCCCCGGCCGGCTACACGAGCGTCGCCCCTTGGGTGGTCACCGACGACACCCGCGCTTTCCTGGACTTCGTCGCGCGGGCCTTCGACGGCGAGGAACTCGCCCGGGTCGAGACCGAGGACGGGTCGATCGGGCACGGAGAGATCCGGGTCGGTGACACAGTGGTCCTGGCCTTCGACCGCCGCCCGGAGTGGCCGACCATGCCGAGTCTGCTGCGTGTGTTCGTTCCGGATGCGGACGAGACGTTCGCCAAGTCGGTCGCCGCCGGGGCCGAGGTGGTCACAGAGCTGAGCGACAGCGCGTTCGGTCAGCGAGGGGGACGCATCAAGGATCCGTTCGGAAACATCTGGTGGGTGACGTGCCACATCGAGGACGTACCCGAGAACGTGATGTGGCAGCGAATGCAAGACCCGGTGTATGCCGAGCAGATGCGTGTCGCGCAAGCGACGCTCGATGCCGAGTTGAGCGGACGAGAGCACGGACGCAGCAGCGCACCGGTGCGCTGACCGCGCGGGTCACCCCGCCACAGCGTGAGTTCACCGCAAGGGTCGTGATCGGCACGGGATCGTCTGGCATCCAGTCGATTCCGGCCATCGCCGAGCAGGCGGACCAGCTGTTGGTGTTCCAACGCTCGGCGAGCTGCGGCGTCCCCGCGGGAAACACCGCACTCGACGACCTGGCTCGTGCCGAGCAGAAGACCGGCTACGCCGAACGACGTCGGCTGTCGCGGGAGTCCGGAGGTGGATCTCCATCGCGCACATCCCAGGTCGGTCCTCGAGGCACACCGGCATCCAGTGGCTGGTCGCTGGCGACGAGGTGTGTCCCGATCTCGCCGACCGCAGGAACCCGGGATCAGAAGGCGTCGTTGATGGTGATCCGGTCGTACGTCGCCGGAAAATCGTCGGCACCAACGCAGTTCAGGGACGTCGTCTGCCCCACCTGGATTTGTTCCGTCGTGCAGTTGACCAGGGCCACCACTTCGTTTCCGTTCATGAATTTGATCTCTACGATCGCGCCGTCCGTCTCGTCCCGCGCATTCGTGACTCGAAGACCCTCCACCTGCACGTCACCGAGTGCGTCCTGGGTGACGGACCACCCGGGCGCATATTGAAATCCGGAGACCTCGAACGGTTGCCCCTCGGCAATCGTCAGCGGGTTGTCGGGGCCGCCAGGAGCAGCGTCGTCCACCTCTGCTGACTCGATCGG
>Ga0233372_1000944_pt1 | contig 11859 bp, 11 predicted proteins | sample ElkDunMinimDraft_4_FD_191538 | JGI IMG/M metagenome (GOLD analysis project Ga0233372, IMG submission 191538) | Fecal eukaryotic communites from dung pellets of Tule Elk in California, USA - Elk Dung D8 | ecosystem: Host-associated > Mammals > Digestive system > Large intestine > Fecal | place... | reverse complement strand
AACTTCTACTGATCCTGATGATGTAGTTGGTGATTTTAGTACAGTTGGAAATATTATTTACAATGTACGTTTTAATAGATCAAGATCTGGATCAGTTGCTAGTATGCCTACAATAACAAGTAATCAAAGTGCATGGAATGCGATTTTAGAAGAAAGAAGAGTAGAATTCGCATTTGAAGGTCATCGTTATTTAGATATGAAGCGTTTAGGTGCAAAAGCAGGGTCTCCAGGTTATGTACGTTATCAAAAAGATGGTGTCGTTAATGGAGCTTATAACCTTCCGGTTTCTGATCATAGAATTACATTGCCTATTCCTAATACAGAATTAAATGCTAATTCTATCATTAGAGGACAACAAAATCCTGGTTATTAATAACTAGAAATTTTATAAAAAAAAACGGACGTCATTGACGTCCGTTTTTTGTTTTTTTATGTCATGCTATAATTCGAAAAAACTACTAACTTTGCTAAAAAAGTTTTTATGCGTATTTTCCTATTCTTTTGCTTTTTGTTTTTTCCTATTCAAAATTTTGCTCAGGTAAAAAAGGGAGACAATCTAAAAGTGCAAGATAACTCTAATATAAAAAATGCTGCTTCTAAGAAATTGACTTCAAAAAAAGATGTCAAACTTAACAGTAGTGGAGAAAATTCAAATTCGATTTCTCCTAATGATTCTATAGCCCCAATTGATTGGTACAAAATCATCTCTTCAAATAATTACGAAACGGTTGTTGATACTGCTTTGACTTTAAAAAAATATCAAAGCTTTAATTATCTTGGACGTGATATGTTTGGTTTACAAACTTTAAGTAACGATGGGCAAGCTTATAATGTTTTAGACTTTGGATTGACTGAATATCAGTTAAATCCTGGTTTTGGATTTAATTCCAAAAACTATAATTATTATCAAATTTCAGATATTAATTATTACAATGTTCCAACACCTTTTACAGAACTTACGTACCGATCAGCTGTTAAACAAGGGCAAAATTTAAATTCACTTTTTACAACAAATCTTAACGAACGTTTAAATTTATTTATCGGTTATCGCGGATTACGTTCATTAGGTGCTTATATAAACGAATTAAATTCTATAGGTAATTTTAAAATTGGTGGTTCTTATAATACCAAAGACGAAAAATATTTTCTGCGTGCCAATGTAGTTATTCAGGATATCATGAATCAAGAAAATGGCGGTATTACCGATATTGATTTATTTGAATCTAGCGAAGCTCCATATAATAATCGTGAACGTTTAAATGTGTATTTCCGTGATGCAAAAACCTTATATAAAGGAACACGTACTTTTTTAGATCATAAATACAAATTCAATAAATCTACAGAAAATGAGATTTGGTTAAAACATAATTTCTATTACGAATATAAGTCAAATCAATTTGAACAAAATGAGTTGACTACTTTCGAATCGAATGTTATTTATTTTGGGAATTCTAATAGAATTAACGATAAAGTTCGATTCAAAAATTTTTATAACAAACTTACCTTAGCTTATAAATCTAAAACGTTAGGTGAACTTGGTTTTAATGCCGATGTTTCTAATTTTGATTATTACTATAATTCTATTGTAGTTAAGAATAATAATGAAATTATTCCTTCTCAGATAAATTATAATTTGGTAACAATTGGGGGATATTATGCTATTCAAAAAGAAAAATTTTCTTTCAATGCCCAAGCGCGTCAGTCAATTTCAAACATATCAACGACCGAAATTAAAGGTAATATCAACTATCAAATTTCCGATGAATACCAACTAAATGCTTCGTATCAGTATTTAAGTAAAATACCAGAAATGACGCAGCAAATGTTTCAAAGTTCTTATGTGAATTACAATTGGCAAAATCATTTTTCTAACGAGAAAATTCAATCTATTCACGCATTGTTAAGCAATCCGTATGTTAATTTATCGAGCAATATTCAAGTTTTAAACGATAAGATTTATTTCTCAAACGATAATACAACATTAGACGCTTACGGAGTTTCACAGCAACAATTAATTACGCCAAAACAATATAATAAAACCATTGGTTATTTTAACGTAAAAGCGCAACGCGAATTTAAATTCGGAAAATTTGCTTTAGATAATACCATGTTATTTCAACAAGTAACGCAAGACGATAATATTTTAAATGTTCCAAGTTTTATAACTCGTAATACCATTTATTATACCGATAAATTATTTAAAAATGCTTTGTTTTTGCAGACTGGTGTTACTTTGAATTATCATACAAAGTATTATGCAAACGAATTCAATCCATTGATTAGTGATTTCTTTATTCAAGATACTCGTAAAGTTGGAGGTTTTCCAACGTTTGATTTCTTTGTTAATGCCAAAATTAAAACGGCTCGTATCTTCTTAAGTTTAGATCATTTCAACTCTAAATTTTCTGGAAACAATCATTTTGCAACACCAACGCGCCCGTTTACCGATATGCGTTTGCGTTTCGGAATTGTTTGGGATTTCTTTAATTAGGGCGTTTCCTTTCAGGTCGGGCTTTTCATTTCAAGTCCTCGCAAATAAATTTGCTGTGGGCTTTCCATTGCAATCCCTAACGCAAGTTTAGATTAACATTAACATTCACGTTTTCAATTTACAAAAAGCATTGTTATCTTTGCAACAAATACAATCCAAATGAAAATCGCAAAAAATATATTAGAAACTATTGGGAATACGCCAATGGTTCAATTAAATCATATCACAAAAGAAATTCCAGCAACTGTTTTAGCTAAAGTTGAATATTTCAACCCGGGTCATTCTTGTAAAGACCGTATGGCTCTTAAAATGGTTGAAGATGCCGAAGCAGACGGACGTTTAGTTCCGGGCGGAACCATCATCGAAGGAACGTCTGGAAATACCGGAATGGGATTAGCTTTAGCTGCTGTAGTAAAAGGTTACAAATTAATTTGTGTAATCACAGATAAGCAGTCTAAAGAAAAAATGGATATTCTTCGTGCAGTTGGTGCAAAAGTGGTCGTTTGTCCTACAGATGTTGAACCAACAGATCCTCGTTCATACTATTCCGTTTCGAAACGTTTAGCAGAAGAAACGCCAAACGGATGGTATGTAAACCAATACGATAATCCATCAAATGCACAAGCAAACTACGAACAAACAGGTCCAGAAATTTGGGAACAAACCGAAGGTAAAATCACGCACTTCATTGTGGGTGTTGGTACAGGTGGAACGATTTCTGGAGTTGGAAAATACTTAAAAGAGAAAAATCCAAACATCAAAATTTGGGGAGTTGATACCTATGGTTCGGTTTTCAAAAAATATAAAGAAACTGGAATCTTTGACGAAAACGAAGTATACTCTTATGTAACTGAAGGAATCGGAGAAGATATTTTACCTGAGAACGTAAACTTTGATGTTATCGACGCTTTTACTAAAGTTACCGATAAAGATGCAGCTGTTTATTGCCGTAAATTAGCTTTAGAAGAAGGTTTATTTGTTGGGATGTCTTCGGGTTCGGCAATCAAAGGATTGTTGCAATTAAAAGACGAATTAGGTCCAGATGATGTAGTGGTTGTTTTATTCCACGATTCTGGTTCTCGTTATATCGGTAAAATATTTAACGACGATTGGATGCGCGATAGAGGTTACTTAACAGATGAAGTTTCAACCGCGGTTGATTTAATCCAAAATCATATCGATAAACCTTTAGCAATTGTTCGTACAGAAGAATTGGTTTCACATGCTATTGATAGAATGCGTAGCTTAAAAATTTCACAACTTCCGGTTATTGATGTTAACGGATTTGCTGGTTCTTTAAATGAGTCGGATTTATTCAATGCATATTTAGCTGATGCTAATATCATCGAAAAACCAATTCGTGAAATTATGGGAGCTGCTTATCCAATCGTGCAAGCAAATGCTTCAATCGAAGAAGTTTCTAAATTAATTAACAAAGAAAACCAAGCGGTGTTAGTTGCCTTAGAAAACGGAAAACACCACATCATTACAAAATACGATATCATCAACGCCATCAAATAATGCAAAAGGCAATCTGTGAGGATTGCCTTTTTTAATGTTCTTAATTTACTTTATTAAAAATGTACTCACCCTCTGGTAAAGTGAGCTGTGTAGTATTTGCTGTTAAATCAACGTTTGTTTTACTCCAGTTCATTCCCATAGCGTAATCGTTTACAAAATTTACAAAAAGTTTTGTTTGTCCATTTTCAACAAACGTATGCATAACAAAACTACCACTCAAAGGCATGTTATCGTTGGTAGGTTCGTCATAAACCATAACCAAACGTTGGTGTGGCATTGTAAATTGAAAAAAGGCATCATAATTTGGCATACGTGATGAACTGTATAAATTATAATCGTATTGCGAAGATTTATTTATATTCAACTCATTTAAAGTATTAAAAATGGTTACTCCGTTAACAATGTATTCGTACTCGCCAATTAAAGCATCGGTAAAATAGGTTCGATCATCTATGTTGATTGTAAAATATTTCTTTTTAAATCTTACCTTTAAACTAGTAGTACCATTGGTGTACAACCAAGTACCAATATATTGGTTAAAGTATTCATCGGTATCTTTATAATAAACACCATTTTCGCCGTAAGAAATATTTTTATTAAATCTATCAACTGTTTGTGTTGGAGTTTGTGCGTGTATTGTAAGGCTTGTAAATAAGCTCAGTAATACTATATAAATTGTATTTTTCATAGTAAGTTAATTTATTTAAAAACAGGCAGGTGTTAACCTACCTGTTTAATAAGTAAACTTAATCTATTTTATTAAAAATATAATTACCCTCTGGTAAAGTGAGTTGTGTAGTTGTAGCAGGTAAGTGAATGTTGTATTTGTTAATATCCATACCATTATAATCCGTATATAAACTCATATAAAGTTTTGTTTGCCCATTTTCCATAAAGGTATGTATGTACATCAATCCCTTTAAACTGCTATTGTCATTGGTAGGCTCGTCATAGTACAATGCCAAACGTTGATTTGGTATTGTACATTGATAACAATTATCGTAATTAGGAAATCGTGTCCGTTCAAATAAATGGAATTTAAGAGATGCATTGTGATTTATAGATAAGTTATTTAAAGTATTAAATACAGTCACCCCATTTACTTTATATTCATACTCACCTACTAATGCATCTATATAATAGGTGCCTTGTGTGTTTTGTTCAGTGAAGTATTTTTTCTGAAAAGTAATTTTTAAGCTAGTAGCCCCATTAGTGTACAGCCAAGTACCGACATATTGGTTTAAATATCCCTGTGTATCTTTGTAATAAACATTGTTTTTACCAATAACCTCATTTTGAGAATATAAATCAATAATTTGTGTATAGTTTTGTGCTTGTATTGTTAAGTTTATCAATAAACTTAACAATAGGGTATAAAATATCTTTTTCATCGTATAATTTTAAAAGTTGAACATGAATTTTCTTTTACTTTGTTTCCTTTTAAAGTATTGTCTAAATACAATTGACTCCAATCTCCACCAAAGTTTCCATCATTATTGTTTGTTTTGTAAAGTTCTATTTTTAAACCAGACTCAGCCAAGTCTTTAATGAATCATAATTATAAATATACGAAGTTATGGTGTGAAAATTAGCTATAAAAAATGTATATTTATTGTTATTAACCTTAAAAACAAATAGATATGTCAGTTAAGTACACGGTAATTGAGAAAGGAAATCCTCGTGATTTAGCAGCTCCGAAAAAATGGTATGCCAATGCAAAGGCAGATGGGGAGCTTACGTTTAGAGAGTTAAGTAAAGAAATTGCTCAAGGTAGCACCACGGTAAGTGATACAGATGTAATGGCGGTTTTAAATGACTTGATTAAAGTTTTGGGACGTAATTTAGCGAATGGTAAAATTGTACGTTTTGGTGATTTTGGTTCGTTTCAAATGTCGTTTTCAAGTGAAGGTGTAGCAACCGAGCAGGCTTTTAATGCCAAGATGATTAAAAATCCGAAGATTCAATTCCGACCAGGTAAAGACCTTAAAGATGTTACTAAAACGGTAACTTTTGAAAAGTATAAAAAGTGAATTAAAAAACCTCTTGACCTTTTTGAAAAAACGTCAAGAGGTTTTGGTTGAAACCTCAAGTGGTTTTTAAAAAGCGGTATTTCCTAACAAAACACCCGATACATTCCAAAAGCTAAAACTATTGCCTTCGGGTTTGCCTTGTGGTATTTTAACGGTGATGATATGCTTGCCGGGTTTTAAATCTCCTAACGGGATCATTGTTGGGTTGGTTAACGTTCCCGGACACCAATTAGCTCTTGAATAATCTGATGATGATAATCCGTTATCAAAATTTCCAGAAACCGGATTGTACTCGCGATACGAACCACAATCTTGTTTCCACGGAATAAATTTAAAAACTTCGGCTTGGTCTAGTAAAATGGTATTTGTTTTCGGAACAAATTCATCGCCATTTTCCCATCCGCCGTGACCTGTGGTAATGTAGCGCAACATCGCATTTTTAACTTCCTTATCTAAAGTAAAAGTAACTTCTAAACCTTTTTCAGAATTAAACATAGAACCATATTCTTGTCCGCCCATTTCTAATAAATTGGTAGTGTTGAAAAGTGGTTCGGAATAATTAAAGTTGAAGTATTTTTTCTCGTCTTTATGAATGGTGATATTCAAAGAAACTTCATGTCCGCCTTTGTCATAATTACCAATAAAAACACCAACATAAATATCTTTACCCGAAAGTTGTTGGTACAGATCAGAAATATCCTGACGGTAAAAAACACTTTCTTGCCAAGTTTTATCTTTCATTTGAAATCCGTTAAAATGTCCCACACCAAACGGCGTGAAAAAGCGCATCAATTCTACTGCAGGTAAATAATTTTTAGTTTGAATGATACCTTGGTATTTTTTACCGTTTTCGGTTTCGTAAATTGGTAACGTGTTTATTCCTTTGGTTAATCCCGTGAAAAAAGATTGTTCTTTTGAGGTTGGAATGATAAAAACACTTCCGGTTCTGTCGTAGGCATCGCCGTTTGATTTTTCTTCTAAATCAACAAAAACTTGGTCGGTTTTTCCAATCTTCGGAAATTTTATTTTTCTAATGATTACCGTTCCGTTTCCAAACTTTAAAATGCTATCGTTTGATTTGTTGCTATCGTTAAAACTGATGACTTCGTTTTTGAAAATTGGCAAGGTTGTAAACTTGCTCTTCCAGATATAATCCTGATAAGCTAAAGCGTCTGCATAAGTTGCGTTGCTATTTGCTGTCAATTCTTTATTGTCTAATTTGGCAATTTTGATAACTTCTTTCGCTTTAGTGCTAAACGTATTGTTGCGATTTATTTCTAAAACCAATCCCAAGTCTTGACCTAAAATGCTAGGTCCGCCTTTAAATGGAACGTCGTTGGTGTACCAAATTTCGATATTATTTGAATTGATGTTGGTTTTTGCCAATTTACATTTGTATCCTAAAATGTCTTTGGTTTCATTGGTTAGTTCAAGTTTCGCGTTTTTTAACGAAGTAGAATCGTTGGTAATAATAAATTTATTATCGCCAATTTCTGCTTGCGAAGTCACAATCTTGTTGTTGTAGTTAATAAACTTCTTTTCTTTCGGAAATGATTTTACCTTCTTATCGAAAATTGCCTTTTTGGTAATCAAACCTTGTTGCTGATTTCCGATAAATAAAATCACATCATCATCAGAAATGTTCCCGTTCGAATAATTGTTGTAGGTAACCTGAATGCCTTTTTGTGCAAAGCTAGAAAATGAAATAAGTAATAAAGCGTAAAGAAATCTCATTATGTTGTTTTTTACAAATATAGATAAATTGGTTTAACGAGTTGTTTTTCGGTAATTTATAATTAACTTTAGGAAAACGGTTGTGTATGAAAGAAGATTTTTTACATTTTGTTTGGCGAAATAAACAGTTTGATGTTTCGAATTTGTTTTCTGAACAGCATCAGAAAATTGAGATTGTGCGTTTTGGAGATTACATTCAAATGGCTGGACCTGATTTTTTTAATGCACAATTACATATCGACGAACAACTTTGGGCAGGAAATGTTGAGATGCATCTAAAAGCTTCGGATTGGTATTTGCATCAGCACGAAACCGATTCGAATTACGATAATGTTATTTTGCACGTGGTTTGGGATTACGATATTGATGTTTTTCGAAAAGATGGTTCGGTGATTCCGGTTTTAAATCTTTCCAAATATATCGATGTCAATTTAGTTAAGAAATATTTTGATTTGCGAACTTCTAAGAATTGGATATTTTGCGAAAATCAATTAAGCGAGATTGATGATTTTACTTGGTTTCAATGGAAAGAAAAATTACTAATTGACCGTTTAGAAAAGAAATCGAAACCAATTGAAAAGTTGTTAATCGAAACCAAGAATAATTGGGAAGAAGTTTTGTTTATTTTGTTGACTAAAAATTTCGGATTAAATATTAACGGAATTGCTTTTGAACAAACCGCAAAAAATATTTCGTACAAGACAATTTCGAAAGAACGATTTTCTGCTTTTAATCTTGAAGCGCTTTTTTTGGGAGTTTCGGGTTTATTGCAAATTCCGAAAGAAGATGTGTATTATAAAGATTTATTGAAAGAATTTTCATATCTAAAAAACAAACACCAACTACTTGATTCGATTACAGAACCGATTCATTTTTTTAAACTTCGTCCAGATAATTTTCCAACGATTCGATTTTCGCAATTAGCAAATCTGTTACATCAAAAAGAACATTTGTTTTCTGATTTGATTCAAAACGAAATATCTTTGAAGTTGATGTATACTTATTTTTCGATTTCGGTTTCTGATTATTGGAAAACGCATTATGTTTTCGATAAAGAAAGTAAATCATCAGCAAAGAAACTTACTAACGCATTCGTTGATTTATTGTTGTTGAATACCATTTTACCTTTGCGTTTCGTTTATCAAAAGCATTTAGGTAAAACTGATTTTGATACCATTTTTGACATCTATCAAAAAATAAAACCTGAAAAAAATGCGATTGTAGAAAAGTTTGAGTCGATACATGTAAACGTTGAAAACGCTTTTGATTCGCAAACTTTAATTCATTTAAAAAAGAATTATTGCGATGAAAAAAAATGTTTACAATGTGCAATCGGTGTAAAATTACTTCGAAATAATGTTTAAATTTGAGGTATGAACATTATTCAAAATACACGTTATTATTTCGAAAAAAACGGATTCGAAGTTTGTGCTCGATTCGCCGAAAAACTTGGTATTCGCGTTAGTCGCGTTCGTTTCTTTTTTGTTTATATGTCGTTTTTTACTTTAGGAATTTGGTTTTCTATCTATTTAACTCTAGCTTTTTTATTTAAAGTTAAAGACATGATTTATACCAAACGCAGTTCGGTCTTCGATTTGTAATTTCTTTTTTTGAATCATTTTTTTTATTACCTTGGTGTTCTGAAAGTTATGATTTATGAAGTGGAAGATTTTAAATCGCATGCGAATGTTTACGTCATCACAACGTAAAGGAATTTTTGTTTTACTTTTTTTAATCTTCATTATTCAAGTTGCTTTCTATTTTTATAGGAATAAATCTTCTAATTTCAATGATTTCCAAATTGATGAATCTTCAATTGCATTTTATCAAAACGAAATTGATAGTCTAAAACAACTCAAATCTAAACGGAAAATTTTCCCTTTTAATCCGAACTTTATTACCGATGATAAAGGTTATTTTCTCGCGATGAAGGTTGTAGAGATTGATAAATTATTAGCTTTTCGAAAATTAGATAAATATGTGAATTCCGCTAAAGAGTTTCAACAAGTAACGGGTGTTTCTGATGCATGGTTGGCTGAATATAGTCCGTATTTTAAATTTCCGGAATGGACTAAAAACAGAAGCGCGGTAAATAGTCAGGTTTCGAATCAATCTGAGTTTATCTCTATAAAAGATATCAATAAAGCAACGAAAGACGATTTTATTTTAATAAAAGGAATCGGTCCTGCTTATGCTGAACGTATTATAAATGAGCGTTCAAAATATGGTGGTTTTGTGCATATAGACCAAGTCAAGTTTATTTATAATTTGCCGCCAGAAGTTGTTACTTCATTAAAAAAATATTTTAAAATAGGTTCAAAACCGTCAATTAACAAAATTAATATAAATACAGCGTCAAGAGAAGAACTTTCAAAAATCCCTTACATATCTTATCAACTCTCAAGAGAAATATTAATTTATCGAAGTAAATCAGATGAATTGTTAAAAATTGAGGATTTGAAAAAAATTAAGGGCTTTCCGCTTGACAAATTAAATATAATAGCGTTATATTTGGATTATTAAGAAAATAAACTAAAAACTATATGAATTTCGAGTACAACGATACACAAGCAATGATTGCTCAATCTATTAGAGATTTTGCAGAACAACACATTCGTCCGCATATTATGGAGTGGGATGAAGCTCAAATTTTCCCTGTTGAATTATTCAAAAAATTAGGTGAAATGGGGTATATGGGAGTTTTAGTTCCTGAAGAATTAGGAGGTTCTGGATTAGGATATCACGAATACATCACTGTTGTTGAAGAAATTTCTAAAGTAGATTCTTCAATTGGTTTATCGGTTGCTGCACATAATTCATTATGTACAAATCATATTTTAACTTTCGGAAACGAAGAACAAAAGAAAAAATGGATTCCTAAATTAGCTACAGCCGAATGGATTGGAGCTTGGGGATTAACTGAGCATAATACCGGTTCTGATGCAGGTGGAATGTCTACTACAGCTGTTAAAGACGGTGAACAGTGGGTGATTAATGGAGCTAAAAACTTTATCACGCATGCTATTTCTGGAGATGTTGCTGTTGTAATTGTTCGTACAGGTGAAAAAGGTGATTCTCACGGAATGACTGCTTTTGTTGTTGAAAAAGGTACTCCTGGATTTACTTCGGGTAAAAAAGAAAATAAATTAGGAATGCGTGCTTCTGAAACTGCAGAATTAATTTTTGATAATTGCCGCGTTTCTGATGCAAACCGTTTAGGTGAAGTTGGTGATGGATTTATCCAAGCAATGAAAATCCTAGATGGTGGACGTATTTCTATCGGAGCTTTATCTTTAGGAATTGCTAAAGGTGCTTACGAAGCTGCTTTGAAATATTCTAAAGAACGTATTCAGTTTGGTAAACCAATTTCATCGTTCCAAGCAATTGGGTTTAAATTAGCTGATATGGCTACAGAAATTGAAGCGTCTGAATTGTTGTTGCACAAAGCTGCTTTCTTAAAAAACAATCATAAACCTGTAACTACATTAGGAGCTATGGCTAAAATGTACGCGTCAGAAGTGTGTGTGAAAGTTTCTACAGAAGCGATTCAAATTCACGGCGGTTATGGTTACACAAAAGATTTTCCTGTTGAGAAATTCTTCCGTGATTCAAAATTATGTACAATTGGTGAAGGAACAACCGAAATTCAAAAAATGGTTATTTCACGTAATTTATTAAAAGACTAATTTAGTTTTGATATATCATAAAAAGAGAAGTTTTGGCTTCTCTTTTTATTTTTTAAAATAAATCATATTTACTTGTTTCTTTGTTTTAAAAGTTGTTATCTTTGCACCCATAACGAGAGGAGGTGTATAAATTATGTTGATCATTCCAATTAAAGACGGAGAAAATATTGATAGAGCGTTAAAACGCTACAAAAGAAAATTCGATAAAACTGGTACTTTACGTGCTTTAAGAGAGCGTAAAAACTTTACGAAACCTTCTGTATCAAAACGTGCTCAATTACAAAAAGCAGCTTACGTTCAAAGATTAAGAGAATCATTCGAAAATTAATTTTTTAGAACGAATTCATATAAAACCATTAATTAAAGTTTAACTTTGATTGATGGTTTTTTTATGGAA
>Ga0233372_1000940_pt1 | contig 11924 bp, 11 predicted proteins | sample ElkDunMinimDraft_4_FD_191538 | JGI IMG/M metagenome (GOLD analysis project Ga0233372, IMG submission 191538) | Fecal eukaryotic communites from dung pellets of Tule Elk in California, USA - Elk Dung D8 | ecosystem: Host-associated > Mammals > Digestive system > Large intestine > Fecal | place... | reverse complement strand
TTGAATCAATCATGCTTTCAAAGTCCAATTTATCAGATTTTGGTAAACCTTCTATTTCTCCTTCAGAAAGTGCAATTCTAGTTAACTCATCTGTTTTAATATCATATTCATATAAAACATTACTGTTATCAGAAACTAAGGAAATGATTTCGTTTTGATAACTCAACGCTGAAGCTGCAGAAATTCCGATTATTTTAAATAATTTTGTTAAACTGAATTTTTTCATCGAATAAAAGGTGATAAATTATGATATTTTGTTTTGGTCAGCTTCTTTTTTTATTGGTCTGATCCATAAGTGATAAACTTGTGTAAAAGCAATTATTGTATTAGGAATTATGATTGGCCACTGAAAACCTAATCTAAAACCATAAATTACAAAAAACACACAACCAATTAAATTTAAAGCTCTTAATTTTTTTTGATCTTTTAAAAGAAAAGAAATAATTAAGAAAACAGATGCTGCGTAACCGCTTATTTGTGTAAGTAAATCTACTTCCATAGTATTTTATATTAGTGAATGGGAAGTAAATTTACAATTATTAATTTGAAAGTTTTTATTTTTTTTACTGTTGATTGTTATGAGATATTTTTTAAAAATAATAAAAAAAAAGAGCGTTCAATAGACATTGAACGCTCTTTAAATGGTTTGATTAAAACTGTTTTTTTCAGAATTAATACTTATTGTTTTTTGTAAAATGGAGTTTTAACCACTTTAGCTAAAACATTGTTTTTACGAATTCTGATATAAATTTCACTTCCTTCAGGAGCAAATTCTTTAGTAACATAACCCATTCCAATTCCTTTTCCTAAAGATGGCGATTGTGTACCAGACGTAACTTTACCAATTACATTTCCGTCTTTATCAACGATTTCATAATCATGACGAGGAATTCCTCTTTCGATTAATTCAAATCCTACTAATTTATTTTTTACACCAGCTTCTTTTTCAGCTTTTAAGTTAGTTGAATTAACAAAGTCTTTTGTGAACTTGGTAACCCAACCTAAACCTGCTTCTAAAGGAGAAGTTTCGTCAGTGATTTCGTTTCCGTAAAGACAATATCCCATTTCTAAACGTAATGTATCACGAGCAGCTAAACCAATTGGTTTAATTCCCCAAGCTGCACCAGCTTCGAAAACTTTATTCCAAATAGTTTCTATGTCTTCGTTTTTAGCATAGATTTCGAAACCTCCAGAACCTGTATATCCTGTTGCAGAAACAATAACGTTTTCAACACCTGCAAAAGTTCCTGTTTCAAAATGATAAAATTTAATTGCTGTTAAATCTAAATCAGTTAAACTTTGCATAGCTTCAACAGCTTTTGGACCTTGAATAGCTAATAATGAATAAGCATCTGATAAGTTTTCCATTGTCGCATTTACATCATTTTTAGATGTAACCCAATTCCAATCTTTATCAATATTTGATGCATTAACCACCATCAAAAACTCTTGGTCATTAACTTGATATGTGATGATGTCATCAACAACTCCACCATTATCATTCGGAAAATAACTATATTGAGCCTTACCATTGATTAGAGTAGAAGCATCATTTGAGGTAACTTTTTGAACTAAAGCTAAGGCATTTGGACCTGAAATTTTAAATAATCCCATGTGCGAAACGTCAAAAACTCCAACACCATTTCTAACTGTGTCGTGTTCTATATTTACGCCTTCATATTGAACTGGCATATTAAATCCTGCAAAAGGAACCATTTTAGCCCCTAAAGCTTCGTGTACGTGGTTTAAAGCAACTTGTTTCATTGTGTTGTTTACTTAAATTTTGAAAGCGAATGTACTTCTTTTTTTACAGTTTTAAAAATTTTAGCATCAAGTAAATGCGAATCTTTTATTTACAAAAAAAACGGTCTCCTTTTTTATGAAAACCGTTTGTTTTATTATTTTTCACGTACTATTTGTATCCAACCTGTTAAAATTTCTTTTGTGGTTTGAATCGAGTAGAAATAAGTACCGCTTGGTAATGGATTTCCGTCTTTATCTTGTCCAGTCCATTCGTTTTGATATCCTTTACCAAATAAATAAACTTCACGACCGTGTCTGTTTATAATTTTAAGTTCGGTAACTGCTAAATTAGTTAATGTAAAAGCATCATTTAAACCATCGCCATTTGGAGAAATTCCTTTTGGTATGATACAATTTACATCTGTAATATTTATGTTTGCTGTTTGTGTACAACCCTCAGGTGTTGTTACTTTAACATGATAGTTTCCGGTTTTGTCTACAAAGAAATCACTTAAATTTGATTGTAAATTTTCACCAGACCATTCAAAACTTAAATTATTCCAACTGTTGTTTTCGCTTAAATCTAAAACATTCAAAAGATATTTATTTTCAAAACAACTTCCTTGAATTATAATATCAATATCTTGTGTAATTTTAATTGTAAATTCAAACTCTTTAGATTCGCCACATCTTGGTTCGGCTACGTCATATTTGTATTTAACTACATATTCTCCAGCATCACTTTGTTCAACATTAATTTCACCAGTTGCTTGATTGATGACCAATCCAGAAGTGCTACTAAAATGACCTCCAAAACTAAAGTTATTAGCCGTTATTGGTAAGACAGTTTGATGATTGCTTTTGCAAATTGGATTTTGATATACAAAATTTACTATCGGATTTTCAAACAATTTAAAATCTAATAGAATAGGGGCAATAGTGATACAGTTTGTAAATCCTATAGTTGAAATTCTAACAAAAACGGTTTTACTTTGATTAATTGAATAATTTAAAATATTTATTGGACTTAAATTATCTGTTGCATTTTGATTTGTTTCAAAATATGTAATTTCGTAGTTAGCTAAATTAGTATCAGATACGAAAGTATTTGTTAGTGCATTGAAATCAACTAATTGATTGCCATCGGGTTCTAAATCACAAACTAAAAATGAATTTGGAATTTGTGTTGCATCCAATGAATTTGTAAATGTTACGACAATTTCGTCACTAATGCTTGGTTGTGTACAATTTTCTTTCTCAATAATAATTTTATAAGTTCCACTTTCTGTAACCGATATGTTTAAAGTGTTATAGATGTTTTGATCCATCAAAATATTATTCTTAAACCATTGAATAGATGTAATATTTCCATTTCCAATTGTATCGATAATTCCATTTAAGTCAACAGAAGTTTCGTTACAAACAGTAATATCTTCACCTAAATCTATTTCACATAAAAAATCGCAATTTGTTGTACCTGATCCTGGAGCATTTGAATTGGTTTGTTCTAGTTTAATAAAACCAGGAAGGCCATCCCAATTGGCAATTAAAACCGCATATATTTCACCAGCTTGCGCATTCGGAATCGATAATGTTTCAATAGCTGCAGGGCTTGGACTACAATCAACAATGTTTCCGTAAGGATAAAAGTTTGCAGGTACAGCACCCGGATTTACAACTTGTAAATAACCTGGACATGCAGAACAGTATTCGATTTCGATATTTGAACAAGCTTGATCTAATGAATTGAAAGGTCCAAATGCAACATAATCAACATCTAAAGGAGTACCAGTAGGATCACCATTTACATTAAATTGTGTGTTTTGTACGATATTAAATTCTAAATCACCAGCGGTATCAACTTCAAAATAATACCAAATAGCATTTGGAGTAAAACCTAAACAACCAATTGGACCGTAACCAGAAGTATTACTTGATCCGTAATTATTTTGAAAAACAATTGCGCCAGAATCTCCACAAAAAGGATTAGCTTGAGCTGCACTTGGAATGGTTTTAAAATATTCTGGAGCCCAATTACTTTTAGAGTCGGTGCCACAGATTGCACGAACCCAGATTGTATACCACGTATCTGGTAATAAATTTGTTGTTGAAATTGTATTTACATTTGTCAAGATTCCCGTAACTAATGGAGGTAAACCTGCAGGTACAATACAATATTCCCATTGGGTTTCGTTTTGACCTGGTGTCCAATTAAAATCGACTGAAATATTATTTACGCACGAAACAATATTTGTAACATCTTTACAAGTAGGTTTTACATCTATGATTACATCATCTAGATAAATGCTTCGTCCAACAGGATATGTTGTTTTGTTAATATGAAAACCAACATTAATATTTCCTGTTAATGGCAACAAGGTTATTGGATTAATTAAATCGACTTTTACTTCGACGTAAAAATTATTTTGAAATGTTTTTGCAGGTAGTAACGTTGTAGTAAAATTTGCCAAATTTGCTCCGCCAGTTGTTGAAATAGCAACTTTTACAACTTGATCTACTTGCCAATTTGCATGTTGATGCGGTGATAGTTTTACATAAACTTTTAATTCTTTAGTTCCAGTAACTGCATCTAAATTAATATTTGGTGATATCAACCAATCATTAGTTGCACCAGAATAAAACAAATTCTGAACAGGTAAAAATTTACATCCATTTCCTTCGTTTGTATTGGTTTGACTATCAATCCAAGCAACGGTATCGTTATTTAAATTAAACGCATTCCAACAATTGGCTGATGTTGAAGTAGAATTAAAAGTTTCGTGAAATGGGACGGGAAAAATTGTTGAACATTGGTCAAAAGCTTTTTTTTCAGCGATTTGACTTTTAAATGATTCGAGTAATTCGTTGTTATCAAAAGTTTTAGCAGAAGCTAAAGTCTTCAAACTAAAAAATGATGCGATTAAAAATATTATTAAGAAAGTAGTTTTTTTCATGATAATTTTCTTACATTCTGTTTAAAATGATGTGTATGCCATAAAAATAACTAAAAATACTTAAATATGTTTTTTTTTTAGTCTACAATTTTAAATGTTTTAATCGTAGTGCATTCGAAATTACTGAAACCGAACTTAAACACATAGCTAACGCTGCAATCATCGGAGAAAGTAATAAACCTGTTGCATAATAAAAAACGCCTGCAGCTACTGTAATTCCAATAATATTATAGATAAACGCAAAGAATAGATTCTGCTTAATGTTTTTAATAACTTTTTCACTCAACTTAATTGATTTTTCAACATTAGAAAAAGCATTATTTAACAACGTAATTTTAGAAAAATCTTGAGCTAAATCCGAGCCGTTTCCCATGGCAATTCCAACATCTGCTTTAGCTAAAGCAGGAGCATCGTTAATACCATCGCCAATCATGGTAATAATTTTTCCGTCGGATTGGATTTGTTCAATCATTTTTAATTTATCTTCTGGAAGTTGAGAAGCAAACACCTTATCAATTCCAATTTGATTAGCAATTGCTTGGGCTGTTTTTTGATGGTCGCCAGTTAACATGATTACTTCAATATTTTTTGAATGTAAATACGAAATAGTTTCAGCAACATCAGATTTTATCGCATCATGAATAACCGCCAAACCTACAATTTCGTTGTTTACAGCTACATAAGAAACGGTTTTTCCTAGGTCTTGGATTTCTGTAACACGATTTTTAATTTTGTCAGAAACCTGAATATTATTCTGATTTAAAAGAGCTTCATTTCCTAACAAAACCTTTTTAGAATCAATCATTCCTTGAATTCCTTTTCCAGCGATATTCGCAACCAATTTCGATGGTTTAATTTCTAAATCTAAAAGTTGGGCTTTCTCTTTAAATGCTTTTGCAATCGGATGTTCGCTACTTGCATTTAATTGCGCTGTTAAGTAAACCAATTCGGTTTCAGATAAATCGGTTAACGGAATTATCGTTTCTAATGATGGTTTACCTTCGGTTAAAGTTCCAGTTTTGTCTGTGATTACCACATTTGTTTTTTGTAACAATTCTAAAGCTTCTGCTTTTTTTATTAAGATTCCATATTGAGCGCCTTTTCTAATTCCCATCGAAATCGAAACTGGGGTTGCTAATCCTAAAGCACACGGACAAGCGATAATTAAAACGGCAATGGCATTTTGCAAACCGAATAACCATGAATTTTCTAAAGAAAAATAGGTCCAAAAAATAAAAGTCAACACAGCAATTGCTACGACGACCGGAACGAAATATCCCGAAATTCTATCGGCTAATCGTTGAATTGGCGCACGAGATAAACTTGCTTTATTTACCATTTCAATAATTTGCGCAATGGTTGTTGTTTGTCCGATTCGTTCTGCTTTCATGGTAAACGATTGGTCGGTATTGATGCTACCAGCTAAAACTTTATCGTTCGTTGTTTTTTCGACAGGTAAAGGTTCGCCAGTTAATAAAGCTTCGTTTACTGAAGTTGACCCAGATAATATAATGCCATCAACCGGAATTTTTTCACCTGGTTTTACTAATAATTCGTCGTGAACTTGAACCTTATCAATATCGATTTCAATTGTTGTACCGTTTACTAAAAGTGTTGCTTTTTGCGGAATTAGATTTAATAAATGCTCTAAAGATGATTTTGTTTTTTGATGTGCTTTAGCTTCTAACCATTGTCCTAAAATCATTAAGGTAAAAATCACCGCTACACTTTCAAAATAAATGGGAAGATGCGCTGCTGTGTGAAAAGCATGCGGATTTAGTAAAACGTAAAACGAAAATAGATAAGCTGCAATTGCTCCTAATCCAATTAAAGAAAACATGTTTAAATTCCAGGTTTTAAAAGAAATCGAAGCGCGTTTCAAATAATTTTTACCTATAAACAAAACTGCCGTTGCGCCGATAAATTGCAACCAAAGTCCTAATTGAAAAGGAATAATTTTATATATAAAACTATCGTGATTCATACCAAACATGGCAATAACAAATACGGGAATTGTTACCAATAACGATTGATAAAATAGTTTTTTAAGATGATTTACTTCTTCGTTATCAGACAGATTTCCACCGATTTTTACCAAATCCATTCCACAAATTGGGCAACCTACATTTGAATCGTAAACTTTATCACCTTCGCACAACATTGGACAATAATATTTTCCTGCCAAATGTTCTAAGTTTTTTGGAGTTTCGTTGTGTTTATCTGAGCTGTGAATGGCATCGTGAGCTATTTCTGAATACGTTTCTGTGCCATCGGAATTTTCGATAATTTCTTGAATGGTGTACGGACCTTTATGTGAAAGTGCGTGTTGAAGTTCTTCTAGAGGAATTTTCTTTTTAGATTCGATAATTGCTTCTGCAGGATTTAAATGCACTTCGATATTTTCTGTAACCGATTGCAATGCCTGAGTAACTTTAGCTTGACAACCGCTACAAGTCATTTCGTTGATTTTATATCTCGTTTTCATATTTGTACCTTTTAATATGGTAAAATTACAAGGCTTTATGCTATTTTAAGTTATATAATTTCAGCAATGATTTACATAATTTCTGAATAGTAAAAACAAAGGCAGTGAAAATAAACACCGCCTTTGTTTTAATCTTTAATAAACTTCAAACTTTCTGTTTGATTATCTTTTGAAATTTGTAAAATATAATTTCCTTTTGCTAAATGTTGAATATCGATTTGTGTTTCTTCTGCATTTGAATTAAATTTTGTATCGATTCGTTTTCCTTGCATATCAAAAATCACAACTTTATCTAAATCGGTAATTGAAACATTTAAGAAATCAGTACTCGGATTTGGATAAACTTTTAATATTTCACCATTAAACGATTTGGTATTTGCTGTAGCCTCATTATAATAAAAAGCTTTGTTTCCGTTTGCGCCAGTAATAACTAATTGTAAAATGTTATTTTCGGATGTGATTGCGTATTGAAAATTCGTACTTAGATTAACAGTAAAAACTTGAGTATCTAACATATTAAAAAATGTAGCTAATTCTTCAATCGGACATATAGCTAATGTCACAGAATAATCAAAAAATGTTAAGGTGTTTTCATTTACTACTTGGTAACTTCCCGAAGCTGAATTACTACATTGCATGTGAATATAATCTGGAACATCATCGTCATTTAGAAATTGTAAAGTATAATCAGAAACTAAATTAAAATTAGGAACTGTTATCATTGCATCATCAACTTCAATTTTTGACAAATACCACGTATTATTTAAAAGTGTTTGTTGATTGGTTTGAGCTTGAACTTCAAAACTTGTCAAAATGTATAACAAGATAAAAGTAATTTTTTTCATATTGATTTGTTTTTGATTTTTATAAAGATAAAAAAAAAAGCATCTAATTTAACTTTAGATGCTTTTTGTTCTTAATTTTTGATGAACTTTAAATTTTCTGTCTGATTATCTTTCGAAATCTGTAAAATATAATTTCCTTTTGCTAAATGTTGAATATCAATTTGAGTTTCTTCTGCATGCGTTATAAACTTCGTTTCGATTTGTTTTCCTTGTATATCAAAAATCAAAATTTTATCTAAGTTTCCAATTGAAACATTTAAGAAATCAGCACTCGGATTTGGGTAAATTTTTAATACTTCTCCATTAAATGATTTGGTATTCGCTGTAGCCTCATTGTAATAAGTTGCTTTATTTCCGTTTGCACCTTCAATTACCAATTGTAAATTCCCGTTTGAAGGAGTCACAGTAAAATCGAAATCAGTACCAATATTCACTCCAAAAATATCTCCAACGAAAGAGTTGAAATACGCTCCTAAATTCATATCGGTACAAGTATCAAATGGAAAAACATAAGATGAGAAATTAATTGAATTATCATCTACAAGTGTGAAATATCCGACCGAATTCCCATTACATTGTGTTTGAGTAAAATACCTATTTCCGTCAGTTATGTAATGTGTAAGTACATAATTTGTAGTAGTTAAACTTGAAAGTTCGATTTCGACATTATTAACTCGAATCTTTGATAAATACCAAGTATTCTCTAAAAAGGATTCTTGGTTTGTTTGTGCAAAGACACCAAAAAAAGTGAAAATGCAAAAAATAAGGGTTGTAATTTTTTTCATTGTGATTAGTTATTAATTAAGTTAATTAAAGTTAAATAAAAATGTTAAAAAATTAAATTATTTTTTTGTAAATTTTAAATTTTCTGTCTGATTATCTTTCGAAATATGTAAAATATAATTTCCTTTTGCTAAATGTTGTATGTCAATTTGTGTTTCATTTCCTTGAGAATGGTATTTTGGTAGGTTTTGTTTTCCTAATGAATCAAAAATAAGTACTTGATCTAAATCGGAAACTGAAACATATAAGAAATCGGTACTTGGGTTTGGATATAATTTTAAATCATCACCTTTAAAAGTTTCATTAGATAAAGTCGAAATTGTAATTTCTTTTGCTTTAGTATAAGTTTTACCACAAGATGTAACAGTTAAAGTTACATGGTAAGTTCCTGCAGTGGTAAAAATATGTGTTGGATTTTGTTGATTTGAAGTTGTTCCATCTCCAAAATTCCACTGAAAATTTGAAGCGTTTGTAGATGAATTTGTAAATTGATAATTAGTTCCCGAAATTAAATTCGATTCAAAATTTGCTAAATTATCGTTTACATCTACATAAAAATCTTCTAAATTATTATAAACAATAGTTTTTACAGCATTTTTTAAAGTTACAGCGGTTGTAGCATTTAAACTCGAATTAAAAGTAATTAAAGTAGGATCTTTTCTATAAATAACAGTATAAAAAGTATAAGCTGCTGCCATTGAACCTGCTAAAGAAGGATGCGAATTATCTGAATCATATAACTCAATTGTTGGATGATTTTCTCTTATATATCGCCAAACTTGAGAAACAGGAGAAATTACGCCCTTGTTTGTATCTGCCATAGTTCGGTAGCGTTGCTGTAATAAATTATCCATTACTTCATAGGTACATTGACTATTTTGACAAATTTGCGGATCTCCATTTTTTTTACCCCACGTAGTGTAAAACAAAGGAACCGAACAAGCATAGTTTTGTTTAATAAGATTTGTCAATTGAATCGCATAAGGAAAAACGTATGTATTTACATAACCAATCGGAAATGCTGGTTTTTGACTTTGATCTTGCAAAACCACATAATCCCATTGATTTCCGTTGATTTTTGTTAAACTTGTTTGATTTGAAGCGTGTTGTTCTAAACTATAACCACCAATTAAATTACTATCATGAATCAAAACATCATTTGTTGACATTGCAGATTGAGCGACTAAACTTGGTAAATTATTATATTGAGAATAACTATTTCCAAGAAAAAGAACTTTTTTAGTTGTTTGTGCATTTACTAAAAAAGATGCAAGTAATAAAATCAAAAAGTATTTATTTTTCATTAAATATCAATTAAAGATTAATAAAAGTTATTTTCTTAAACGAAGTTGTGAATGTATTATTTTTTTTTCGAAGTTAAAATTAAAATTTACTTTTGTAAAAAAATTACCATGAAATTCAATCTTGAAGAAACACAAATCCTATTGCAAATTTTAAAACACCATCTTGAATCATCTAATTTAATTGAAATCAATAAAGAAACAACTTATCTAAATTTGATAGAAAAGCTTGAAAACGGAGAATATATTAAAGGTCGGTTATTAAATTTTTTGCAGAATGAAATTAGTAATGCTGATTTCATTTTTGAAAATACTGAGAAAATTCAATTCGAAAATTTAATAAAAAAAATAAAATTTAAATCAACTCCAAGATAGAAATAGATTATTTTAGTAAAAAATTATATTTACGGTAAGAAATTTATTTACTTTTTTTATTCTACACAGTAATCTTACTTTTGTTTTTAAATAATAAACATGCAACGTTTTACACTTTTAATATTTTTTTTCTGTAGTCTTTTGGGGTACTCTCAAAGTTATCTTGATTTTTATTTTAAATCAAAAGATCTGGATGGAGCTATTTTAATTTACGATGAAAATAAAGATGCTTGGCTATTTAATGTTGAGCGTGATGTAAAACGTAAATTGCCAATTGGGTCGTTGTTTAATTTACAAACCACTTTGATAGGTTTAGATTTAGGTATTATTTCTAAAGACGAATCTCAGATAATGGCTTGGGATGGTGTTAAAAGATATTATTTTGGAATGCCAAAACCCAATTGGAATTGCAATACGAATTTAGACGAAGCGATACAAAATAAAACCGATTGGTATTTTCAGAATGTGTCTGATTTGATTCCAAGAAGAGATTTGTCTTTTTTTATAGACAAGGTAAAAGCTAGTAATAAAAACTTTAACACCAAAGAAAATTATTATTGGCATTTTGGTGGACTGACTTCTACTCCAGAACAACAAATTAATTTTTTAAGAAATCTAAAAGGTCAAAAGTTATTATTTAGAAAAGAGAATCAGCAGTATTTATATGATCATTTGCTGATTATGAAAAATGATAAATTTACCTTACACGGATACGAAACCTATAATGTTTATAAAGGTGAACGTATCGATTGGTTAGTAGGTGTACTAAAGACAAATGACAATACCTATTATTTTTCAACTCGAATTTTTGAGGATGTTGAGAAGCCGATATCGGCAAACTTTTTCAATCAAAAGTTAATCATAACTTTAGAAGTTTTTAGATTAATGAATTATATATAATAAGCGAATTTGATTTCAAATTCGCTTATTTTTTTATTTTTAAAGATAATCTATATCCTAAAAAAGCCATTGGTATGTAAGCTAATACTACATCAGTTAAATTAAACCAAAGTGGCGAAGGTAATATCGTTGTCATATAAATCCCACCTAATAAGAAAAAGCCACCAATAACTAAAGCAAATATTTTACGATTGGTTTTAGCAATTAATGCAGCTAAAAAAGCTCCAACAAAAGTTCCTATTGCATGAGCCAAAAATGGAAAAATAAAATGTTTAGGTTCAAATAATTCCATAGCTGCTAACAAACCAGCTTCTGTAGTAACATCAATTCCTTGAGGAGGAGGAATTATACTTCCGCTGATATTTATTAAACTCATGTTTACAGTACTTCCAATTATAAGTCCAATTATAACGGCACTAATATTTAAGATTACAGTTTTCATACAGTTTATTGTTTTTTCATTATTAAACAAGTTGAGGTTGCGTGCGCATAAATTTTACCTGTAACGTCAATTAACGAAGCTTCGACCATTGCGGTT